>Ga0307372_10003165_pt1 | contig 26590 bp, 26 predicted proteins | sample OX1MG_FD_202533 | JGI IMG/M metagenome (GOLD analysis project Ga0307372, IMG submission 202533) | Soil microbial communities from Risofladan, Vaasa, Finland - OX-1 | ecosystem: Environmental > Terrestrial > Soil > Coastal area > Acid sulfate soil | place: Finland: Risofladan, Vaasa | collected... | reverse complement strand
AGCTCGACGTCGCGCCCGGTGAACGGCGCCTCGAGACCGTCGGCCCGCTGGCTGCCGCCGACGCCCGACAGGACGCGCAACGCCCGGTGGAGCGGTTCGGGCGACTCCTTCCCCTTGAGCTCGTGGATGCCCGCGCCGGCGAACGCGATCGACTTCTCGGTGAGCCGGCGCGTCGCGTCGTCGACGAGCACGGTGCCCGCGTCCGCCGCGGCCTGCACCCGCGCGGCGGTGTTGACGGCGTCGCCGGCCACCATGCCCTCGCCCGTCGCCCCGATGGTCACGGCGACCTCGCCGGTGACCACCCCGGCCCGCGCCGCAAGCCCGGGCGCGTCGACCTCCATGCCGAGCACCGACACCGCCGCCACGAGCTCGAGGGCGGCCCGCACCGCCCGTTCGGTGTCGTCCTCGTCCGCCGCCGGCGTTCCCCACACGGCCATCACCGCGTCGCCGATGAACTTCTCCACGATCCCGCCGTACCTGGTGATCACCTGGCGCGACACCTCGAAGTAGCGCGACAGGAGCTCACGCACCTGCTCGGGGTCCCGGTGCTCGGAGAGCGGGGTGAAGCCCACGAGGTCGGCGAAGAGGACCGAGCACACCCGCCGCTCGGCGACCGCCGCTCGGGACGGTGGGTCCGGAGCACCGGCCCTCGACGGTGCAGGGGTTGTCGAGAGCGCCGCGCCGCAGTGCATGCAGAACCGCTTGCCCGCCTCGGCGGGCGCACCGCACGCCGGGCACACGGCCTGGAGCGCAGCGCCGCAGTCCCCGCAGAACCGGGCGGACTCCGGGTTCTCCGCCCCGCACGCTCCGCACTGGTGCATCCCGAAAGCATGCCATCTCGGAGGCGCCGTGCTCCGGTGGACGCGCCGTGCCTGGCCGTGCAGGCGGTGCCTCTCCGCCTACCATTGCGGGCCATGCAGCGGGTCCTTTCGGGTGTGCAACCCTCCGGCGACTTCCACCTCGGCAACTACGTGGGTGCGTTCCGCCAGTGGGTCGCAGACCAGGAGAGCCACGACGCGCTGTACTGCGTGGTCGACCTCCATGCGCTCACCGACGAGATCGACCCGGCGTACCTCCGCCAGAAGAGCTTCGAGGCCGCCGTGAGCCTGCTCGCCGTCGGGCTCGATCCGAAGCTCTCGACGATCTTCCTCCAGAGCCACGTGCCCGAGCACCCGCGGCTCACCTGGCTGCTCGAGTGCACCGCGACGATGGGCGAGCTGCGACGGATGACGCAGTTCAAGACCAAGGCCGAGACCCAGGAGGCGGCCCGCGTGGGCCTGTTCACCTACCCGGTGCTCATGGCGGCCGACATCCTCTTGTACCGGGCGCACCGCGTCCCGGTCGGTGAGGACCAGCGACAGCACCTCGAGCTCGCCCGCGACCTCGCCCAGCGGTTCAACAACCGCTACGGCGAGCTCTTCGTCGTCCCCGAGGCCGCCGTCCCCAAGCTGGGCGCGCGCGTCATGGACCTCCAGCACCCCGACCGCAAGATGTCCAAGAGCGTCGAGTCGCCGCTCGGGACCGTGAAGGTGCTCGACGACCCGGCCGAGATCCAGCGCAAGGTCATGAAGGCCGTCACCGACACTGACGGCGAGCTTCGCTACGACCCGGGGCGCAAGCCCGGCCTCGCGAACCTCCTGGAGCTGCTCTCGGTCGCCACCGGCCGCACCCCCGACGAGGTCGCCGCCGGCTACTCCCGCTACGGCGACCTCAAGCGCGACCTGTCGGACGCGCTGGTCGAGATGCTCCGCCCGGTCCGCGAGCGCGCCGCGGAGCTCACCGGCGACCCCGACACCGTCCACGAGGTCCTCCGTGCCGGCGCAGCGCGCGCCCACGAGATCGCCTCGGTCACCTACGCCCGCGCGGCGGAGGCGGTGGGCCTCCTTCCCTGAGCAGCCGGGCCACGCCGGGCGCCGCGGGGCCCCCCTGGCGCGCCCGCTCGGGGTCAGACGGCGTGCACGACGTGCGCCCACCATGTGACGAGGTCTGTGACCACGCGCTGGAGCGGGCTCGTGTGCGCGAAGGACATCAGCAACAGGGCGCCGAAGATGACGAACATCCCGTAGGGGCGCAGCCGGAGGTAGCCGGGCCACCAGGACTTCGGGAGCAGCCGCTCCACGAGCGCCGACCCGTCGAGAGGTGGAACGGGGATCATGTTGAAGCACGCGACCCACAGGTTGATGAAGCCCGCGTAGAAGAGGACCCGCGCGCCCAACGAGTGGAGCGTGCCCAGCGGGCCGAACGGTGTGAAGACCGGACCGCCTCCCCGGACGCCGAACAGGAGGGAGAAGGCCGCGCCGCAGGCCGCCGCGAGCACCACGTTCGTGAGCGGCCCCGCCAGCGAGACGAGCACGCCCTGGTTCCGCGGGCTCCGCAGTTTCGCGACGTTGACCGGCACGGGCTTGGCCCATCCGAACCACCCGATACCCGCGATCACGGTGATGATCGGCACGATGACGGTGCCGAACGCTGTGACGTGGCGCAGCGGATTGAGCGTGATCCTCCCCGCGCGCTTCGCCGTGTCGTCCCCGCACCACAGGGCCACCACCCCGTGCGAGATCTCGTGGAGCATCACCGAGGGGATCAACGCGCAGAAGACGATGATCTCTGTCGAGGTCAGGCGATGGCTCTGGACGAGGACCACCGCGATCGCGACGATCACGACGACCCACATGAGCGAGCGCTGCCCACCCGGGCGCCCCCGTCGCGTCGGGCCTCCCCCGCCGCGTGTCGGAGGCGGTGCGTACGATGTGCGAAAACCGTGCTGGCGCGGCCCGCCCGGCCCGGAGGGCATGTTTCCGCGGGAACGTCCGTCCGACGGATCGCCCGGAGGAGGGAGGTAGCCGCCGGACCCGGGCGGCGGGTACCCGGGCGGCCGGTACCCGGGCGGCGGGTACTGGGGCGGCGGGTACGCCTCGGGGTCGAACGGAGGGTCCTGTGAACCTGGGCGCGGCGGGGACGGGTCCTCGGGCGCCGAGGGTGGCTCGGCGCTCACCGGGCTAGGGCTTCGACGCGCAGGCGATGCAGCGCCGAGCCGCGGGCTTCGCCTCGAGGCGGGCGGGCGCGATCGGCTGGCCGCACCGCTCGCAATGCCCGTACGTGCCCTTCTCCAGGCGTTCGATCGCCGCCTCGACCTCGGCCAATGCGTCTCGGAGCTGGCCCGCGAGGGCCTCTGCCTCCCCGCGCTCGGCGGTCACCTGGCTCGTATCGGCGAAGTTGGAGTCGTACTTGAGGGCACCCTCTTCCCCGAAGCCCAGCTCTGCGAGCTGGGCGCGAAGGTCCCCCCGCTCGACTTCGAGGAGCCCGCGGTAGTCGACGTCTGCGTCGGCAGGGGCGTCACTTGCCATGGCTCCCAAGCCTAGACGTCTGGTGGCCGGATGGCTCCCCGCCCGGCCTGGTCACGCACGCCACGTGCACGCGCGCCCTGGTCACGCACGCCACGGGCACGCCCGATGCTGGTCACGCACGCCGGGGTCACAGACCTGCCCGCGGGTGTGCCGCGTCGTACGCGGCGCGCAGGTGGTCGCTCGTGACCTTGGTGTACAGCTGGGTCGTCGTCACCGAGGCGTGCCCGAGGAGCTCCTGGACGACCCGGACGTCCGCACCGTGGGCCAGCAGATGCGTCGCGCACGAGTGGCGCAACGCGTGCGGGGCGAGCTCGATCCCCGCCGCCCTACCCCGGTCACGGACGACGGCGAAGGCGCCCTGGCGCGACAGCCTGCCCCCGCGGGTGTTCAAGAAGACGGCTTCCGAGTCACCCTTCCGGCGCCAGCGCTCCGGGCACAGCGCGTCACGGACCCCCGGCTCGAGCCAACGGGCGAGGGAATGGGCGGCGTGGCGCCCCAGCGGCACGAGCCGTTCCTTGGAGCCCTTCCCGTAGAGGCGCACGAGGCCGTCGCCGCCGGCGAGGTCCGCGAGGTTCAGGCCTACGGCCTCCGAGACCCGCGCGCCGGTGCCGTAGAGGAGCTCGAGCAGCGCCCTGTCCCGGCGCGACGCCGGGTCGTCGCCGGTGACGCCCTCGATGACGCGGGTGACGTCGCCTTCCGGGAGCGCCTTGGGCAGGCGTGCGGGCAACCGCCCCGTCTCGAGGTCCGCCGTCGGGTCCTCGTCCCTCGCCCCCTCCTCGAGGAGGAAGCGGTGGAGGCCGCGCAACGAGGAGATCGCGCGTGCGACCGACGCCGCGCTCCGGGCTCCGGACCGCAACCCGGCGACGTAGCGCTCGACGTCCTCTTGGCCCGCGTCGAGGGACGTGCGCCCCGTGTCGGCGAGCGCCGCCTCGTAGTGGACGAGGTCCCGGCGGTACGCCGAGATCGTGTTCGTGGCCCGCCCGCGCTCCACCGCGAGCCACGACAGGTACTCCTCGGCGGGTGCGCTCAACGGGGCGCCCAACGAGGACACGGTCAGCCCGGTCCTCCTCCCGCGTCCTGCTGCAGGGCGTGGCGTGCGAGCAGGAGCCCGACGATCGTCGTCGCGTCGTGGAGCCGGCCCTCGGCGACCAGCACCTCCACGTCGCGCAGCGCCACCCGCTCCGTCGAGATCCAGCGTTCCTCGGGCCCTGCGGGCCGTGACTCGCACGGCGCCACGTCGGTCGCCAGGTAGACCACGGTGCGCTGATCGGTGTAGCCGGGCGAGTTGAACACCTCGCCCAGCCGCACCAGGTGCCTCGCACGGAGCCCAGCCTCTTCCTGGAGCTCCCTGGTCGCCGTCGCCTCGGGGTCCTCGCCGTCCACGTTGCAAGTGCCCGCAGGCGACTCGAGGACCGTCGTCCCGACCGCCACGCGCAGCTGGCGCACGAGCGTCGCGGTGCCGTCATCGTGCGCTGCGACGACCGACACGGCGCCCGGGTGGCGGACCACGTCGCGCTCGAACTCGTCACCCGCCGGGTCTGCGAAGGTCAGCGTGCGGACCCCGAAGAGGTGGCCGTCGAAGCGGGGGCGCTCGGCGACGCAGCGGAACCCCCTCTGGCCGTCCCCCACGCCGCCCTCGCCCACGGCCTGCCGCCCGCTCAGCCGACAGGGTCGAGGTTGTCGAGGTCGATGAGGCGCGGCTCGCGGCCCTCGGCACGGTCGAGCGCCGCGCCCACGAGGGCGCCGAAGAGCGGGTGCGGCCGGTCCGGCCGGCTCTTGAACTCGGGGTGGGCCTGCGTCCCGACCCAGTAGGGGTGGCCGGGCAGCTCGACGAACTCCACCAGCCGGTCGTCGGGAGAGGTCCCTGAGCAACGCAGTCCGGCCGCCTCCAGCCGTGCCCGGTAGCGGGGGTTCACCTCGTACCGATGGCGGTGCCGCTCGGTCACGGCGCTCGTGCCGTAGATCTCCGCCACCTGCGACCCCGCGGCGAGCATCGCGGGGTACGCGCCGAGCCGCATGGTGCCGCCCTTCTCGAGGATGTCGGCCTGGTCGGGCATGAGGTCGATGACCGGGTGCGGGGTCCGCGAGTCGAACTCGCGCGAGTTGGCCCCGTCGAGGCCCCCGAGATGCCGGGCCACCTCCACCACCATCACCTGGAGGCCGAGGCACAGGCCGAGGCACGGGATGGCGTGCTCGCGCGCGTAGCTGGCCGCGGCGACCATCCCCTCGATCCCGCGCTCGCCGAAGCCGCCGGGGATGACGATGCCGTCCAGGTCGTGGAGCCGCTCCCGGGGCACGAGGTCGGGGACCATCTCCGCGTCGATCCACTCGAGGTGCACCTGGACGCCGTGGTGGAAGCCCGCGTGACGGAGCGCCTCGACGACGGAGAGGTACGCGTCCGGCAGGTTCACGTACTTCCCGACCACCGCGATGCGCACCTCGCGCTCGGAGGTCTGGGCGCGGTGCACCAGCTGCTGCCAGTCCTCGAGCGCGATCGGGTGCGCGTCCGGGTCGACCCCGAGGATCGCACAGACCACCGCGTCGAGTCCCTCTTCGTGAAGGACGAGGGGGATCTCGTAGATGCTCGCGGCGTCGACCGCGGAGATCACCGCGTCGATCGGCACGTCGCACAACAGCGAGATCTTGCGCTTCAGCCCGGCGGAGATGTCCTTGTCGCTCCTGCAGACGATGACGTCGGGCTGGATGCCTCGGCTGCGCAGCTCGGTGACCGAGTGCTGGGTCGGCTTGGTCTTCTGCTCCCCGGAGGGTGCCAGGTACGGGACGAGCGTAAGGTGCACGTAGCACACGTTCTGCCGGCCGACGTCCCGGCGGAATTGGCGGATGGCCTCGATGAACGGGACGATCTCGATGTCGCCGACCGTGCCACCGATCTCGACGATGACGACGTCGACGTCCTCACGTGCGAGACGAAGGACGCGGTCCTTGATCTCGTCGGTGACGTGCGGGATGACCTGCACGGTCTTGCCCAGGTAGTCGCCCCGGCGCTCCTTGGCGATGACCGACGAGTAGATCGAGCCCGTGGTGGTGTTCGAGTTGCGGTTGAGGCTCTCGTCGATGAACCGCTCGTAGTGGCCGAGGTCCAGGTCGGTCTCGCCGCCGTCCTCGGTCACGAAGACCTCGCCGTGCTCGCCGGGGTTCATCGTGCCGGGGTCCACGTTGATGTAGGGGTCGAGCTTGCACATCGTGACCTTGAGCCCGCGGCACTTGAGCAGTCGTCCGAGCGACGATGCCGTGAGCCCCTTGCCGAGGGAGCTCGAGACCCCACCGGTGACGAAGACGAACTTGCTCACGTGCGCACGCCTCCTCGGGACGTTCTCGTCGACGTGGTGACCCGGGCCGTGCTCAGCGGCCCCGCGCGACCACCGGCCCGGTGCCCTTGTCCCCGTCGACCCCGCGCGCACCGTCGCGCACCGTGGTGCGGGCGCGGCGCGCCGCAAGAGAGTGAGGGATGCACCGTCCCTGGCTCTCCGCAGCCACTCCGGACGCGACCTACCCGACCGACTTGGAGGTGCACCACCACACGCTAGTCGCTCGGCGCCCCGCGGGTGGTGGACACGGCCGCCGCGCCGACGGTGAGCAGCTCCTCTGCGTGCGCCCGCGCCGTCGCGCTGTGTGGGTGCCCCGAGAGCATCCTCGAGAGCTCGACGATGCGCCCCTCGGCGTCGAGAACCTCGGCCGTGGTGACCGTGCGGCCACCCGGCGCGGCGTGCTTTGCGACGCCGATCTGGCGGTCGGCGAACGCGGCGACCTGCGGGAGGTGGGTGACGACGAGCACCTGACGGTGCGAGGCCACGTCGCGCAGCGCCCGGGCGAGCGCGAGGGCGGCCGAGCCGCCGACGCCCGCGTCCACCTCGTCGAAGAGCATCGTGGGCGCGCCGCCCTCGACCACGAGACGCAGCGCGAGCATGGTGCGCGCCAGCTCACCGCCCGACGCGACGCGCCCGAGCGGCTGGGCCGGCTCGCCGGGGTTCGCCGCGAGCAGGAACTGCACCGCGTCGCCCGCGCCCTCCTCGCCCACCGCGACCTCGAGCGCCGCGCCCGGCATGGCCAGCTCGGAAAGGCGCGCCGTCACCGCCGCGGCGAGGGCGGGCGCCGCGCCTGCACGGAGCTCGCGAAGGCGCTCCTCCTCGCGACGCACCGCGTGCTCGGCCTCGGCGCGCTCCGCCTCGAGACGCACGGCCTCGGCTCCCTGGTGCGCCAAGTCCGCCAGCGAGGCGCGCGCGGCCTCGCCGAAGGCGACCACGTCGGCGAGCGTCTCGCCGTACTTGCGCCGCAGATCGCCCAGCAGGCGGCGACGCGCCTGGACCTCCTCGAGGCGTTCGGGGTCCTCTTCCCACGTCTCGGCCACCCCACGGAGCTCCGCGGCCACGTCGTCGAGCTCCGCGACCGCGTCGCGGAGCCGGCCGGCCAGCTCTTCGAGCTGAAGATGGGGGGCCACGGACACCAGGGCGACGGCGGCGAGCCCGGACGCCCCGCCGTCGGCCCCGGTCGACCCGTCGGCCCCCCGCAACGAGGCCACCGCGCCGGCCGCGGCCTCCCGGATGGCGGTCATCGCGGCGAGGCGCGCCTCTTCGGCCGCGAGGGCCGCGTCCTCGTCGACGTCCTCGAGGTGCGCGGCGTCGATCTCGGCGACCTGGTAGCGGAGAAGGTCCGCCTGACGGGCGCGCTCTCGCTCGTCACCACCGAGGGCGGCGAGGCTCCCGCGCACGTCGGCGAGCGCCGCACGCGCCGAGGCGAGCGGCGCGAGATCGCTCCCGCAGCACGCGTCGAGGGCGGCACGCTGTCCGGTCACGCTCAAGAGCGACTGCTGGTCGTGCTGGCCGTGGATGTCGACCAGTCCTGCGCCGAGCTCGGCCAGCATGCCGAGCGGCGCCATACGCCCGTCCACCCACGCGCGCGAGCGCCCCGACACAGGCACCGAGCGCGCGAGGAACCGCTCGCCGTCGTGGACCGCGCCCTCGCCGTCGCGGACCGAGCCGTCGAACGTGCCGTCCATCAGGCCGTCGTCCGCGACGAGCTCGAAGCGCGCCTCGACCAGCGCCTCGGAGGCGCCTGCACGGACGAGACCGGGAACCGCCCGACCGCCGAGCACGAGCTGGAGCGCGTGCACGAGGAGGGTCTTGCCGGCCCCGGTCTCCCCGGTGAGGGCGGTCATCCCGGGACCGAGCTCGAGGGTGAGGTCGCCGATGACCCCGAGATCGCGGACCCGGAGCTCCTTCAGCACCCTGGTGGCCTCACTCCACGACGCCGCGGGTGAGCGCGCGCCGCAGGCGCCCGGCGAAGCTGCGCTCCGACGCGCACACCACACGGAGCCACCCCGGCGCCACCCTGCAGGAGACCTCGGCGGAGGGCGAGAGCCGTCCCGCCTCGCGCCCGTCGACGACGAGGACGGCGGGACGTGCCGGAAGGACGCGCACGGTGGCCACCTGGTCGGCCCGCAGCACGAGGCTCCGGTCGATGGCGAGGTGGGGCGCGACGGGGGTCATCACCATCGCCGGGAGGTTGGGTGCGAGCACGGGGCCGCCGGCGGACAGGTTGTAGGCGGTCGAGCCCGTCGGCGACGCGACCACGACGCCGTCCGCGTTGTAGGAGAGGAACTCCTCGCCGTCGACCGCCGTCGCCAGCGCGACCATGTGCCCGGGCACCGTCTTCTCGACGACCATCTCGTTCAGCGCGACCCACCAGCGCTCACCCTCCGGGCACACCACGCCGTCGCCCGCGAGGGAACGGTCGTCCCCTCGGGCCTGCGCGAGCCCTCCCGCCACGGTCACGGCCAAGACGAGGCGGTCCTCCACCAACGCGTCGCCCGACAACGTCCGCTCGAGCGCCTCGAAGAGCGCCCACGGCTCGACCTCGAGGAGGTAACCGAGCCTCCCGAAGTTGACGCCGAGCACCGGGACCCGTGCCCTGTAGGCGAGCGGGACCAGCCGGAGGAACGTGCCGTCGCCACCCAGGCTCACGGCGAGGTCGGCGCCGGAGAGGTCCGCCCCGCAGAGGTCCCCCGCCGGGACGTGCCCTTCCGCACGGTCCGCCGGCGCGAGCTCCAAGAGCCGCGCCTCGTGGTGGCGGTGCTCGAGCCACGCCGCCGTCTCGGTCGCAAGCCGCGCGGCGTCGGAGCGCGCGGGGTTCACGAGGATCGCCACGGTGGCCACGGGACGCTCCGCCTACCTCGGCGCGGTGGGCAGCGCCTCGCGCAGCGCCCGGCCGCTCGCGTCGTCCAGTGCCGCGCCCTCGGGCGCGGCGTGTGCGACGGCGTGCACGAAGAACTCGGTGTTTCCCGACGCGCCGGTGATCGGCGACTGCATGGCATCCATGATGGCCGCTCCGGCGGCGGCGAGCGACGATGCCACCGCCCGCAACGACGACAGCCACAGCTCCGGCTCGCGGATCACCCCTCTTCCGCGGGACGCCTCCGCCCTCCCGACCTCGAATTGGGGCTTGACGAGCAGGACGAGGGACCCGCCGGGGCGAAGGAGCCCGCCGGCGAGCACCGGCACCGCGGCGGTGAGCGAGATGAAGGAGAGATCCGCCGTCACGACGTCGACCGGCACCCTTCCCGGCCCGAGGGACTCGGCCAGCGAGGCGGGGGCGAGCGTCCGGACGTTGGTGCGCTCGAGCACGACCACGCGCCGGTCGGCGCGCAGGCGGGGGTCGAGCTGGCCGTGGCCGACGTCCACCGCCGCGACGAGGGCCGCGCCCCGGCGGAGGAGGCAGTCCGTGAAGCCGCCCGTCGACGCGCCCGCGTCCAGCGCCACCGCGCCGGCGACGTCGACGTCGAAGCGGGACAGCGCCGCATCGAGCTTCTCGCCACCGCGGCCCACGAAGCGGCGCGGCGGCCCCAACAGCTCGACGGGCTCTCCCGGGGACACGAGGCGTGACGCCCGCTCGGCGAGGGCACCGCCGACCAGCACCCGTCCGCCCTCGATCGCGATCCGTGCGTCCTGACGGCTCGCGGCGAGGCCCCGCCGCACCAACTCGACGTCGAGGCGACGCCGCGCCCCGCTCATCGGCGGCCGCGGGGCTTCGCCGTCAGGATGCTCCCGGACGCTTCGACGCCTTCTTCGCCGCCGCCTTCTTGGTGCCCGCTGCTTTCTTGGCTGCCGACTTCTTGGTGCCCGCTGCTTTCTTGGCTGCCGACTTCTTGGCTGCCGACTTCTTGGTGCCGCCGGGCGGCTTCTCGGGCGCAGGAGCCTTCTTCGCGCCGGGAGCCTTGTCCGCACCGGCGGGTCCCTTGGAACGGGCGCCCTTGCCTGCGCCGGCTGCGGCGTCCTTCATGGCGCGCTTGCCGGCGGCGGCCGAGCGCCGCATGATGTCCGCCGCTTGGCGTGCGAGCTCGTCGGGGTCGAGACCGAGCGCATGCAGCTGGTTCGAGACCTCGGTGCGCACGAGGTCCAACATGTCCTCCGCCGCCTTGCGGCTCCGCTCCACGAGCTCGTCGACCCACTGCTGCGCCTGCGCGCGCTGCGAGTCCCCGGTGCCCTTCATCTCCCGCACGAGGTCCTCCGCCCGCGCCCGCGTGATCTCGCCGAGCACGGCTGCCGCCTCGAAGTACCGCCGAAAGCCCTCGTTACGCGCCATGGTCAAACGGTAGTGGCCGGACCACCTCGCGGCAATCGCCTCGCGGCAATCATTTCGTGCCTCCCCTCCTCCCTCTCCGCGCCCGGTCGTACGGCCGCCCGCGTCAGGCCGCGGGAGCGCCGTCTCGGGTAGTGACCGGTGCGAAGAGCTCGAGCTGGATGTTGTCGGGGTCGCGGAACACGAGGACCGAGGCGTAGGGCGCGTCGACGATCGGAGACTGGGTGAGGGGCTTGTCCGCCACCCCGCACCGGTCGACCCCGTGCTCTTCGAGGTGGCGCTGCCACTCCTCGAGCTCGGCGCGCGTGGTGACCGCCAACCCGACGTGGTCCAGGCCGATGACCGTCTCGCTGAACGGCACGCCGTCGCTGCGCTCATGACGGTGCAGCACGATCATGAGCCCAAGCTCCTCGTCGGCGAGGAGCTTGCCCACGCCGCCCTCGTGCGGGACGTCCATCCGGTAGCGGATGCCGAAGATCGTCTCGTACCACTCGACGCTGGCGTCCATGTCGGAAACGGTCAGCGCCACGTGGTGGACGCGGGGTCGTACGACGCTGGTCATGGTCGCTGCCTCCTTCTCCTCGACGAGCTCGACGAGGACGTCTTGCGGGCGTGGTCCAAGAACATGGTGACGGAGTCCTCCGCCAGGCGGGTCCAGCGTCTCCCGCCAGGGTCGTTGGAGATCTGCTGGTCGACGAGACCGGTGGTGAGGGCGGTCCACAGGTCCACCTGGCGGGTGCCGGTGACCCCGTTTCGCGCAAGGACCTGCCTCGTCCCTGCGAGTGCCCGGACGGCCGCGGCGAAGGACTCCGGCGACGGCTCGAAGCCGGGGATCGTGCGCTGGAAGAGCAGCTGGTAGCGGGGAATGTCGCTCGTGCAGAACGCGAAGAAGCGGCGTACCCCCTCTTCGAGGGCGGCCCGGGGTTGCTCGCTCGGGTACGGGGCGGCGAGGAACGCCTCGAACTCCGCCGCGGCCTGTCCGAACATGGCGTCGTAGATGTCGTTCTTGGAGGCGAAGTACTTGTAGATGGTCGGGGTGGTGGTCCCGGCCCGCTTGGCCAGGTCGCGAAGCGACAACCCGGCCAACCCCTCGTCCTCCACCGCTGCCCAGGCCGCCTCGACGATCGCGGCCCGGGCGGCTTCCCTGCGCGTCTCCCGCCAGTCAGCGGCTGGGTAAGACATCGCTCCCAATACTTATACGCTGTACAAGATCCGTCAAGCAGCGCAGGTGGGCGTGCGGCGAGCGGAACCCGTCCGCGCACGTCGACGACTGGCTCAGCGCGTCGCCGACCGTGCGACCGCGAGCAGGTCGTCAGCCACGAAGTCCGGCGCCGGGTCGAGGTCCCCGGTCGCGCGTGCGGTCACTCCGGTGAGCACGAGCGCGTAGGGCACGCCCAGCCGCCTCGCGAGGACGCCGTCGGTCGAAGGGCGGTCGCCGACGACCGCCGCGACACGTCCCACACGCGCCGAGATCAGCGTCGCGAGCGGCGCGTGGGGCTTCCCCGCGACCGTCGGCGTCGCACCCGACGCGGTCGCCACCGCGGCGAGGATCGATCCCGCACCCGGGAGCGGACCGTCCGGGGTCGGCAGCGTGGCGTCCTCGTTCGTGCCGATGAGCCGGGCACCCGCGCGCACCGCGCCGGCCGCGCGCGCGAGCACCTCGTAGTCGAACCGCTTCGTGTAGCCGACGACCACCGCATCGGGCGGAGGTGCCGCGCCGGCCGCGCCGGCCGCGCCGGCGTCGCCGGTGCCCGCAATCCCTGCGTTGGTGCCCGCGGCCCGCGTCGCGTGGACACCCCTCTCGCCGAGTGCCTCCATCAGGCCGTCGTCGCCCACGACGAGCGCGCGGGACCCGGGCTCGAGCATCGACGCAGCCGCCATCGCCGAGGTGACGATCTCGCCGGGCGCCGCGCCGATCCCGGCGATCCCGAGCCGCGTGATCAGGTCCGCGACCGTCGGCGACGAGTTGTTCGAGGCGAACAGCACGCGCGCTCCGGCCTCGCGGAGGAGGGCGACCGCGTCGCTTGCACCGGCGATGGGCGTGCCGCTCAGCCACACCACACCGTCGAGATCGAGCACCCACACTTCCCCACCGCCGGCACGGGGAAGTTCGGCGGGCGCACGTGGCACGGAGGGACCCTACCTGCCCTGCTTGGACGTCCCAGCTGGGTCCTCCCGCAGGAACACCCGTCGGCGCGGCGTCGTGTGGCATCGTCGGCGGGTGGCGGGCGGACTCGCGCAGGCGCGGGTGCGGGAGCGCCGTGTCGAAGCGGGTGCCGGCGCCGGTGAAGGAGACAGAGGGGAGACACAGTTGGCCGAGGTGGCGTTCCGTGGGGCAACCAAGCGCTTCGACGGTCGGGCCGCGGTCGACCACCTCGACCTCGACATCGCCGACGGCGAGCTGCTGGTGCTCCTCGGCCCGTCGGGCTGCGGCAAGACGACCGCCCTCAGGCTCGTAGCGGGTCTCGAAGAGCCAGACGAGGGCGCGATCTCGATCGGCGGCCAGGTCGTGAACGACGTCGAGCCCAAGGACCGAGACGTGGCGATGGTCTTCCAGAGCTACGCGCTCTACCCCCACCTGAGCGTCGAGAGGAACATCGAGTTCCCGCTGCGCCAACGACAGGTGCCAGCCGACGAGCGTCGCCGCCGCGCGCGCGAAGCGGCGGGCTCGCTCGGCCTCACCGACCTGCTCGACCGCAAGCCGCGCCAGCTGTCGGGCGGCCAGCGCCAGAGGGTCGCGCTCGCCCGGGCGATCGTCCGCCAGCCCAAGGCGTTCCTCATGGACGAACCGCTCTCCAACCTCGACGCGGCCCTCCGCCTCCAGACGCGGGCGGACATCGTCGCGCTGCAGGCCCGCCTCGGGACCACCACGCTGTACGTGACCCACGACCAGGTCGAGGCCATGACCATGGGCCACCGCATCGCCGTGATGGACATGGGGGTGCTCCAGCAGGTCGCGGCGCCCTCGGACCTCTACGACCTTCCCGCCAACGCGTTCGTCGCACAATTCCTGGGAAGCCCCGGGATGAACCTGCTTCCCGCCGTGCTGGAGCCCGGCCAGCCGTCGGCCCGCGTGAGCGGCGGGCACCTCCCCCTCGGCGAGGGGGCGGCGGCTGCCGCAGCCCGCGCGGCGCCCCTCGTCGTGGGCGTCCGCCCCGAGCACCTCTTCCTCTCGCCGGCGGGCACGCTCGGGGCGACGGTCCTCCTCGTCGAGCTCCTCGGCGCGGAGGTCCAGGTGCTCTGCCGCCTCGAGGACCAGACGAAGCTCGTCGTCCGCCAGGACGCGTCAGCGCCGCGCCCGGCGATCGGCGAGGGCGTCCGGGTCGCGGCCTCACCGGGCACGGTCCACGTCTTCACCGGCGAGGACGGCACGCGCCTCGGGGGACCGGGGTGACGCCGTCGGCGATGCTGCCCGCACGCTCGCGCCGGGTGCGCGCCGTGCGGGAGGCCGCGCTCGGCTACCTCCTCGTGCTGCCCGCGCTCGCCGTCTTCGGCGTCTTCGTCTTCTATCCGTTCGCCCAGAACTTCCGCCTTGCCCTCTACGAGACGCCGCCGTACCCGGGACTGCCGAGCCGCTACGTGGGGCTCCACCAGGTCGGGCAGGTGCTGACCTCGTCGAGCTTCCTACAGAGCCTCGGTGCGACGCTGCTCTTCGTCGTGATCGTCGTACCGGCGGGGCTTCTCGGCGGCCTCCTTCTCGCGGTGGCCGCCCACCGCCGCCTGCGGGGCATGACCGTCTACCGGTTGGTGTTCTCCTCGACGGTCGTCTCGTCGGTCGCGGTGTCCGCGCTCGTCTTCGGCACGCTGATGGACCCGGTGGTGGGGCTCCTCCCCTGGCTCGGGCTGAACCCGTCGCCGCCGATCCTGCAGAACACGACCTGGGCCCTCCCGGCCATCGCGGTGATGGCCGTGTGGCAGTTCCTCGGCCTCGCGTTCGTCGTGATGTCGGCCGGGCTTTCGGCCGTCCCCGAGGAGGTGCTCGAGGCGGCCCGCGTCGACGGCGCCTCGGAGCGCACGGTGTTCTGGCGGGTGACGGTGCCACTCCTCTCCCCCACGATCTTCTTCGGCCTCGTGGTCGCGACGATCTACGCGTTCGGAACGTTCGGGCAGGTGGACATCCTCATCGGCTACTCGAACGCGGCCTTCGAGCACGTGAACCTGCTCGTCTACGACATCTTGAACACGATCCAGGTGACCAAGACACCCGGACAGGCCGCGGTCCTCTCCATCGCCCTGTTCGTGCTCACCCTGGGGGTGACCCTCGTCCAGCTCCGATTCATCGAGCGGCGGGTGCACTATGGGTCCTGATGCGGGGGTCGAGGTCGGAGGCGACCTGCACCCGCAGGTGGCCCGGCGACCGGGACGGCCGCGCCCGCGGCCGGGCCGGCGTTGGCGGCTCGCGGTGCGCTACGCGCTTCTCACGCTCGGCGCCGTCGTCGTGCTCGCGCCGCTCTACCTCACGGTCGTGAACTCGCTCCTCCCCCCGAGCGCGCTCGCCGAGCGTCCCCCGCCGTTCTTCCCGCTCCACCCGCGGTGGCACGACTACCCGGTCGCCTGGAGCCAGGGCCACCTCGGCGTCTACCTGCGCAACTCCGCCATCCAGACCGTCATCATCGTGTGCGGCCAGCTGGTGACCTCGGTGCTCGCGGGCTACGCGTTCGCCTTCGTGCGCTTCCCCTTCCGTCGGGTCCTCTTCGTCGTCTTCCTCGCCACGCTCATGATCCCCTTCGAGGTCACGCTCGTCACGAACACGCAGACGATCTCCTCGCTCGGCTGGTACAACACGTTCGAGGGCCTCGCGGTCCCGTTCCTCGCGACCGGCTTCGGCACCTTCCTCGTCCGCCAGGCGTTCCTCCAGATCCCCCGCGACCTGCGGGAGGCGGCAACCCTCGACGGCTACGGCCACCTCAGGTTCATGCTGCGCGTCGCGGTCCCTCTCGCTCGCCCTGCGCTCGCCGCGCTCGGGGTGTTCTCGTTCCTCGCAGCCTGGAACCAGTACCTGTGGCCGCTCGTCGTGACCGGGAGCGGCGACAACGTCCGCACCGTCCAGATCGGGCTCAAGCTGCTCCAGGGCACCCAGGTGAGCCACACCGACGTCGCCCTCGCGGGCACGGTCATCGCCGTCGCGCCGCTCGTCGTGCTCCTCGTGGCCTTCCAGAAGCAGCTCGTCCGGAGCCTGACCGGCGGGGCGGTCAAGTGAGGACCGGTCGGGCACAGCGGTCCGACCGATCCCCCGGCCCGCCGGCGCCCGACGGCTCGACCGGCAAAGTTGCCGAGACTCAGCACGCGACCGCCCGGAGCGTGGCAGGCTGACCCAGTGCGTGTGCCCACCGTGCGACTCCGGGTCGCGTCGGTGTCGATCGCTGCACTCCTCGCCGTCGCCGGTGCGTCCTCGTGCCTCGTCGCCGGATCGCCGGGAGCGGCCGGCTCGACGGCGGCGGCCGGGGCGGCGTCGTGCCGGCCCTCCCTCCTCGCCACGCACAAGGGAACCGTCCACCTCACCTTCTGGGAGTCGATGGTCACAGCCAACGGCAAGACCCTCAAGACCCTCACGGACGCGTTCAACGCGTCCCAGCACAAGATCCACGTCACGCTCGTCCAGCAGCGCAGCTACACAACAACGTGGATCAAATACCAGGCGGGCCTCAGCAACGGCCAGCTCCCCTCGGTCGTCCAGCTCACATCCACCGACCTCCAGGGCGTCGCCGACTCGCACTCGGTGACGCCGGTCCAGTCGTGCATGAAGGCGGCGCACTTCCGCACGTCGGACTTCATCCCGCGTGTGCTCGCGGCGTACAAGCTGAACGGAGTCCAGGTCGGCATGCCGTTCGCCGTCTCGGGCCCGGTCCTCATCTACAACCAGCTCGCCTTCCAGGCCGCCGGGATCACCTCGCCACCGGCGACACTCGGCCAGTTCGTCGCGGACGCCGCGACCTTGAAGGCGCACGGCAGCGGCGTGGGCCTCAAGCTCGACCCGTGGCACCTGGAGACCTGGCTCGCGTCCGCCGACAAGCTCTTCGTGAACCACGCGAACGGGCGCAAGGGCCGGGCTACCAAGGCCGTCTTCGACTCGGCGGCCGCGAAGAAGATCTGGACCGACCTCGACACGATGGTCGGCTCCGGCGCCGCGACCACCAATCTCGCCACCGGATCCGCCCAGTACGACAACCTGCTCGGCATCGGCTCGGGGAAGTACGCGATGTCCGTCGACACGACCGCGGTGCTCGGGACCGTCTCGGCGGTGCTCGCGACCGGGCAGTACCCCGACGTCAAGCTCGGGGTCGCGCCGTTCCCCGTCTACAGCTCCACGGTCCACGGCGGCATCGAGGTCGGCGGCTCGGCGCTCTACATCTCGAACCACCAGCCCGCGATCGACCAGGCCGCATCGTGGGACTACATCTCCTTCCTCGACTCGACCACCAGCCAGGCGACGTGGGCGAAGGGGACCGGGTACGTCCCCATCCGCAAGTCGTCGGCGAAGACCTCGACCGTGAAGGCGCTGTGGCAGGCCCAACCGGGGTACAAGGTGGCCTACGAGCAACTCGTCAAGGGAGCGACCACCGCCGCCACCGCCGGCGCGGTCATCGGGCCGTACACACAGGTCCGCACGGCCGAGCTCAACGCCGAGGAGTCCATGTTCCAAAGCGGCACGTCACCGGCGGCCGCCCTGGCAGCCGCGACCCAGCAGGTCGACCAGATCCTCACCCAGTACGACCAGCGGATCGGTTCGTGAACCGCCGGCCGCGGCACCGTCACCGTCGCCGATGAGCCGCTGCCAATGACCCGTGTCGTCGCTGTCGGGGGCGGGCACGGGACGGCTGTCACGCTGCGCGCCGCCCGGCGTTACGCCGACGAAGTCACCGCGATCGTCTCGGTGGCCGACGACGGCGGCTCGACCGGCCGCCTCCGCGCCCAGCTCGACGTGGTCGCGCTGGGCGACCTGCGCAAGTGCCTCGTGGCGCTGGCCCGGGACGGATCGGTCCTCGCGAGGGCTTTCGAGCACCGGTTCGCGGACGGCGACCTCGCCGGGCACGCGGTGGGCAACGTCGTGCTCGCCGGGATGGTCGAGGCGGCCGGCGGGCTCGTCGCGGGGATCGACGAGACGGCGGCGCTCCTCGGCGCGGCAGGGCGGGTCCTCCCCGCCACGGTCGACCGTGTCGTGCTGAAGGCGGTCGGGGGGGCCGGTGAGGTGAACGGACAGGTGGCCGTCTCCAACGCCGGGCGGATCGAGCGGGTCTCGCTCGTCCCCGCGGACTGCGACCCGCCCGCCGACGCCCTCGACGCCATCGCCGCCGCGGACCAGATCGTCGTCGGGCCCGGCTCCCTGTACACGAGCGTGCTCGCCGCCGTCGCGGTCGAGGGCATCGCCCGGGCGATCGCCGAGGCGCGCGCACAGCGCGTCTACGTCTGCAACCTGCGCCCGCAGGTGCCCGAGACCCAGGACTACGACGTCGCCGACCACCTTCGGGCGCTCGCACGACACGGCGTCGAGGTCGACGCCGTCCTGTGGGATCCGTCGTCGCCCATGGCGCTCGGCGAGGTCGCCCTCCGGGTCCTGGCGCGCCCCCTCGCCGGCCGGCACGGCCTCGTCCACGACCCCGGGAAACTGGCGTCTGCGCTGTCGGATCTGCTGGCGCCGGGGGCGGCGGCGGGGGCGGCGCCGGGGGCGGAGGACGAGGATTCGGGTCCCCTGGACGTGTGCGACGTACCGGATCGGGCGTAGAACGGGAGGGGAGAGCAAGAGCCGGTAGCCGAGCGCGCCCCGCGCGGCCGGCCCGACGGCGAGTTCACCGGTTCACCACGAGGAGCGATGCGGCATGACGGTACGGGTCGGGATCAACGGTTTCGGTCGGATCGGACGGCAGTTCGTGCGCGCGCTCGCCGAGCGCGGCGCCGACATCGAGGTCGTCGCGCTGAACGACCTCACGTCGGCGGAGACCAACGCCCACCTGCTCCGCCGCGATTCGACCCAGGGCAGCTTCGACGCCCGCGTGGCCGTCGAGGGCGACGAGCTCGTCGTCGACGACCGGCGGATCAAGGTCCTCGCCGAGCGCGACCCCGCCGACCTCCCGTGGAAGGAGCTCGGCGCCGACGTCGTGCTCGAATCCTCCGGCCGCTTCACCTCGCGCGACGCCGCCGCTGTGCACCTCGAAGGCGGCGCGTCCCGGGTGGTCATCTCGGCCCCCTCCCCCGACGCGGACGCGACGTTCGTCGTCGGGGTGAACGACGACGACTTCGACCCGGCCCGCCACTTCGTCGTCTCCAACGCGTCGTGCACGACCAACTGCTTCGTCCCGATGGTCAAGGTGGTCGACGACGCCTTCGGCATCGTCACGGGCCTCATGACGACGGTCCACGCCTACACGAACGACCAGAACCTGCTGGACCTTACCCACAAGGACCTTCGCCGGGCCCGGGCCGCGGCCGTCAACATCGTCCCCGCCTCGACGGGGGCGGCGCGGTCGACCGGGGAGGTCCTCGAGGCGATGAAGGGGAAGCTCGACGGGCAGGCCCTGCGCGTGCCGGTCCCGGTCGGCTCGATCACCGACTTCACCGTCGTGGTCGGCGCCGCGGTGACGGTGGACGACGTGAACGCGGCCTTCGCGGCGGCCGCGACCTCCCCGCGGCTCGACGGCATCCTCGTGTACAGCGACGAGCCCATCGTCTCCTCCGACATCGTGGGCAGCCCGGCCTCGTGCACCTTCGATGCACCGCTCACCATGGTCCAGGCGGTCGACGCCGAGCGCACCCTCGTGAAGGTCCAGGGCTGGTACGACAACGAGTGGGGGTACTCGAACCGGCTGGTCGACCTCGTCGCGATCGTCGGCGCGCCGGAGGCGTCCCGCCAGAGGTGACCGGCACGACCCCGATGCCGGGGCGCCCGGCGGGCGCCGGCGCCGCCGGGCTGCCCATCCTCGAGGACCTTCCCGACGTCGCCGGGCGCCGCGTGCTCGTCCGCGTCGACTTCAACGTCCCGCTCGAAGAGGATCCGGGCGCGCCGGGCGGGCTCCGGGTTGCGGACGACTTCCGCATCAGGAGCGCCCTGCCGACGTTGCGCTGGCTGCTCGACCACGGGGCGGAGGTCACGGCCTGCAGCCATCTCGGGAGGCCCAAGGGCGCGCCCGATCCCCGCTACGACCTCGCGCCGGTGCGGACCCGGCTCGCCGAGCTCCTCCCGGGCGTGGGACTGCTCGAGAACCTCCGCTTCTCCCCCGGTGAGGCCGCCTGTGACCTCGCCTTCGTCGACGAGCTCGTCGCGGGCCAGGACGCGTACGTGAACGAGGCATTCGGGGCCTCGCACCGCGCCCACGCCTCGATCGTCGGGCCACCGGCGCGCCTTGCGAGCGCCGCGGGCCGCCAGCTCGCCCGCGAGGTGGAGGTGCTGGGCGGGCTCCTCGAGGCCCCCGCGCGGCCCTTCGTCGCCGTCGTCGGCGGGGCGAAGGTGGCCGACAAGCTCGGAGTGCTCGCCGCGCTCGCCCGACGGGTCGACGTGCTCTGCGTCGGCGGCGCCATGGCGTTCACGTTCCTCGTCGCGTCCGGGCACCACGTGGGCGACTCGCTCGTCGACCCCGACCACGTCGAGTCGTGCGCCCGGCTGCTCGCGTCCGGGGTCGAGGTGGTGCTGCCCGTCGACGTCGTCGCGCTCGAAAGCGGTGCGCCCTTCGTCGCCGGGGTCGCCGGGGTCGCCGGCGAGGCGGGCGCAAACGGCGCGGGCGAGCCGCGCGTCGTGGGCCAGGACGTGCCCGACGGCTGGCGGGGCCTCGACATCGGGCCGAAGACGGCGGCCACGTTCGGCGAGGTCGTCGCCGGGGCCGGGACCGCCTTTTGGAACGGCCCGCTCGGGGTGACCGAGGACGAGCGGTTCGCTTCCGGCACCCGCACGGTCGCCGAGGCCGTCGCGGCGTCGAAGGGGTTCAGCGTGGTGGGCGGGGGCGACAGCGTGAGCGCCCTCGTCCACCTCGGGCTGGCCGACCGCGTCGGCTTCCTCTCCACCGGGGGCGGCGCCTCGCTGGAGCTCCTCGAGCACGGCGACCTCCCGGGGCTCGCGGCGCTCCGCGGGGCCGTGAACGCGCCACACTCTTGACCGATGGCCACCTCCGAGACCCGCGCCGGCGCCCCCACCGCGGCCGCCGGCACCCCGTCCGCTCGCCGCCCGCTCGTGAGCGGCAACTGGAAGATGCACCACGACCACATCGAGGCGCTGCACACCGTGCGCGACCTCGGGCTGCGCCTCAAGCCCGAGGACGTTGCGCAGGTGGACGTCTCGGTCCACCCGCCGTTCACCGACCTGCGCACGGTGCAGACGCTCGTGGAAGGCGAGTCGATCCCCGTCGCCCTCGGTGCACAGCACTGCAACGACCACGACCGCGGCGCGTACACCGGCGAGGTGAGCCCACAGATGCTCGCCCGGCTCGGGGTGCGCTACGTGCTCGTGGGCCATTCCGAGCGCCGCCAGCACTTCGCCATGACCGACGAGGCGGTCGCGGCGACCCTTCGCGCGGTGCTCCGCCACGAGATGACCCCCGTCCTGTGCATCGGCGAGACCGCCGAGGAGCGAACCGCCGGGCACACCGAGCTCCGGCTCTCCGCCCAGCTCGACGCGGCGCTCCGCGGGCTCGACGCCCCCGAGGTCGCAACGATGGTCGTGGCCTACGAACCCATCTGGGCGATCGGCTCCGGCAACGCCGCCACCGCCGTCGACGCGGAGGACGCCTGCCTGTTGGTCCGCCACAGGCTGCGAGAGCTCGCGGGAGCCGATGCGGCCGCCTCGATCCGGGTCCTCTACGGGGGGTCGGTGACCCCGGAGAACGCCGCCGAGCTGACCGCCGAGCCCGACGTCGACGGGCTCCTCGTCGGCGGCGCCAGCCTCGAGGCGGCGGCGTTCTGCGAGATCGTCCGCGCCAGCCGGCCAGTTCCGGCAGGCCGGCGACGCTGAGCCGGGTGCTCTTTCGGGCTTCCTCCCCGCCGGGCTCCCGACAGCGGACCGGACGGGTTGACGATCCCTGCGCCGCGGGCCGGGCTGCTACCGTCTTCGTCGCGCGACGGGCGTCGCGCGATCGAGCGGGACCGCATGTCGTGAAGGAGCAAGCCCCGTGCTGACCTGGCTGTACATCATCATCGAGGTGCTGTCGGCCGTCGGTCTGGTCTTCCTCATCCTCATGCACAGCGGCAAGGGCGGCGGCCTGTCGGACATGTTCGGTGGCAGCGTCGGCGCGGTAGCTTCCGGGTCCACCGTGGTCGAGCGGAACCTCGACCGGATCACGGTGACGGTCGCGATCGTCTTCGCCCTGACGACGCTCACCCTGGACCTCCGGCTGCAGTGACCCGCCCGGGCAGTGGCCCGGGCCTTCCGCGCCGGGCGCTGGTCGCGGCGCTGGTCGTCGCGGTCCTGACCGGCGGTGGCCTGGTCGGTGCCGTCGTCTCCGCGGGCCCGCAGCGCCCCGCGGCATCGGCGGCCACCACCACAGGCACGACCACGACCACGAACCCCTGGGTGCCGGGGACAGGCGGGACCGTCATCGTCGGGATCGACCAGGCGCCGACCGGCTGCAACCCCAACACCGCGTCGGGCGACACCTGGGCGGACCGTCTCCTGTTGGAACCGGTCCTTCCGAGTGCGTTCACCGTGAACACGAACGACCAGCCGGTCTACGACCCCGCGCTGATCACACAGGCCGAGCTGCAGAGCACGACCCCCGAGACCGTCGTCTACACGATCAATCCGCGCGCGGTCTGGTCGGACGGCAAGCCCGTCACCGCGGCGGACTTCGAGTACACCTGGCGGGCCGAACGCGGGATGGGCGGCCCCGTCGGGGTGCCCGCGAAGTCCGGGTCGAGCGGCACAGCTGCAAAGAGCAAGGTCGGGGACGCACCCCCCACCACGGTCCCCACGACACCGGTTGTCACGACACCGGTGGTCACGACAACCCTTCCCGGTGCGACAGGCACGACAGGACCCGAGCTCGGCTACCGGCAGATCACCTCGGTGACACCGAGCGCCAACGGCCGCTCGGTCACCGTGGTCTTCAAAACGCCGTACGCGGACTGGCAGTCCCTGTTCGACGATCTCCTCCCCGCCCACGTGCTCCAAAGGACCGGCTGGGACCCGCACTGCACCACCCTCGATCCCGCTATCGACCTGTCGGCAGGCCCGTTCGTGCTGCGCAAGGTGGTGCCGGGCAAGGAGGTGGTCCTCGTCCGCAACGCCAAGTGGTGGGAGCAGCTGCCCGCAGTCGCAAAGATCGTCGTGCGGATCGCCTCGGGGCCCGCGGAGCTGTCGCAGTGGCTCGCGAGCGGCGAGGTCGACGTCGCCCTCCCCACCGGCTACGACCAGCACTACCTCCAGTCCGTCACGTCGCAACCCGCGCTCGTGAGCCAGAGCCAGATCTCGACGACACTGCTCCAGCTCGAGTTCTCCACCACGGCGCCGTATACGGCCAACGTCGACGTGCGGCTCGCCATCGCCCACGCCGTCGACCGCCAGGCGCTCGTGAACGGCGTGGTTGGCTGGGCCGACTCCACGATCGTGCCGGCAGCGAGCCACCTCGTCACCCAGGGCCAGCAGGGGTACCCCGCGCACCGGCCCCCGCCCCTCCAGGTGAGCGGCCAGCCCGGCTACACGAAGTCCCCGTCGAAGAGCACATCGCCGACAACACCTGCCTTCCCCCCGGGCGCCGACCTCGCCGCGAGCACACGCTTGTTGACCGCCGCAGGAGCCCTGCGCCTCGGTGCCGCCCCGTGGCAGTTCCCCACAGGCACGGTGCTCGCGTTCTCGCTCGCCGTCGACACCGCCGACCCGTGGGCCGAGGCGTCGGCACCGATGATCGTCCGTCAGCTCGAGGCTGCGGGCATCGCCGTGACGCTCGTCGACGCCGCGAGCGCACAGGCCACCGGGCTCGATCTGGCGAGCGGCCACGCCGACATGGCGCTCTTGCCGATCCACTCGGGCTCCTACCCCAGCCAGGCGATCTCGTGGTACACGCCGCTTCTCGGCACACCTGGCACCGGAGGGTCGCAGGACTGGTCCAACTTCGACGACACAAGCCTGAACGCCCTCCTCGAGAAGGCATCGCAGGAGTTGAACCCCGTCGACGCCGCGCCCCTCTACACGCATGCTGACGCAGCGCTCTGGCAGCAGATGGTCGCCCTCCCGCTCTTCGCACAGCCGACCCTCTTCGCGTGGTCGGGGCTCGTCGCCGGTGTCAACGCGAACGCGGACGGGCCGTCGCTCATGTGGACGGCCCAGGACTGGGCCGTCCGTGTCCCACCGGACAGCCCCAGCGCCCAGAAGTGACCCTTTCGCCCGCGTCCTTCACGGCGCCGGCTGGCCGAGCGACGAAAGGGCTGCGATAGGATCGCCTCCCACGTCGGAGTGGCGGAATAGGCAGACGCGCCAGCTTGAGGGGCTGGTGAGGGCAACCTCGTGGGGGTTCAAGTCCCCCCTCCGACACCAACTCTTGCCCACGGACTCTGCGGCTGGCGCGCCGCATGTCGAGCAGTTCATGGGCCCGATCGGCAAGCGACTGGCAGCATGGCAAGACGACGATTCGAGCTGACCCAAGGACCGAAGCGCTGGGGTACTCCTGGCGGCCTGCGAGCGTCAGTCGCTCACCTGCAGCGCGTCGTCCATCAGGCAGGCGATCACTTCCTCGGACACCGGCGCGAAGTCCCAGACATCCACGCCGACGTTGACCATGCGGCCTTGCTGTCGCCACTTCTCGTGGACGTGCCCGTGGAGCAGCCACATTCCCTCGTCGATCGGCCTGAACTTGGCGTGACGCTCGGTCTCGCCGCTGTCGCCCTGGTACGGGAGGTGGCAGAGGAGGACCTCCCGGTTGCCGACGGTCATCGCAAGAGGTCCCTGGCGAATCTCGTCGAACCCGGCGTCGAGGTACTCCTGCTCCAGGCGGAGGGCCCGGGTAGAGGATCTTGTGCCCGACGAGATGGCCGATGAGCGGCATCGAATCCTCTCGCCGACCCATGGCGACGTCGCCGAGGACATGGACGGTGTCCTGCGGGCCGACGACGGCGTTCCAGTTCGCGACGAGCGCGGCGTTCATCTCTCCGACGCTGTAGAACGGCCGCTCGCAGTACCCGATGATTTTCCGGTGACCGAAGTGCTGGTCGGCGGTGAAGTAGGTGGTCATGGGTCCGTATTCGCGGGAGCTGGATCAGGCTTGGGCGAGTCCCCGGCTGGAGAGAGTAGACGAACCAGTCTACCTGGAAGTAGACTTGTGAGGGTGAGCACCACGATCCGAGTCAGCGAGGAGACGCGGAGCCGGTTCGCGGAGCTGGCCAAGGCGACGGGCAGACCGATGACGGAGCTGCTCGACGAGGCGGTTGATGCCCTCGAGCGCCGGGTCTTCTTCGATCGTTTCGCAGCTCGTTACGCGGAGCTCCGTCACGATCCCAATGCGTGGGGTGAGATCGAGGCAGAGCGGGCAGAGGAGAGCAGCTCGCTTCCCGACCATTCGGCGTGACGGCCCGTCGGGGCGACATCTGGCTCGTGGACTTCGGCGAACCTGTCGGTCGCGAGCAGGCGGAGCGTCGGCCTGCGGTCGTGGTGTCCGCCGACCCGCTGAACGACAGCCGGGCCGGCGTGGTGATCGTCGTGCCCTGCACGAGGAGACGGCGCGAGCTCCCCTCTCACGTCGAGCTCGATCCGAAGGAGTCCGGGCTCGACGAGGTCAGCTATGCGAAGTGCGAGGACGTGAAGTCGGTGTCAGGGAACCGGCTCGTCGCTCGTCTTGGTGCTGCGAACGACGAAGCGCTCTTCGCCATCACCCGGGCACTCAGGTTCCTGCTGAACTTTTGAGACTCTCCAGCGAGGGTCGTGACTGGTCGTCTGTCATCTTCGGAACTGCAAGCCCCCGGTAGGACGACCGGTGTGGGCGTGATGCTGATGATCGCCGTCAGCCGGAGAGTTTGTCCTTCCCGAGCGAGGTTGATCCCGGCACCGCGGGCTGTGGTGACTTCGACTTGCGGTACGACTCCAGCTCTCTTCGTGCGGAGTCGATGCCGGCCAACAGCTGCGGGTTGGAGGTGATCTCCTGAGCCCTGCGCTGGGCCGCCGCGATCGGACCACGGGCGGCCTGCGCCATCGCAAGCCGCTGTTCTGCCTCCCGGATCCTCTGGGGCCGCTGGGGCTCTTCGATCGCCGCTCGCGACGCTGCGGTGTTGACCGCGGCGGCAAAGGACCGGACCCGCGCCCCTGCGTCCGGCGGGCACTGCACCACGCACGACAGCGTGGGCGCCTCGATGTGCAGGTACAGCTCGCGCGCGTCGATCTTCTTCGTCTTCTTGAAACCCGCCCCTCCCACGACCGCCCCCACCGGCCCCGCCACCAGCCCACCGGCGACCGTGCGCGTGAGCGTCGCCCGCTTCGTCACCACCAGGTTGCCGGCGGTGTCCACGCTTGCTCTCGCACCGCTGAGAGAGACGGTGCCCTGCGGGGTGGCGATCATCCGCTCGAACAAGGTGACGCCTTGACACTTGCCGAGCCGCTTGCCGTTCGCGTCGCACAGCGCGCCGAGGTGCTGTTCGGCGGCAGGCACCGCCATGCCGTAGCGCGCGACGCCGCGGAACTCTTCGACGCCGGACCTGGCCCAGCGATTCGCTCGCGAGATGGCCTTCGAGTAACGGTCCAT
>Ga0307372_10003164_pt1 | contig 26591 bp, 23 predicted proteins | sample OX1MG_FD_202533 | JGI IMG/M metagenome (GOLD analysis project Ga0307372, IMG submission 202533) | Soil microbial communities from Risofladan, Vaasa, Finland - OX-1 | ecosystem: Environmental > Terrestrial > Soil > Coastal area > Acid sulfate soil | place: Finland: Risofladan, Vaasa | collected... | reverse complement strand
GTCGAGAACGGAGTCGACTTCTGGAGCATCAGGGACATGGTGGCCGGACGGGTGCACCTGGTCCCCCCGTTCCGGAAGCGGATGATCGAGATTCCCTTTGGGTTGCAGCAGCCGTCGATGGTCGATGATCCCCACTTCGAAATCGACTTCCACGTCCGCCGGACGAGCCTCCCCGACCCGGGAGGGCTGGCAGAGCTGGCCGTGCTGGCCGCCGACCTGGCTTCCCGACCGCTCGACCGCCGGCGGCCCCTCTGGGAGTTCCACGTCGTCGAAGGGCTCGAGCACGGTCATCTGGCCGTGATACCGAAGGTCCACCACGCGATCATCGACGGCGTCTCCGGAGCCGAGGTGTTGGCCGCCTTCTTCGACCTCGAACCGAAGCCGGCCCCGCGGCGCCTCTTCGCCCCACGCGGCGGGCCCAGGTCCCTGCATAGGCCGGACGCTGCTGTTCGCCCGCCCGAGGGGTTGCCGCCGGCGGGGGCGACCCCGGATGACCGGCCGTGGTCGCCCGACCCACTGCCGGGTGAGGTGGCGCAGTGGCGCCACGCCGTCGGATCGGTGCCGGGCCACGCCGAGGGGCTCATCCGCTCCCTGTCGAGGACCGTGCGGACGGCGCGGCGGCTGAGCGATCGGAACCGGGAGGTGATCGGCAGCCTGCCTCCGGCGCCGTTCGAGGCTCCCCGTACCTCGATCAACCGTGCCATCTCGCCACATCGGCGGGTGGCCTTCGCCGCCCTGCCGTTGCGCGATGTGAGACGGGTCCGGGAGGTTCTCGGCGGGACCGCCAACGATGTGGTCCTCGCCGCCACCTCCGGTGCGATGCGCGCCTTCTTCGCCGAGAGGGGAGAAGTACTCGACCGCTCGCTGGTGGCCATGGTGCCGGTGTCGGTGCGGGCACCGTCCGAGCGGGACGCCTTGGGCAACCGGGTGTCCGCGCTCCTCGTGTCGCTGGCCAGCGGAGTGGAGGATGCCGCCGCCCGCTTCCGCCACATCCGGGACGGGATGGAGACGGCGAAGGAGCAGACCCGATCCATCGGGCCCGATGTGTTCGCCGGGTGGGCCCAGACCATCCTCCCTGCCGTGGGCACCCGCCTGTCGAGGATGGTGACGAACCTGCGGCTGTTCGACCACCTGGCACCGGTGTTCAACCTCATCGTCTCCAACGTCCCGGGACCCGACTTCCCCCTGTATCTGGCCGGCGCCCGCATGGTGGCCATGTACCCCCTGGGCCCGATCGTCGAGGGTGTCGGGATCAACATCACCGTCTTCTCGTATCTGGACACCATGTACGCCGGCGTGCAGGCCTGCTGGGACCTGGCCCCGGACATCGACACCATCGCCCGGGGGCTCGAGCATTCCCTCGACGAGCTGGTCCACGAGGCTGATCGTCGGGTCCGGCCGGTGCCGTGGTGGCATGCGGAGCTCCCGGCATGACGCCGATTTGTCTGCTGGTGAAGCGAGATCGACCGAGAGGCGCATGAGACTCGACCGACGCGCTTTTGTCAAGGGCGCGCTCGGTGCCTCGGGTGCTGTGATCCTGGGGCGAAATGTCGAACGGCGCATTCCGCAGTCGATGGAACTGGAGCGGTTCTCGTCGCCGGATGCCGCGTTACCGAGTCCGGGCCCGTCGGGTATCGAGCACGTGATCCTGGTCATGATGGAGAACCGGAGCTTCGATCACTTCCTGGGCTGGCTGCCGGGCGCCGACGGCCGCCAAGCCGGACTCTCGTACCCTGATCCGAGCGGAAAGTACCATCGAACCTTCCACCAATACCAACTGAGGGGTTGTGGTTTCAACGACCCGGACCATTCCTATTCGGGAGGCCGGATCCAATACAACGGCGGGCTCATGGACGGGTTCCTGACCGATACCGCCAATGACTCGTACGCCATCAGTTTCTACCGGAGCGTGGACCGGCCGTTTATGGGCAGTCTGGCCCGGCACTACACCACCTGTGACCGCTACTTCTGCTCGATCCTCGGACCAACGTTTCCGAACCGCATCTTCCAACACGCCGGCCAGACCGACCGTCTGTCGAACACGTTCACGGTGTCGACACTGCCGACCATCTGGGATCAGCTCAACCAGCTCGGCGGCCCGACCGGTCGCTACTACTATTCGGACCTTCCCATCCTCTCCCTGTGGGGCTCGAAATACACCTCGATCTCGGCCCAGATCCCCCAGTTCCTGAGTGACGCGGCAGCCGGCACCCTTCCCAACGTCGCGTTCGTCGATCCGGGCTTCCTCGGCGAGGGAACGGGCGTGTCCAACGACGACCACCCCCTGGCTGACATCCGGGCCGGCGATGCCTTTCTTTCCCAGATATTCCACGCGGTGGCCTCAGGACCGGGTTGGGGGAACACCGTGCTCATCGTCAACTACGACGAGTGGGGAGGGTTCTTCGACCACGTGCCCCCACCTCGGGTCACCGCCGGTGTCCCGGTGGGTGCCAATCCCAGTACCGGGGTCGACCAGGACCTCGACTCCGATGGTCACGTGCTCACCGGGTTCAGGGTACCGTGCATCGTCGCCTCTCCCTTCACCAGCGTCAGAGCAGGGAGCGCGGCACTCGCCCACGGCCTCTATGACCACACGTCGATCCTCAAACTCATCGAGTGGCGGTGGGGATTGAGCCCGTTGACGCAGCGCGACACCTCGACAGCGCCGACCGATCCCGGCAATCTGGCAACCCTTCTTAGCTTCGCAGCCCCCAGTCCGAAGATACCGCCGCTCATCCCGACGCTCGGCTCGTTCACTCCGGTGGCGTGCCCGGCCCCGGCGGCCACGGCGCACCTGCAGTCCGACGTTGTCGTCGGACAGAGCGGCGCCACCGAGGCGTCGGCTGAGCGCGAGACCTGGGTCGGCCTGAAGCAATCGGGCCTGGTCGAGAGCTGGGATTGATCGCCGGCCCACCACGACACCTGCTGTTCGCCCGGGGTCGGGATTGCTCGGAGGTGAAGCCCGTGAAGGGCTTCGGGGTCGGTCAGACCGGGAGAGAAGTGTCGGGCAACTGCTAGGATGACCGCCTTACGCGGACGTGGCTCAGTTGGTAGAGCATCACCTTGCCAAGGTGAGGGTCGCGGGTTCGAATCCCGTCGTCCGCTCCAAAGAATGTGCAGGTCAGGGCCGTGCGGGCGACCTAAATCGACTCCTCGATGCGAGATCCCGGGTCGGGTTTACCACATCCGCACCTGAAGGGTGTCATCGGCAATGCGTGCACTCTTCGTGGCAATGACTTCGCGCCGGATGTGAGGATTCGCATTTCAACCGGACCGCCGATCGTCGGTACTCGCGACGAGATCAATTGGATCGGGCCCAACTGGCCGATGATCCTTAACTGAGACCCAGCTCAACTTCATCCAGGCTCCGGATGGATTGGCGATGGAGCGCTCTGGTGCCAGCTATGCAGCTTCCCGGTAGTACTCGTGGATCAGTCCGCCCAGCCGGTCCCGTCGGGCAATGTGATCTGAGCTGGGGGAGAGGGGTTGAAGCTCCGACTGTCCCTGGGGAGGAAGTAGGTCGCGACCCCGGTGTGGTCTTTCGCGGTTGTAATGATCGACATAGGTCTGGAGCACTGACCGCAGGTGACGTTCGTTGAGGATGAAGAGCCTGTCGAGGCATTCAGGGCGGACAGTCCGAACGAATCGCTCGGCATAGGCATTCGCTCGGGGCGCTCTCCACGGTGTGCGCAGGATCCTGATCCCCTCTGCTTTGAACACCTCGTCGAAGGTGGCGCCGAACCGCTTGTCACGGTCGTGGACGAGGAACTTGACTGGGATATCTCGGGACTCCCGTGCCTCGGAAAGATTACGGGCGATCTGGATGCACCACGAGAGGTTGGTGGCCCCATCGGTCACTCCACCGATCAGGACCTTTCTCGTGTGCAGATCGATAAAGAAGAGCACGTGGAGGGTCTTCAGCCTGACCGTCTCCAGCGTAAAGAGATCGCAGGCGATGATCGAGGCCGCCTGGCTTCGCATGAACTGGCACCAGGTGTCCCGCTTCGGTCCCGGCCTTCGCTTCGGGCAAATGATCCGTCGGATACTCGACGCGGAGATCTCGATGCCCAGCTTCTTCAGCTCTCCCTGGATCCGTCGGTAGCCCCAAAGAGGACTCTCCTGCGCCATACGCCACACAAGCAGCTGGGTCTCGAGCGGGATCCTCCGTCTCGGATTGACTCGATGAGGCCGACTCCATTTTCGACGGATCAACTCGCGATGCCATCTCCGCAGGGTGTCCGGCGTGACTAGGGATGAAAGCCGTTCGCGTGGAGGCCGCAGTCGCTGAAGCAGGGACAAGACGATCCGCTCCTCCGGTCGGAACCGAGGACGATTCACCTGGCGACGAAGGACACTGACCTCCTGGCGGAGCACCAGGAGCTCGATGTCTTTGGACCGCGATGACCGACAGGAGAGAAGAACCAGCCGGAAGAGCTGACGGCCGATGAGGGCGACGAGACGCACGAGCATGTCGAGAGTCTGACCCACCCCCTGAGGCAGGATCCTGGCGCAAAGGCCGTTTGACGGATCTGCTGGTCAGCGGGCAGGCACCGTCATGACACCCTTTAGGGAAATCGAGATCAATAGCGTGGGAATGGCCCTCAAAGCGGGCGCGGCTCGACCAGGTCAATGCCTTTTTGTCGGTCGCCCACTCGCGGCAGCTAGGGGGCGACCCCGTTCGATCCGGTGCCCGTTGAGCCGACCACTGGGGCGTTAAGGCGGGTACCGCCCATAGAGCCGAAGAATCCGGCGTCGCCGAAGGTGAACACCCCCCCGTCAGAGGCCACCAGCCAGTAGCCCTTCCCGTCCGGGGTGGAGGCCATGCCCACCACCGGCTTGTTGAGCTTCATCCCGCCCGTGGAGCCGAAGAATCCGGCGTCGCCGAAGCTGAACACGCCCCCGTCAGAGGCCACCAGCCAGTAGCCCTTTCCGTCCGGGGTGGAGGCCATGCCCACCACCGGCTTGTTGAGTTTCATCCCGCCCGTGGAGCCGAAGTAAGTGGCGTCGCCGAAGCTGAACACGCCCCCGTCGGAGGCGACGAGCCAGTAGCCCAGCCCGTCCGTGGTGGGCGCCATGCCCACCACCGGCTGGTTGAGCTTCATCCCGCCGGTGGAGCCGAAGAAATGGCCATCGCCATAGGAGAACACGCCGCCGTCGGCAGCCACGAGCCAGTAGCCGAGGCCATTGGTGCCCGGCGTGCCTTGGGGCCCGCCGGCGGCCGGTGTCATGGCCACCCCTACCACGGGGGCGTTGAGATGCGTTCCTCCCTGGGAGCCGTAGAAGTTGGCGTCGCCGAAGGTGAACACGCCACCGTCGGAGGCGGCGAGCAGGTAGCCACCCTGGTCACGGGTCTGCGCCACCCCGACCACCGGGGCGTTGAGTCGGGTCCCACCCGTAGATCCGTAGAAGCCGGCGTTGCCGAAGTTGAAGATCCCACCGTCGGAAGCGGTCATCCAGTAGCCGCCGCCGGGAACGGGTTGGGTGAACAGGAGAGTCGTCCCGGTGAACGTGTTCCCGGACATCGTCGTGCCAGTCACCTGCCAGCTCTGCCAGATGCCGACGTACTCGCTCATGGTGTTACCCGTGATCGTGGTCCCGGACAGCACCGGTGTGGCCGGTGGCGGGATGGGGTTCACCTCGAGAGCGATGGCGTCGGTCTGGGGCGCCCCGTTGATGTGGCCCCAGTTGTTCCCACTGAAGGTGTTGCCAGTGACCATCGTGCCGGTGATGGAGTCACCCGGCGCGTTGGAGTGGACGGTGAGCCCGCTGAGGAAACTGCCTGTGACCGTGTTGCCGGAGACCGTGGTGTTGGAAACGGTGGCACCGGGAGCGTCGGTGGCCACGATGATCTGGCCGATGACCGGGCCGTTGGGCCCGAACATGCCCGGAGCGCCTGTGACGTGGTTGTTGCTCACTGTGGTCCCGCTGACGCCCGCTCCCGGCACCCACCCTTCGACGATGATGCCGCAACCCTTGAAGTTGCCCGACACGGTGTTGCTGTCGATCGTGTCATTGGTGGAGGCCACGGGCGTTGTGGGTCCGTTCGGCGCCGCGGGGTCGAATCCGCCGCCCTCGTCGGTGACCGAGATGCCGCCGTCGGCCACGTTGCCCGTGACCGTGTTGCCGGTGACCATCGAGCTGGACACCCCCACCAGCTGGATCGCCTTGTCGGTGCCCAAGTTGTGCGTGGGGTGCACGCCATTGCCCTGGACGGTGTCGTTCTGGATCGTGAGGCCCGTGACGTTCTCGGCCATGATCCCGTGGTCGCCCGCTCCCGACACCGTGATGCCGCTGATGGTCACGTTGTTCGCACCCGGAGCGACGTAGATCCCCAAGTTGCAACCGGTCCCGTCTACGTTCGAACTGACCGTCGTCCCGCTTGTGTTGACCACCAATGCGGCGCTGAACCCGGAGGTTCCTGCGGGGCTGCATGCCACCCGACCTGCGGCACCGGCTTCGGCCGATCCGAGCGCGATCGGCGCCGACCATCCCAAGCCGGTCGCCACAATTGCCAGTGGCACTCCGGCCAGTAGCGCGCGCCTCATGGAGCCCTTTGGAGCCATGGTTCCTCCCGTATGTAGCAGGATCGGGAACGGACCGATCGCATCTTGCCGGTGACACCGGCCTCGGCGAAGAATGTAGGGCCGGTTCCCGCGCTCTGCAAGCGCGAATTGCGCGGTCGATCTGGTCGGTGGGTCACTGAGCACACCGACGTAAAAAAAACTGGTCATACATCGTTGAGAGCTACCGGCACCAAAAGCAGAGGTAGGGTTGGCGTCGGGCAGCCTGATGGCAGCCATGAAAAGGGGGGAACCCCATGACACAGACGGCGCCGGTCACCGACTGGGCCAGCGACTTCGATGTGATGGACCCGGCGTACCTGAGGGACCCCTTCAGCATCTGGGACCAGCTGCGGAGCACCTGCCCGATCCCGCACACCAACCGGCGGAAGAGCAGCTGGATGCCGCTCCGCTACGACGACGTCACCGCCATCGCGCACGACGTCGAGCACTTCAGCTCCCTGAAGGTAGGTGTGATCCCGGCCGACGAGGACGAGGACCCCAATGCCAACTTCGACGGCCCCAACCTCGAGTACGGCCTGCCGCCCATCTCGTCTGACCCGCCGCTGCACACCTGGACGCGGCGGCTTCTGTTGCCCTGGTTCTCCCACAGGCGCGTCGACACCTACGTGCCGCTCGCCCGCGAGCTCTGCCGCGCCTTGCTCGATGGCTTTGCCGACAGCGGCCACGCCGACGCTGCTGCTGACTACGCGCAGCAGATCCCCGTACGCGTCATCGCGCGAATCCTCGGCGTGTCGCCCGACCTGTCGGATACCTTCACCGGGTGGGTGCGCGATGTCCTGGAGTTCGCCGACGACTCGGAGCGGCGACAGCGAGGCGCGGAAGGGCTGCTCAACTACTTCCTGTCCCAGCTCGATGAGCGGCGCCAGAACCCGGGCCAGGACTTGCTCAGCGAACTCCTTACGACGGAGGTGGAGGGCAACCCGGTGGACGATGGCATCGTGCTCGGCATGGCCGCCCTCGTCCTCATCGCCGGGGTCGACACGACCTGGAGCGCGATCGGCTCCTCGTTGTGGCACCTGGCCACGCATCCCGACGACCGCAAGCGCCTGGTGGCTGAACCCGAGCTCATGCCGACGGCGATCGAGGAGCTGCTGCGGGCCTACTCACCGGTGACGATGGCCCGCGAGGTGACCGAGGACGTCGTCTACACCGGCTGCCCGATGAAGGCGGGGGACAAGGTCCTGATGAACTTCCCCGCCGCCAACCGCGACCCCGAGGCCTTCGACCATCCCGAAGTGGTCCAGCTCGAGAGGGTGCACAATCGCCATGTGGCCTTCGGGTCGGGGATCCACCGCTGTGCGGGGTCGAACCTGGCCCGGATGGAGTTGCGTATAGCAATCGAGGAGTGGCTCGCCCGCATTCCCGACTTCTCTCTCGCACAGGGGGAAGAGATCACCTGGGCCGGCGGACAGGTCCGCGGCCCCCGCGTCCTCCCTGTGGTGTTTCCGTGAAGCTGCGTGTCGACCCGGACAAGTGCCAGGGCCATGCCCGTTGCTACGGTCTAGCGCCCGAGATCTTCGACGTTGACGACTACGGGCAGTCCTCGGTCATCGTGGACGAGGTGCCACCTGAGCTCGGGGCGATCGGCTACCGTCCGATCGATGCGGCGAAACGGGGTGACATGGTGGGCTGTGGGCACTCGCGTACCTGAAGGGTGTCATTGGCATTGCGTGCGCCCTGAGTGGTGGGAACTTCCGGCGCAGGACGTGAGAAGCGGTTAGTCAGTCATCGCCGTGTAGCATGCGATCGAAGATCGATCCTGGGATCGCGCGTGGTACACGTGGTACAAGAGTCCTTGGTTCGCGCTCCACAAAAAACGCACGCGCCATTGACAACTGCGGTCAGTCGCGGTTCATTATGGTAAGTCGAAAATGCCAATCATGCTGCACCAATTTGCAAAGGTGTAGGTAGGGGAGTTGGGCATTTTTTATTTGCCAAGGTGAGGGTCGCGGGTTCGAATCCCGTCGTCCGCTCTCGTAGGTTCTCCCTGTCAGGGGGCACGGCCACTGCATCCGACACGGTTCCGGGTGCTCCGCTGTACCGACCATCACGCGTCCATCGCGCGGGGCTCCGCGGGGCTCCGTCGTAGCGGACAGGGGTTCGGTCGGAATGTGGTGTCGAGGTTGCGGCGAGGCCGAGTCGGACACCTTGATCCGCCGGGTCGATGCCGTTGAACTGGTTTTACGGCCGGTTGACGAGTGGCATCTCAGCGAATCAAGCCAGAACTACAGCGAACCTCGCCGACCACAGGCTCACGCTGACGACATTTGGCGAGTCAGGCGCCGATCAGGGACGAACCACATTATCGACACCGATGCGTACAGCGCATAGGAGATCCAGGGACTGAGGAAGGCGAGACCGATACCCGCCGAATAGATCACCAGCGAGATTTTTCCCTTTATGTCCGATCCGATAGCGGTTGCAACAGCGGAGTTCCGGCCGTTGGCCCGTACGATCGTCCTCACCAACAAGGTGAAGGCGATTCCAGCTCCTAAGGCAACGAACCCATAGGTAGCAGCTGGCCACGCATCTCGGTAGGCGTCACCGACCCATTCAGTGATGATGGGTATCAGCGAAAGCCAGAAGAGCAAATGAAGGTTGGCCCACATCACGCCTGCGCTGATGTGACGCGTGGCACGCAATAGATGGTGGTGGTTGTTCCAGTAGATCCCGACGAAGGCAAAGCTCAGGATATAAACGGGGAGGGCGGGTAGCCGGTGGCTCAGAGCGGAGAAACTGGATCCATTAGGGACTTTCAGGCTCAGGGCTGTGATGGTGATGATCACGGCCATCACGCCATCGCTGAACGCCTCCAGGCGGCTTGTTCCGATTGGTACAGCCTCCTGTTCGCTCACATTGTCCTTCCAGCGGATCTAGCATGCCGGTTTCGGTCTCGCCCAAGCTAGCGCCACTGCAACTGGTCTGCGACAACGTTGTGGGGGGCTACCACAACGCGGCACGACACCTACGGTCATCGGTGCCCGGCTCTCATGGATGGGCCGCTGTGGGTGCGTCCCCCGGGTCCCGCTGCGTCGATGAATGGCACTTTGAAGTCGGTCCAGGGATCATCGAGGCGGAGATCCGATCCATCTGTCCGTGGCCACGGACAGATGGATCAAAGGGGGTAGTGATGTGGTGGGGGTGGGCAAGGCTGGCCGATCGGGAAAGCAGACTGTGATCTGTTCGGCGACCCGGCGATTTGGGGAGCCTCCACCATGCCGGGGGGAGTGGCATGGCGGAGGCTCAACCCTTTGGTCCACTGACACGGGCACCCGAGCTCTCGGACCAGAGCCAATTTTGACAGGCGCTGAGAAACGGGCTGTTGCTACACGGTAAACGCCCGATTAACACCGTTCCCGGGTCCAAGGGATCTGGTGGCGTGGAGGGCCTTTGGGAGTGTGCGAGTGACCGAAGCGCATCCCGGGTACGTGGGGACGGCGCCGGCACTGGGTGGTTAGAAGGCCGGGGTTCGGCCCCCAATCCCGGGAGGGCGATGAAACCGGGGTGCGTCGGACAAAGCGACTCAGTTGCGCGTAGCCGAGGATTCTTCGGACCATGCAGCGGGGTCGGAACTCGCCCCAAGTAGTCGGGTCCTGAGCGGGTATCCGGAATTGGGCATCATCGCGTGCCGTAGCGCACCTTGGCGCTAGGTTTTCGATAGTCGTCAAACCGGAGGGCCGAAATGGATGTGAACATCGATGCTCGGCGCGCGGGCTGACGGACATTTGCCGGGGTGCTGATCTTATTGATCGCAGTGTTCAATTTCATTGATGATCGTCGCCATTGCCAACACCCACTACCTGAACAGCCATCTGGTCTTTGGCACCCTCATATCGTGGGGATGGACGATTCTGATCCTCGGGGGGATCGAGTTCATCGTCGGGATCGGTGTGCTTGCCGGTCAGAGGTGGGCGGCTTGGGCCGGGATCGCGTTCGCCACCCTCAACGCAATCGGACCACTGCTGTATCTGCCGTCGTACCCGGTGTGGTCGATCATCATCTCCATTGACATCTTGGTGATCTATGGCCTGGCCATGTACGTCGCCCTTCAGGAGACGGAGTAGCGAAACGCTGAATCATCATCGGTATGCTCAAACCTTCTCTCATCCGGTTTCTTGCTGTCGTGACTCGATTGGTGTCCCGACGCGATGGATGCGGGTCCCTCGCCGGCTTCGTCCCAATTTGTGCGGACGGCGTAGAATGAAGCCCGGTCCTTAGCTTGGCACGGGACCCGGTACCGAGATTCGAGGGAAATGTCATGACGGAGATCAATTTACCGGAAGCATCGTCGTTGACTCCGTTGCACGATCTGTCGGCAACGAGCGATGAACGGCGGAGGTCCGGGAAGATTGCCCGCAAACGTGCTCGTCGGGGGGAATCGGGCAAGTGGCGGGAGGAGGACCGCGGGCACGACGCGCTGAAGACCATCCTGGATCAGAACTCCATCCGAGTCCCGGAGCTCGTCCCGTTCCGCCACCATCGGATGACGGTCTCCCCTTGGAACTACTACCGGGGTGCCGCAGCAGTTATGGCCGCCGACCTCGCGTCCCAGCCCGACAGCGGACTGGTGGTGCAGCTCTGTGGAGACGCCCACGTGTTGAACTTCGGCTTGTGGGCAACACCGGAGCGGAACCTGATATTCGACCTGCGCGACTTCGATGAGACTCTGCCCGGTCCATTCGAATGGGACATCAAGCGCCTCGCCACCAGCCTGGTGGTCGCCGCCCAGCAGAGCGGGGTTGCCCGGGTCAAAGCTGACGCTGCCATCACCGCGGCCATCGAGGCCTACCAGGAACGCATGCGGAGCTACGCGACCATGCCCGAGCTCGATATCTGGTACGACGGGATTCATGTGGACAGTCTGATCGGCTACTTTCAGCCCGCCGACCGTGGCAGAGTCTCGATCCATATCGAGAAGAAGCAGAAGCACCGCACGAGCCGGGGAGCGTTCGCCAAGCTGACAACCATGGCTCAAGGCCGACCTCGGATTACCGAGGATCCACCGCTCCGGGTCGCGATCAACGACGACGAGCAGGCCGATCTCGTCGACCATCTCCTCGCTGAGTATCGGCAGACTCTCCAAGCTGACCGACGGAGCCTGTTCGATCGGTTCACCGAGGTCGATGTGGTTCGCCAGGTCGTCGGGGTGGGCAGTGTGGGTATGCAGGTCTACCTGGTGCTCTTCGAGGGGCGATCGGGTGCGGATCCGCTGTTCCTCCAGATCAAACAGGCCGGGCCGTCGGTGTACGAGACTCACCTCCAGCCCAGCATTCACGACAACCACGGTGAACGGGTCATCGCCGGCAAACGACTGGTCCAGAGTGCCACTGACATTTTCGTCGGCTGGGGCTCGCTGCACGGGAGGGACTACTACGTACGGCAGTTCCGCGACATGAAGATCATTCCGACCACCGAGCTCATCGCCCCCCGCCTTGTGGAGTTCGCCACCGCCTGTGGTGAGACACTCGCACGGGCCCACGCCAGGACCGGCGATCCGGTGGCCATCAACGGGTACATCGGCAAGGGCTCGAAGTTCGCCGCGGGGGTCGCCCAGTTCTCCCGTGAATACGCCAAGCAGAACGAGCGGGACCACGCCCGGTTGGTCGCTGCCATCACCGACGGAGCCGTCGAGAGTCTCGCTGGCTGACCGCAAGGCCCTCGACTGTCCGACGGGCGCCCGCGCCCTCGACAGGGACGCATGTAGCTGACCCTGCGATCGGCGAGGGCGACGGCATCCGGAAGGGGTGCGAGAGCGACTGTTAGAGGTTCGTCGGGCCCTGTGCCGCCCGGGCGGACAGCTTCCCATCCAGATCCCGCATCACCGGGATCCGTCCTCTCGATCCACCGGCTGGGCGGTCCGGGGGAAGGCGCCGGCGAGCGCAACCCGGTTCCGGGTCCACGACGGCGGCAGTCGTTCCAGGGCATGCCGGTCCCATCCCCCGCGATCGGCTGCCGCCTCATAGGTGCTCTGGAGGAATCCGAGGAGGACGGCACGGGGATCATCGGCCGTTCTCACCACCTCGTAGGGCAGGACGAACTCTCCGAGTTCACTGTTGTAGGAGGCCTCGCTGGGCGAAACCTGGACGTCACGGTACCCAGCCGGCTCGGGATAGGCGTAGGAGTAGTACACCCCTTCGGCCGCCCCTCCGGGCCAGTATCCGGCGCTGCTCACCTCCTGCGAGTAGGCCTCGAGCATGACATGTGGGGGGCAGTGTGGTGCTCCACCGGTATGGGGCGGTGCCCCCCGGCCGGAGAACCTGGTGGCCGCAAGGTCGAGGGCGCCCCAAAAGAGGTGCACCGGACTCGACTTGCCCACGAAGGTGGTCCGGAACTCGTGGAAGACCTGGCTGGTCCTGATCAACAGCCGCCAGAACCGCTCGACCTGGTCCCGGTCGTACGAGCTGTGGACGTGGTCTTCGTCGAAGGGGATCGCCCCGACAATCTCGGCCGGCATCGTCCAGATGGCAGGGTGGACACCGAGCTCACCGAGCTTGCCCATCACCTCGGCATAGAAGTCGGCCACCGACCGGGGCTCGAGTACAACGAGGCGCCGGGTGCCGTCGGAAGAATCAATGCACAACTGGTGCTCAACGAAGTCGAAGTCGATCTGGAGTCCCCGCCCCTCGGCGGACCACATCAGCGAGGTCGAGAGCCCGCGGGCGGTTACGTACAATGGCACGTTCCACCAGTGGTTCAGCAGAGGTGAGTGGGACATGCGGACTTTGCCGATGATCTGAGTCCACAGCTGGAGTGTGTCGCGGGTGGCGACCCACTCGTCGACGGGCAGCGAGGGCCACGCTTCGGAGGCCGAGGTGCCTGGAGCCCCTGGCCCACTTTCCACTGGCGGTCCCGCGACGTTGCTCACGGTCCAAGGTTATGCATCCGATCGCCCAGGGACAACGGGCTCCACTCCACACGAGTCCGGGCACCAGCAACGCCGAAGGCAGCCATCGCCCTCGGAAGTCGCAGCTCACCTCGACCCAACCGCTCCTGCCTATCCGATGGCAGATCCGGGATGCGCGGCCGGACGGTCTGAGCCACTGGGCGTCACATCACGCCACGAGGAACCCTCCGGACTGGTGCTGCCAGAGCCGGCCGTACAGGCCGGAGCCCTGCTGTCGCAGGAGCTCGCGGTGGGTCCCCTCCTCTACGATCCTGCCCTCGTCGAACACGACGATGCGGTCCATGTGGGCGATCGTGGAGAGGCGGTGGGCGATCACGATGGCCGTCGAGCCCTCCATCAGTCGCCAGAGCGCCTCTTGGACGAGGTGCTCGGACTCGGAGTCGAGCGCGCTGGTCGCCTCGTCGAGCACCAGGATACGGGCGTGCTTGGCCATGGCCTGGGCGATGGCGACCCGTTGACGCTGGCCACCGGAGAGCTTGAGCCCCCGCTCACCCACCACCGTGGCGTACCGGTCGGGAAGGGCATAGACGAACTCCTCGACGTGGGCGGCCTTGCCGACCTCTTCGACCAGCCCGTAGTCGACCGCGTCCATTCCGTAGCAGATGTTCTCGGCGATGGTCCGGTGGAGAAGCTGGGGGTCCTGGGGAACGTAGGAGACGTTGGACCGCAGTGACGCCAGGGTGACGTCCCGGATATCCTGGCCGTCGATCAGCACGCTGCCGTCGCCCACATCCATGAACCGCAGCAGCAACTTCGACAGGGTCGACTTCCCGGATCCCGACGGCCCGACCAGGGCCACGTGCTCCCCCGGCTCGACTCTGAGGGTCAGGTCGTCGAAGAGACGGTCGCGGTGGCGGTAGGCGAACTCGACGTGATCGAACTCGACCCGCCCGCTGGGGACCCGCAGGGGCATGGCGTCCGGTGAGTTGTTGATCTCGACCTCGGCCCCGGAGATGGCGGTGAACTTGGCCGCCCGGCCGAGTGAGCGGGACACCGAGCGCAGGTGCTCGAAGGACTGCTCCATGCTGAACGCCACCTGGGCCGTGTAGTAGAGGATCAGGTAGAGCGCCGCGGTCGCGGCCCAGTGGTGCACCGCCATCACGGTTCCGGCGATGAGAGCGAGCAACGTCCCGATGACGATGGACCCCTCGAGCTGGAGCTGGGTTCTCATGAAGATGGACCGGGCTCGCAGGTCGGCGTCGACCGACTGGGCGGTGATCCGCTCCACCCTCACCTTCTCCTGGGGCTCGGCCGCAGCGGTCCGGACGGTCATGAGATTGCTCACCGTGTCCGAGATCACGCCGCTGGCCTTGGAGTGGAAGTTCTCGAACGCCTCCGATGCGTCGCGCACCTTGGGCAGGCGCCGGGCCAGGACGAAGGCAAACCCGCCCACCATGGCGAGCATGGCCATAGCCGCGGGCCAGGCGAAGATGGCAAGTACCGTGATGGCGCTCAGGATGACCACCGCCGTGGGGAGCAGGCCCCAGGAGAACGAGTCGATCATCTCGACGAACGCCCAGGAGAAGTTGGTCAGTGCCGAGATCACTTCGCCAGCGGGGTGGTCCATGTGCCAGCGATAGCTCAGTCTGAGCAGGTGACGGTAGCCGTTGTTGATGCCCATGGCGAACGAGCGGACAGCGGCACCCCACTGCAACCACCCGGCCGTTCGCCACCCGACCATCGCCACCAGACCGGCCAGGCCGTAAGCCAGGAGAACGGGCGCGAAGGTGTGCCACCACATGTCCGAGGACGAATGAACGGGCAGTGTGGCCACCTTGGACAGGATGGAGGCGAAGATGAGCGGGCAGACCACATCGGCCACCACGACGGCGAGGATCATCACGATCCATCCGCCGAGGAGCTGGCCCTTGTTGCCTTCGACCTGGTCCCAACAGAACCTGATGGTGTCTTTCGCCGAAGCAGATGGGAAATCAGAGAGTTCAGCCACGAGGATCTTCCTTAGGAGGCAAGTAGGTGCTCCGCTGGGCTCGGAGGCGACCTCCGGGCTCCTGAGCGGGTCTACGGATGTTGAGGGACGCTGACCGGGGGTCTGGTGACGCTGACCGCGCCTACGGTTCCGGGGTCAGGTTGGGCCGGGCAACGACCCAGAACGCCCGAGCACCCGGATCGGGCCGGTCGCCTTGCGACCCGCCCGCCCACCTGTCAGTGCCCCGACTCGGCCCGTGTCGTCGATGGGCACGATGAGAGACCGGGAGCTGACGTCCACTTCTGTCTCATCACTCGATGCCATCGGTCCACTCCTCGTCGTTGGCTCAGAGCCATGGTAGCCGATCACCGGGAGGACGGCGCCGCCGCCGCTGTCGGCGGACTCCATCTTCCGCGGACAGCTGCCCGGGGTCCTCGAGTACCGGCGCGGTCGCGGTGACCTACACGATTCGGTATGTCTGGAGGGCGTGGGCGACGGGCGCCCCGTCGGCGTCCGTGGCGGTGATCTCGGTGAACGTCAGTTCTCTGCCGCGCTTGACCGTCCGTGCCCGGCAGATCAGATCGGACTGCTTCGCGGCTCCCACATACTGGACCGACATCGACACCGTTGAGGCACGGACCCCCTTGTCGAAGTCGTGGTTGGACCATGCCGCCGCCGCGCCGGCGGTGTCCAACGCTGCCGCGATGACCCCGCCGTGATAGACGGCTCCGTCGTTGGTCAGGTCCTCGCGGAACGGGAGGCGCAGTACCACGTCATCACGGTCGTACCGGTCGAACACCACCCCCATCCACCGGAGAAACAGGGTATCGGGCATCAGGTCGGCGATGGCCCTTCGGCGCTGTTGTTGTTCTTCCTCGCTGAGCCTGACTGGATCCACCCGACGCACCGTCCTTCGACCGAATCGTTGTGCTCCGGCCCCAGAGCCGGACGTGCGACTTGGAGCCGGGCCGCCCCGCGACGCTGAGCCTATTCAGCACCGGTCGATCGAGGGTAGATGGCTTCGATCTACGCCCGGGTGGGGAAGGCCGCGGCTCGGGTCAGTGATCTTCGAGGCCGAGCTCGGCCCGGGTCTGTGCGGTGGTGTTGGTGTGCGGAAACGGCAGGTCGGGGACGTCGTACCCGAGGGCGGCGCAAATCGGGTCCCACCCGTCCTCGGGATGCCACTCGAGGAGCCGGCCCTCGGCCGCCTGCGTCCTCACTGATTGGTTGTGGGCGAGGTAGGCGGCCTTGGCCGACTGCTCGTCCCGCCAACCGGGCGTGAACGATGACATCATCCCGCGTCCCATGCGTGTCCATCCGTCATCGGGCGCGTCCGGAGCGAAGTAGGTGGCCAGGGCCGGGAAGATCGTATTGGAGGCGCTGGTCCACCACGAGTCGGGATCGCGGACGGACAAGAGGACCAGTGCGTCGGGGAACGCCGCGCTGATCTCCGACCAGAACGGTGCGGCCGGCCAGTCGACGGTGGCCCGGTACCCGTCGAAGAACCGACCCCACTCCGGTGGCCTTCCTTCGTAGGCAGCTCCCCATGCGTCGGCGTCGTCAGGGCGCTCCCTCACCTCCAGCATGTGATAGCAGGGGCCGCCCAGGAGGTGCTCCAACGCCTTCTTCAGTGAGGTGGTTCCTGTCCGCCCCAGCCCGGCACCGATCACCTGGAGTCCCACGTTCCGCTTCCCGCCCCCCCGGTCCGTCATCCGACCTGGCGTACCCGGGCGATAAGGTCGTCGAACGATGCCTCACCGGTCGTCTCCCACATCTTGCGGGCCGGTGGAGGCATGGCGCTCAACATCATGTCGCGCTGGTCCTGGGTGAAGTTCTCCCGGATGAGGCCCATGATCAACCAGATCTTGTCACCCTCGAAACTGCCCATGGCGTGGCCGGGCAGCTTCCCCCACTCTCCGGCGGTGAGGTGCTGTTCGACCAGGGGAAGGATCTGCACTTCCTCCTCGTCGAGGTGGGCGGAGAGGCGAGTATCCAGATCCCGCAGGGATTGCGCGGCGGTTGGCGCGTGCGGGTCGCCTCCCGTCTCCCAGGAATCGACACCCGCCCTCGCTGCCTTCATCAGTCCGACAATCTCTGTGTGTTGGCTGGCTGCCTCCTCGACGAATTCCCGAGTCTCGGGCGCGCGATCGATCAAGAGGGGGAAGACGAGCTGCTCCTCGCCGTCGTGGTGGACCTCGAGGAAGGCCATCAGGTTCGAGTAGTAGTTGGCGACGACCGCACGCCGGTCGTCGTCCCCGGCCGTACTGGCGATGAGTTGCGGTGCCGACGCCAGCGACGAGCGGAACACCCTGTGGACGGCGGGCATGTCCGACGTGTCCGGGCGAGCAGATTGTGGTCTGGTCACCGATGCTCCCTTCATTCAGCGCCTGCAGCGGGCGGGGCCCGACCCAGGCTCTGGCTCAGGGTAGCTGAACGAGAGGGAGCCGTCGCGGGTCAAGGCATCCGGGGGACCGGGCCCCGCGGTGGCCGCACGCTCACCCGAACGGGGTGTTCGCCCTGGACCAGGGGGGTCGATGCCAGGTCAGCGCTCGCCTCGATGGCGAGGTCGTCCCTGCCGGTGCCGGGCCCACGGGTGCCGGGACGGGACCGGCCGGCGCCCACCACCGCGGCCAGGACCATCGCGTGTGAGAGCCTGAGGTGCTTGGTCGCAGCAGAACGGTCGGGTCCCGCCGAGTCCCCACCGACACCGAACGGGAGCGTGAGCCGTGGAGCGAGCAATCTCCGGCTTTCACAGGGACGAGGAAGGTGACTGGGTCGCGGAGCTGGCGTGTGGTCACGATCAGCACGTGCGCCATCGCCCACCGTTCCAGCTGCGGCCCTGGGTGCGGGACCGTGAGGGAAGGGACGAGGCCCTCGGCACTCTGCTCGACTGCCCGCTGTGCGAACGGGCCGAGCCGCCCGCCGGTCTCCGACGCGTCGGCGCCAGCCCCGAATGGGATGAGCTGACTGTTCCGGCCGGGCTGCTCCGTGCCCATCGGGTGCCGCCGAATCGCTGGGGACGCTTGGAGGTTCGCCAGGGACGGTTGCAGTTCACGGCATCGACACGGCCGCCAGTCGAGGTCGAACTCGGTGCGCAGGCGACACAGGCCATCCCTCCCGGTATCGAGCACCGGGTCGTCCTGCTCGGTCCGGTGCGCTTCTCCATCGGGTTCTTTGCCGTCGACCGACCCGCAGGAGCAGGGCCGCAGTCGTCCGGCCCTCGGCTCACCGAGAATGGCGACCCAGCGTGTTGGTCAGGACTGATCTGTGATGAGTGCGGTGCCATGCTCGACGGCGGTCGTCATCGGGGGGGCTGTCGGCAAATCGGACTTTGAACGGGCATCGGCTGCAGAGGCTGGGGCGTGGCCGATGATCAACCCACTCCGTCCGGAACGCCGGTACCGGGTGGATCGCCCTCGACACCTGCAGAGTTGAGCATGCCGGCGAGCATGGCGTAGTGACCCACCAGCATGGTGAGTTCCAGCAGTTGCCGTTGGGAGTATCGGGCGGCCAACAGGCCCCACCGGTGGTCCGACAGGGCGTGGTGGGAGACCAGTTCCTCGGTTGCCGCCACCAGGGCGGCGTCCCCGGGTGGCCACCGGTCGTTCAGGGGGCCGTGGCGGACCCGTTCGATCTCGCTTTCGCTGAGCCCTGCCGCCTTGGCCATGCGGGCGTGGTGATCCCATTCATACGAACATCCGCAGAGGTGGGCAGTCACCAGGATGACCAGTTCCCGGTCGCGATCGGGCAGCTCCCCTCCGAGGAGGAGACGGGAGCCGAAGGGCAGGTAGGCGTGCAGGAGCTTCGGGTGGTTTGCCAACGTGCGGAAGATGTTCAGTGCGTGTTCAGACCCCGGCGGCGTCAAGGACTCGAGCGTCTTTCGCAGGCCGGGCGAACTGTCCGCTGCCGAAACCGGGTGGATCCTGATCGTCATGGCGTTCCTCGTGTCAATGGGAGGGTACTGAGGCCACCGTCGACGGCCAGCACCTGGGCGGTGATGTAGCTCGCCTCGTCGGACAGCAGGAAGACGGTGGCCGATGCCACCTCCCAGGCCGTCCCCTGGCGGCCGAGGGGGACCCCGACCCGGTCGCGCTGGGGCTGGGCCCTCGAGACGCCTCGACCCATCGGGGTATCCATCAGGCCGGGGGCCACCAGGTTGGCCCGTACGCCCCTACGGGCGCCCTCCATGGCCACGTGTCGGCAGAGTCCGATCAGTCCCGCCTTCGACGCGTCATAGGACGGGGAGAACGTCCCCGGCCGCAGGCCGGCAACCGAACCGATGAACACGATCGACCCTTCGACGAATCGGGGCAGTGCGCTCCGGCACACCAGGAAGTGGGACCGGAGATTGACGGCCAGGACGTCGTCCCAGGTCTCAGGATCGGTGCCGGCCAGTCCCACCCCGCTGCCGATGCCCACGTTGAGGACCAGGCCATCGATCGAGCCCAACGCCTCGGTCGCCTCCTCGACCAGTCGCTCACAGGCCGCGGGGTCGCGGACGTCGGCGATGGCGACCGTTGCGGTGCCCCCGTTTCCCACGATGGCCTCGACGGTGTGTCCGGCGGCGACCGGATCCTTGTCGGCCACCGCGACGAAGGCGCCCTCGCGGGCTGCCGAGATGGCGATCGCCTGACCGTTGGCCGCGAGATCATCGGGGTTCTCCGGTCCTCCCGCTCCGACCACGAGGATCCGCCGTCCTTCCAAGCGGCGACCCGGACGGCGTGCCCCGCTCGCACCTTCCCGAACGGTGTCGTCGTTCTCAGCGGTCACGGTGCCTCGGTGTCCTGTCGGCTTCGCGCCGGCCCCTCGCTCGACAGTGGAAACTGCCGGCTGGTGGCCGGGGTATCCGGAGCTTCGACGATCGCCAGGCCAACCGGACAACTCGCCGCTCGACCACAGAGGGCTACACCGCGTCGGTGAGGGGCGCCGACGCGGTGCGGTCGCTCTGGACATCGACCAGGTCCGGGGACACGTGCGGGACGACCACCTGCCAGTCCGAACGGTCGATTGCGCCGGAGGCACGGGACCCGGAAGCACCGGGCGACGGGCTCTCCGGATCGTCGAATTCCTCGCTCATCTCTTCAAGGGTCCGGCGCGCCGGCTCCGGGAGGACGCTGGTCAGGGCGAAGCCCAGGATTGCCGCGACGCCGGCGATGGTGAGCATGCCACGCAGGCCGTAGTGCTTCTGGAGCTGGGGGACCAAAAAGACGCCGAGGAATGCGCCCAGCTTCCCGATCCCTGCCGCGATGCCGTGGCCGGTGGTTCGCATGCTGACCGGGAACACCTCGGAAGGTAGGACGAATGTGGTCATGTTGGGCCCGAACTCGACGAAGAAATAGCTGAGCCCGAAGATGGCCAGGAAGGGCACGACCATCGTAGTGAGGTGCGCGAACCCGGCCAAGGTCAGAAAGGCCGCAGCCATGACGGCGAACCCGATGAACTGAAGGCGGCGATGGCCGATCCGGTCCATGGTCATCACCGCGACGAGATAGCCGGGAACCGCGAAGACCAGGAACAGGCCGAGGGTCCAGAGCAGCTTCGTCTCGAGGGACGCACCGGAGTCCACCTCCTTCAGGATGGCGGGCAGGGAGAGCGTGTTCCCGTAGTAGGCGTAGTCGAAGAGAAACCAGGACCCGGCCGTCCCTGCCAGCAGGACGAGCATCCGGCGATTCCTGAAGAATTGCCCGAGGCCCAACTGCTGGGTCGGCGCGGAGGCACTGGCGTGGGCATCGACGATGCCATCGGAGTACGCGGCGATGTCCTTGCTCGCCTGATCCGTCCGACCCTGGACCTGGGACCTGAAACGTGGTGACTCGGGCATCTTGGTCCGGAGGTAGATGACCCCGGCTGCCGGAAGGGCACCCAAGCCGAGCATGATCCGCCAGGTCATTCCGTGGCCCACGCCGCCAGAGAGGAGCAGCAATCCGACCAGGGGCCCCACGACCAGGCCGAGGGCCTGCATCGAGAAGACCATGCCCACCATGCGGCCTCGATCCCTCCGGTTCGAGTACTCGCTCATCAACACGGCGGAGACCGGATAGTCACCGCCGATGCCCAGGCCCAGTACGAACCGGGCGATGACCAACCAGATGAAGCTGGGCGCCACGGCAGAGAGAAGGGCACCGGCCATCATGATGACAGCCACGCCCGTGTACACCCATTTGCGGCCGAGCAGGTCAGCGATCCGGCCGAAGACGATGGCCCCGAAGAAGGCGCCCAGGATGGCAGAACCGACGACCCAACTCGTCTCGAGGGTGCTCAGGTGCCACTGGGTGGCGACGATGGTGGCCGCGGTGCTGATGACGAACAGGTCATAGGCGTCGGTGAAGAATCCGACCCCCGAGACGAGTACCGTTCGATGGTGGAACTTGCTCCTCGGCGCATCGTTGAGGAGGTCGGTGACCGACGGCCCCCCAGCCCTCAGTTGCGCTTCACCGGCCACCGCCGAAGTCGATATCACTGCGGTCCCTTCCTCGCCCCGGTCGGGGCGACCCCTGACCACCTTGACATCCGATGGTGGCCGGAAGGAATTCTGGAGGTAAACGCACGGTGAACAGCAGGTAATCTCCCGGTGTTCCAGGTAAACATTGTGTGTCGTGGCTATCCTCGGGGCGGAAGAGTCGTGGCTATCCTCGGAAGGGAATGGGCATTCAACGAGCCGGAATCGACACCATCGACCGCAAGGTCATCCAATTGTTCGCCCTGGTCGCGGAGGCCCTTGCGCGGGCGACCCATGCACTGCTGGCAGGGGAGTCCGTCCTCGGTCAGGCGGTGGTCGACGGCGATCAGGAAGTCGACAATCTCACCGCGGAAGTGGAGCTCCTGGTGTGGGAGGAGCTTCAGCACGCACCGGTCGAGGGCAACGATCTTCGGTACCTGGTGGCCATGCTCTTGATCATTCCCGAGTTGGAGCGAAGCGCCGATCTGGCTGAGCACGTCGCCCAACGCGCCGTTGATCACCTGGGGACGGACATGAGTGCGCGAAGCCGCGGCATCATTCAACTCATGACCGAGGTTGCGGGCGAGATGTGGCAAGTGGCGGCTGACGCCTTCGGCGAACAGAGCCGGGCGAGCGACCGCCTGGTCAAGGCCGATGAGGAGATGGACATCCTCCACGAGAGCCTGACCCGTGAGGTTGCCGCAGAGGAGATGCCAGCGGCCATCGCCGCCCAGGTCACCCTGCTGGCCCGGTTCTACGAGCGCCTCGGCGACCACGCCGTGAACCTGGCCCGTCGGATCGAATTGCTGGCCGACATCCACCCCTGAGGCTGTCGGAAGGGGGGGTCCGAGGTAGGGGCCCCGAACCGGGCCCTTGCCTCCCTGGCATACCGGGCAGCGAGTTGCCTCGAGAAACTCCAGGTGCGGCCCAACTCTCCGATGGTCATGCCCTCGGACAACCCGGCAGCCACGAGTGCAAGGCGACAGCGGTGTCGCATCGCCTCGGAGTGGTCGAGGGTCTGGGTCAGGGCCAGTCGCTTGGCGCCCCCCTGGACATCCTCCAAGATGTCGGATACCCCAGCGCCCTTCTCGAGCAGCCGGAGGGTCCTGTGGTACTGCGCCTCCGTCGATCGCACCGACGCCCGGAGTCCCCGGGCTGCGCCCAGAAGGTGCTCGATGTCCTGGATCGCCGCGGGACGGGGCACCGTTCGGGAGCCTTGCCCCTATCTTCGACGCCCGAGTCCAGGATGGGAGGAGGCTACTCTTCGAGCTACCCCGGTTACCGGATGGTCCGCCTGAGGTCGGCCGTCGACAGCCCAGTTCGGCGGCCTGGCGTGGCCATGTCCGGGACCATCTGCACTCCACCGGTCCGAGGTGTTGGACCGCTCTCGAACCGGCGAGTGTCCGGAGGCTGTCGGCTGTCCTCAGCGGAGACCGCCGGGACAGGTGTCGGCGGGGGAGGTCCCCAACCGTACCGAATGGGCTCCCGGCAGGCTGGCGACCGAGATCGTCGACGCGCAGGGCGCGGAGGTCACCTTGCCCCCGCGGACGCTGACGTGGTAGCCGGTCGGATAGACCGTGGCGGGCGCCACCACGTCGGTCCGGGTCCCGGGCTCATAGGACCCGCCCCCCGGCCTGGCCGTCGACCAGGCGAAGGACAGCGTCCGATCGGACGGCGAGTAGGCCAGGGTCCTCGGGGTGCCGGCCACCGCCAGCGGATACGGGCGAACCAGCGCGGCGACGGTAGAGGCGATGAGATTGGCCCCGCTGGGCGGGAGGTTCAAATTGCTCAGGATCTCACCCATGGACCAGAAGATCCACGGAACCAGGGCCGCGTCCAGCTCGCCGGCCTGCCGCTCGATGGCGGTGCTGTCGGTGACCGCTCCCCACTCCGTGTTCAGCAGGGCGCCGCCGGTGGCGGCCGACCAGCCGATGGCGTTGGCTATCACATTCGGGTCCTTGGTCGGATCGACGGTGTACATGTGAAAGCTCATGCCCGCCCGGCGATCGCCGCCGGGCAGCGGGATGCTGGTCGGCGACACGCCGAAGTTGAAGAGGGTGAAGGGCTCGCCGAAGATCAGGTGGGAGTCACCCGCGGATCGGATCCCTTGCACCGCTCCGGCGTACAGGGGGCCGAGCTCGGAGTGGTCGAGCGCCGGGCACCCGGTGGTGGCGAGGCAGGGTTGCCACACGTTCCCCGGCCACGGCTCGTTGAACAGGTCATAGCCGAGCACTGCCGGATTGTCGGCGAACCGCTCGGCGACGGCGTGGAACATGGCGACGTAGTCGGATTGGAGCGGCCTGCCGTCGGGACCCGGGGCGTTGTCCCACAGGCTCTGGAAGGCCTGTTGAGTGGCCGGGTCCTCGACGTAGTACTGGGGAAAACCGACATGGTTGTTGACCGCGCTCCCGGTCAGGGTCATCCAGTCGGGGAATCCGTCCGAGCCGACGGTCGGCCCGTAGCCGTCCTGATGGAAGTCGACCAGGGAGTAGATGCCGTGACGCTTCAGATCATTGACTGTCGCGACGATGTGCGAGATGTAGCGCTCGTCCACCTGGCCGGGTCTCGGCATCAACCCGGTGGCCAGGATGCCCACCCGCACCACCCGCAGCCCGTTGTCCGCCAACCAGGCGGCGTCCGCGTCGGAGAATCCGCCTGAGGAGGGATAGTACGGAGCTGCCTTCTCGACCATGTTGACGCCGTGGAGCAGCAGGACCCGGCCCTTCTGGTCGACGAGCCAGCGTCCCTGGTGGGCGACCACGCCCTCCGGCTCGGCTCGGACCATCGGCCCATCGGCCCCGGCCCTTCCCGCCGGCGCCACCACCGACCCCAGCGCCACAACCAATGCGACTCCGACCAAGGCGACTCCGACGACGGTCGGGGACATACGTGTGCGACGGAGGCCATGGGCGGGCCGGGCCGCAGCGGGACGGACAGCAGGACCGTGCACCTCTGGAGGTTATCGTCAGCCCGCAGGGGGCAGCGGCAGCGCCGGACCCCGCCCCGGTCCCGGGAGCTTGCGTTGACTAGCCATGACCAACCGGCATACCTCCGCCGGGGACCGACAGACCGGAAGGTCGGGCAGGGAGAGCCTGGGAGGATCTAGTCTGGCCCAACCGTCCAACGCCGAGGTCTCTCCGATGTCTGATCAGGAAACGTTCCAGTTGCGCGGAGTCCACCACCTGGCCCTCGTATGCCGGGACATGGCCCGAACGGTCGACTTCTACGCCAACGTACTGGGGATGCGGCTCATCAAGACGATCCAGCTGCCGGGAGACATGGGCCAGCACTTCTTCTTCGATTGCGGCGGGGGCGACTGCCTGGCCTTCTTCTGGTTTCCCGGCGCCCCCGACGGGGTCCCGGGCATCTCCGCCCCGGCCGACCGACCGGACCGCGGCGACCTCACGAGCGCCATCGGCTCCATGAACCATGTCGCCTTCGACGTGCCGCCCGAGCGGATCGAGCAGTACCGCGACCGTTTGGTGGCGGCCGGGGTCGACTGTACGGAAGTGGCCAATCACGACGACAGTGAATTCGGGATCAGCCAGGAGGTCAATCCCGACGTCTTCATCCGGTCCATCTACTTCCAGGACCCCGACGGGATACTCCTCGAGTTCGCCTGCTGGACCAGGGTCCTCCGCCAGGACGAGGCCGGGCACGAGCCGGCACCGGCCGTGGCCCGGGCCTGAGGGAGCCGTGCCCCGACTCCGGCAGGTGCCGAAGTCCGAGGTGACTTCCCCCATCGTCTCCTCGCTGTACGACTTTCTCTTCGAGGGCCGCGACCCGGTGGCCCAGCCGGGCACGTGGAGCGGATCGCCGGGTGACTGGTGGACGGTCTTCGCCCTGGTCCCCGATGTGTTCGAGCACGCCGTACAGGGGTTCGCCCTGTACCAGAGCCCCGAGCGGGTGCTCGACCCTGTCCTGAGGGAGCTGGGCCAGATCCGTGCCGGGTGGGCAGCCGGGAGCCAGTTCGTCTTCTCGCAACACTGCAAGTCTCTGAGGGACCTCGGTGTGGACGAGGAGAAGATCCAGTCGATCCCCTACTGGTCGACGGCCACGTGCTTCGACGAGACCGAGCGGGTCGTCCTCGCCTACACCGACTGCCTCGTCTACGAGCACGGCCGGGTCCCCGACGAGCTCTTCGACGCCCTTCGATCCCGGCTCGGCGACGAGTCGGTTCTCGAGCTGACCTACATCACCAGCCTGTACTTCCAGCACGCGGTCATGTCCCGCGCCCTGCGCACCGAGTTCGATGACCGTGCCGAACCGGTGGTCGAGGTGCCCGGCCCGGTGGGTGCATCGGCACTGCATCCCGCCCCCCCGGGCTGACGCCTCGGGTCACCAGCCTCGGAGGTCGATGGGCCAGCTCTCCACCACGTCGTCCCCGTCTGCGAGGTGAAGCCAGTCGTGGTACGCCACCGTCGGGTCGACGTGCGCCGGGATGACGTTGATGCGATCACCGACGCCCACCGGTTGCTCCGGCGCGAAGGTGAGGTGCTCGTCGGAGCAGAACAGCACCCGGGCGCCTTCGACCGACGGGTTCCCGTGGTCCATTCCGAGGGCCTTGAGGCCGCAGTCGGCCACCGCCCACCCCGGCGACACCGAGATCACCGTGGCCAGGATCGAGATCGCCTGGGCAAAGGGAAGGCCGAGCTTGCCGTAGGCGGTGTCCATCAGGGCGTACGAACCGGCCTGGATCTCCGTGGCCCAGTGGTTGAGGTCGAAGGTGCCGGTCCC
>Ga0307372_10003161_pt1 | contig 26610 bp, 28 predicted proteins | sample OX1MG_FD_202533 | JGI IMG/M metagenome (GOLD analysis project Ga0307372, IMG submission 202533) | Soil microbial communities from Risofladan, Vaasa, Finland - OX-1 | ecosystem: Environmental > Terrestrial > Soil > Coastal area > Acid sulfate soil | place: Finland: Risofladan, Vaasa | collected... | reverse complement strand
TGTTATGGGGCGCGATTGTCAAATTGCGTGAGACACGCACGCGGCTGATACAGCTGGTGCTCGCGCTCGGGATTTTCTTTAGCGCTGACGCGGCCACGTACGCGATGCGCAATCTATTCCCGGGATTACAGGGCAACATTTTGCGCTTCATCCCTCCAATCGTAGGGGCGTTCCTGCCACTGGCGTGGGCGTACACGTTCACGAAGATTCCCGAGGATGCGCGGCTGGAAACGTCGCGCGTGGTGGCACCGCGCATGGCGGCGCATCAACACTCATGATTGCCGCACTGATCTGCGTGATTTCCCTTGCCGTGCTGTTGCAGTTCTTTGTCTCGTATTCGCGGTCCATTATCGCCGCGTACCGCAAATCCGAGCTTTCCGAACAGGTATGCGAGGTGGCGGGGATCGAAGGGCAGCGCGTGACCAGCGAACAATTTGGCCGGCTGGTGCAACTGGTCCGGCTGTGCCCGCAGAGGGGCGATGATAGCACCGACCTGCAAGTGATTGGAATTTACTACCGGATGATGGGACTTCTTCGCTCGACGGCGCGCACGTTGGCGCCGAGGATTACTGCGTGGGCCGAGCGGGAGCGCGTGGATTGCGCGTACTTTCTCGCCGTGGCGCTCGACCGGCGGATTGCCTACAGCCGCGATCTGCTTGCCCAGCAAATGAGCGACCGCTAGAAGCCATCTGCACCGCATCTGTACGCCATTTCCCGCGCCTGCTAAGATATTGCCGAGAGCAATTCTCCCCGCATGATGAAAACCCAGATTCAGCGGATGGTCCGAAGCACGATTGAGCGCCATGCGATGGTGCGCCCGGGAGATCGCGTTGGGGTCGCGGTGTCGGGCGGAGCCGATTCGATTGCGCTGTTGCGCGTGCTGGAGGAGCTGCGCGGAGAATTGGGGATCACGCTTTGCGTGCTGCATTTCAATCATCAACTGCGCGGAGCGGAATCGGACACCGATGAGGCTTTCGTAAAATCGCTCGCGCATGCCGGCAATCTGGAAATCATCACGGGGCGCGCGAACGTGGCGGATATTGCCAAGCAGTGCGGCTGGAATCTGGAGGACGCGGCGCGGCGCGTGCGATATAAATTCTTCGAAAGAACAATGTCGGAAGGGGCGGCGAAGCGGGTGGCGACGGCGCACACGGCCGACGACCAGGCCGAAACCGTCCTCGCGCGCCTGATTCGCGGGACAGGGCTTGCGGGCTTGTCTTCGATCTATCCTGTCCGGGACAGCGTCATCCGGCCATTCCTCGACGTTCGCCGCGCGGACTTGCGCGCCTTCCTCGCGGAACGAAAACAGGAATGGCGCGAAGATGCCACCAATCGCGATACACGGCGGCTGCGCGCGCGTGTGCGCGACCGGCTATTGCCGGAACTGGAGCAGAATTTCTCGCAATCGATCGTGGAGCGGCTCTGCGATTTCGCCGGGCTGGCGCAGGACGAAGATCAATTTTGGGCGGGTCTGGTGGAAGAGCGGTATGAACAAATGGTGTCACGGACGAAAGGGAGATTTTCCGTGAATGCGAACGAGTTGCTCTCTCCCGTGCCCATTTCGCGGCCAGAAAGGACCGTGAGCAGCAATTCTTACCGCGCACTGACGCAACGATTAATCCGCCGCGCGTACGCGGATGCTACAGGCGGCGAGGGCCAGCTTTCGCGAAGTCACGTCGAGCAGGTGTGCCAACTTGCGGGAAAAGGATCGAGCGGGCGCCGCATTGAACTGCCCGGCGGCGTGACCGTGGAGCGGGAGTTCGACAAATTGATTTTTTGCCTGCGGGAGTCGAAGCGCGCGGCCAGCAAAAAACGGACAAGAAAAAACGCGCCGCCAGTTCCATCCTACGAATACGAAGTCAGGTTTCCGATGCATGGCTCGATGGGTATTTCCATTCCGGAACTCGGGCGCTCGTTCCATTTGAAAGTGATTGACTGGCCCAGGGCGGAGCGCGACACTAGATGCGAGGGAGTGGTTCTGGATGCGGAGCGGCTTCGCGCGCCGCTCGTGCTGCGAAACTGGAAGCCCGGCGATGCGTACCGGCCCCGCGGACGCCATCAGATCCGGAAATTGGCGCGCATGTTCATTGCGGGCCGGGTCGCGGCGAAGCAAAGAGCTCTTTGGCCTGTACTGACCAGTGCGGGACGAGTAGCATGGGCGGATCGGATGCCGGCCGCAGAGGAATTTTCCGCAACAGACAGGACGCGAACCGGCGTATGGATTTTCGAGGACGTTCATTGAGGCAGGCGTGAAGGTCGCATATTCCCGCAAACAGCTCGCGACGCGGGTGGCCCAGATGGGCCGGGCGATCTCCAAGGATTACAGCGGCCGGACGCTCTATGTGGTCGCCATCCTCGAGAATTCATTTTTGTTCGCGGCGGATCTGGTACGAGAGATTTCACGGCCCGTGGTCTGCCATTTTGTGCGGTCGGAGTTGCGCCAAGTGGAGCTCGGCGGCTTTCGCCGTCCGGAAGTATTTTTCTCAGCCCCTCCCAAACTTGAAGGCCGGGATGTGCTGTTGGTCGATGCGGTGCTGCATACGGGCGTGCCGCAGGATTTTTTGTGGGAGCGGCTGGAAGAATGCCAGCCACGGTCGTTGCACATGGCGGTGCTGTTCGATAAGCCGCGTGATCGCAAGGTGAGCTTGCGAGCTACATACGTAGGCTTCGATTCTGCATCTAAATACTGGGTGGGCTACGGATTGGCTGGGCGAGGCGGGCTGTACCGTAACCTGCCGTACGTTGGGGCGATAAGCGAGCCCCGGCCAGCCGAAGCCAAGAGAATCAAAAGACCCAAGCGGTTGAAACGGGCGTAAATCGCGCAGGCGACGGTACTCCCGAGGGTGAGGTTAAGACAGTGAATTCGACAGTCAAAACGGTTTTGTTCTGGATGGCAATGATTCTTCTTGCCGTTCTGCTTTGGAGGATGGCGTCGACCGGAGGCCAGACAGCGCGCGATCAGGCGCCGAGCTACACGGATTTCCAGACGCAGGTGCAGAATGGAAATGTCAGCGACGCGACAATCATGCTTTCGCCCTCGAGCGCCGAAATCCATGGGGATTATCGCGAGCCAGTGGTGGAAAATAATAATAAATTCGCAAGCTTCAAAGTTACCGTGCCGAAGGAGACGCTCAACGACCTGACCAAGGAACTGCAAGCAAAAAACGTTGACGTCAGCATCAAGGAAGTCCGCAACAACGATTGGCTGACTTTGCTCCTGGACGGCCTGCCGTTCCTGCTGCTGGTGGGATTCGTCCTGATCATGATGAGGCAGATGCAGGCCGGCGGGAATAAAGCGCTGAGTTTCGGGAAATCGCGCGCTCGCCTGCTGACAGCGCAACAGAAGAAAGCAACATTCAAGGACGTGGCCGGAATTGAAGAGGCCAAGGAAGAATTGCAGGAAATCATCGATTTCCTGAAGGATCCGCAAAAATTCCAGCGTCTCGGCGGGCGCATCCCGAAGGGCGTGCTGCTGGTGGGTCCTCCGGGAACGGGCAAGACATTGCTGGCGCGGGCGATCGCCGGCGAAGCCAATGTTCCGTTCTTCTCGATTTCCGGTTCCGACTTCGTCGAGATGTTCGTGGGCGTGGGCGCGAGCCGCGTGCGCGATTTATTCGAACAGGGAAAAAAGAACGCGCCGTGCATCATCTTCATCGACGAAATCGACGCCGTGGGACGCCATCGCGGAGCCGGACTCGGCGGCGGCCACGACGAGCGCGAGCAGACGCTGAACGCGCTGCTGGTGGAGATGGACGGCTTCGAATCGAATGAAGGCGTGATACTGATCGCGGCGACAAACCGCCCGGACGTGCTCGATCCCGCTCTGTTGCGCCCCGGCCGCTTTGACCGGCGCATCGTGGTGCCCCGACCGGACGTTAAAGGCCGCGAGGAAATTCTCCGCGTGCACACGCGCAAAGTGCCCATCTCGGAGAACGTGAATCTCTCGATTCTGGCGCGCGGCACTCCGGGCTTCTCCGGCGCGGATCTGGCCAACCTGGTCAACGAAGCCGCGCTGTGGGCCGCGCGGCAAAATCGCAAGACCGTCACCATGGAAGACTTCGAAATGTCGAAGGACAAGGTGCTGATGGGCGTCGAGCGGAAGTCCATGATCCTCTCGGAAGAGGAGAAGAAAAACACCGCGTACCATGAAGCAGGACACGCACTGGTGGCGGCCATGACCCCGGGCGCCGACCCCTTGCACAAAGTGACGATCATTCCGCGCGGCATGGCTTTGGGCGTGACCATGCAGCTTCCGATCGACGACAAGCATACCTACACGAGGGAATTTTTGGAGAGTCAGCTTTCCGTGCTGATGGGCGGACGCGCCGCCGAGGAAATTTTCTTGCAGCACGTGACCACCGGCGCGGGCAACGACATCGAACGCGCCACGGAAATCGCGCGGCAGATGGTCTGCGAATGGGGCATGAGCACTCTGGGACCGCTGACCTTCGGCAAGAAGGAAGAGGCGATTTTCCTGGGGCGCGAAATCGCGCAGCATCGCGATTATTCCGAGGATACGGCGATCAAGATCGACAACGAAGTGCGCAGCATCGTCACGGCCGCGTACACACGCGCGCGCAACATTCTCGAAACGCACCGGGACAAGCTGGAGCGCGTGGCACAGGCTCTGCTGGTACGCGAAGTGCTGGACGCCAACGAATTGAAGCTGCTGATGGATGGCAAGCCGCTGCCGGACAAGCCCCCGCTGCCTCCCGCGGCGCCTCCGGTGCCATCAAGGGAGCCGCAGCTTGCGCTGCGCCCTGAGCCGCGCACCGTCCCGGGAATGGCCAAGGGCGAGAAGCCGGCGCCGGCGTAGAGCTTTCGCTGCAGGTGGCCACTTGCATCCAGGGCACACCTCTTCGCGCCGAATTGTCGTAAAATAGTGGCATGGCGCAAAAGCCTCCGGATTCGCTCGAAGCTGAATGTCCCTGCTGTCAAGCCAGGCTGACGATTGACCGCGAGCTTGGCGTTGTGCTGTCGCATATCCCGCCGCCAAAGCCGCCTCCATCAGTAGATCTGGATGATACGGCGCGCTTGCTCAAGGACCAGGCTGAGCGCGTGGAAGAAAAATTCCGCCAGTCCGTCGAAGCGGAGCGGATGAAAGAAGACGTGCTCGCGCGCAAATTCGCCGAAGGCTTGAAAAAAGCCAAAGACAAGCCCGTCGAAAAACCCATTCGCGACTTCGATCTCGACTGACCCGCGCCTTCCGCGTGGGGAACCATTCGGCATACACTGAGGGCATGAACCGTTTTCGCTTGCCGGCGTGCGCGGCGATTTTTCTTGGCGTTTCGGCGCTTTGTGCCGCGCCCCTGACGGCTCAGAAAAAAGAAAAACTCCCGCGGCCGGTGCAGATGGATGCGGGCGTCCACACGAAGCGCAATCCCAGAACAGGGGAACTCGTGTTTCGGCGCGGGGCCGCGAATGCCAGAGGCGAAAAAATGCCGGCCGCGCTGGCGGCGATCCGCGTCCGCGTGAACCTTGTGGAAGTGGGCTGCAACGTTTTCGCGGCGGACGGCACGGCGGTGCGCGGGCTGACGCAGCGGGACTTTCGCATATTCGACGATGGCGTGGAGCAAACCATCGCGCACTTCGACGCGTCAAGCCAGGGCGCGAGCATTGCGCTGGTCCTTGACGCGAGCCCCAGCGTCCTGCCCGACTCCGCGGCGATGAAAGCGGCGGCACAGCAATTGATCGCGAATCTTTCTCCGGCCGACGAAGTTGCAGTGGTGGACTTTTCCGAGCACACGTACCTATTGCTTCCTTTTTCACGCGACAGAAAACTGCTCGAAAAAGCCGTTTCGGGCGTGGACGTCCGCAAATTATTCTGGGATACGGGCGGCTCGAATATCTATCGCTCGGTCTATCTTGCCGCGAACGAACTTTTTCCGGGGCGCACGGGGCGCAAGGCGATCATTCTGCTCACCGACGGGCAGGATAGCGGCCTCGGGCTCAATTTGGATGGGGAGGGGGTGCGGCCGCAACCCGGCAATCCGCGGAATCGCGTGACGTTTGAAGACGTAGTGAAAGCGGTCGCATCACAAAATATCGAAATCTACGCGATCTCGACGCAGAATCGTCCGCGCGTGATGACCCCGGCGTGGCTCGCCGCGCATCAAGGGGATTCGCTGATCACTCCCGCCGCGTTGAGCCTCGGCATTCCAGCCTATACGGACTTCCTTGCCGAATTGGTCCGGCGCGCGGGCGGCCAGCTTTATTTCTTGAACGAAGTGGGCACGATTGCGGATGCGTACCGCCGCATTGTTCAAAACTTGAGCGCGCAATACACGCTGGGTTTTTATCCGCCTGAGAGTCAGAAGCCGGGCTGGCATTCGCTGCGCGTGGAAGTTGCAGGGCATGGCGCGGTGCGCGTGGTTCATCGCGCAACATACTATGCACCGGCGGAATCGCGCTGATTTCGCGGTCCAGATACGCGCACGGCTGCGCGTTGCCGCGATTTTCCGCTGAGCGGATACCTGTGATTTAATCGACGGGAATGATGCGCCGTAAAAAGTTCACGTTGCGGTTGCCGTCGCGGACGCTGAGGCTTGGCGAGCGCACGCTGATTATGGGCGTGCTGAACGTTACGCCGGATAGTTTCTCGGATGGCGGCCAGTACGCGGAGTGCGGCGCAGCCGTGGAGCGGGCAATCGAAATCGAGCGCGCCGGCGCGGACATTCTCGATATCGGCGGCGAATCCACGCGTCCGGGTTCGAGCGAAATCACGGCTCAGGAAGAGATGGAGCGCGTTCTGCCGGTTCTCAAGGCGCTGCGCGGGCGCTTGAAGATTCCGATTTCCATCGACACGCAGAAGGCGGAAGTGGCGGAGGCAGCGGCGGCGGCGGGCGCGGAGATCATCAACGACATCAGCGCACTGCGTTGCGGTCCCGAACTTGCGGAAATCGCGGGCCGGCGGCGATTGCCAATCATCCTGATGCACATGCGCGGCAATCCGCGAACGATGCAAAAAGGACCATTCGCGCGCAACGTGATCGCCGAAGTTGTGCGCGGCTTGTGCGAAGCCGCGGCACGAGCGAAACGCGCGGGAATCGCCCAATCACAAATTATTCTCGACCCGGGAATTGGCTTCGGGAAAAACTACGCACAGAATTTCGAGCTGCTGGCGCGTTTACCGGAACTGGCGCGGCTGGCCTTCCCGCTGGTTATCGGCACATCGCGAAAAGCATTTATCGGGGATGCGCTTGGCGGCGCTCCGGCGGAACGGCGAATCTGGGGCACGGCCGCAACGGTGGCCGCCAGCATCCTCGGCGGCGCGCATATCGTGCGCGTTCACGATGTCGCTGAAATGGCGCAGGTCGCCGCGGTTGCGGATCGGATTGCTGGCGCAGGCCCGAAGCGTTAGCAAATTACAGATGTGAGGGAATCCTGGCAGCGCGCCACGTAAGATGGCTGTATCAGCTTCGCGGACTGGGGAGGGATATCGAATGAACCCGCGGCGGTTCACATGTTTTATCGCGATGGCTTTTTTGAGTGCGACGATCTTCGCTGCCGGCGCGGCGGCGCAATTTCCGCCGGCGCCAAAGGCGTTTGAGCCCAAGGTGCCGCAGGGAATTGGCGCGTGCAGAGTGGGCAAGTCGTGCGCCGAAGTCGCGCCGGAGATTATTCGGAGCGCGCTGGGGCCGTCCCCGCTCGAAAACAATCTGCGCGAATTGACCGACGTGATTGGCGGCCGCGTCACCGGCAGTCCTGCCGCGGATAAAGCAGTCGCATGGGCGGTGCAGGCATTCCGCGCGGCGGGCGTGGACGAAGTGCTGACGGAGAAGTTTACGGTTCCGGTGGGCTGGGAAGAAGGACGCACGCGTCTTACGGTCCTCGCGCCGCAGCCGTTCCCCGTGCGGCTGGTTTCGATTGGATGGTCGCCCGCGACGCCGCCGGGCGGCCTGACCGCAAACGTCGTGGACGTTGGCATGGGCGACGCGGCGGGATTCGCGCACGCCGGGAACGCGGTGAAAGGCGCGATTGTGCTGGTTCACACGCACGTTTTGAAGACCTGGGACGATTTGATGGGCGAATATGATTACGAGCCGGCCATCGTCGGCCGCGCCGTGCAGGCAGGGGCGGCGGCGATTTTCTGGATGTCGACGCGGCCGTATCTGCTGCTCTACCGGCACAATCTTTCGCTCACGGGTGAGCTCGAACGCCTGCCGCAGGCCGTGGTGGCGCGCGAAGACGCCCTGCGCATGGTGCGCTTTATCGCCGCGGGCCAGCCCGTGAAAGTGCATCTGGACATGCCGAATAAAATCACCGGGCCGGTCGGGTCGGAAAACGTGGTCGCGGAAATTCGCGGGCGCGAGAAGCCGGACGATTTCGTAATTCTGGGCGCGCACCTGGATTCGTGGGAATTGGGCACGGGCGCGCTGGACGACGGCTGCAACGCGGCGATGGTGATTGACGCGGCGCGCGCCATTCGCGCATCGGGAGGGATTCCCCGGCGGTCGATCCGTTTCGTGCTGTTCACGGGCGAAGAACAAGGCATGCTGGGATCGTGGGCCTACGCGCGGGCGCATCGCGGCGAGCTTAATCACATGGACGCGGCGATCATTTTCGATGCGGGCGACGGCAAAGTGACGGGCTATTCGCTCGGCGGCCGGAAGGATATTGCCGCCAATGTTGGGGAAGCGCTGAAGCCACTCGCGTCATTCGGGCCATTCGAGAATACGTTTGACGCGGACATCGGCACAGACAATTTTGATTTTCTGCTCGAAGGTGTGCCGACCCTCGTCGCCAATCAGGAGCCGGACGACTACATGATGAATTATCACGCGGCATCGGACACCTACGACAAAGTGAACTTTGCGCAGCTCAAGCGCAACGAAGCCATTGCCGCGGTTACGGCATACGCGGTTGCCGATTTGCCGCAGCGGTTGGGAGTGCGCCAGACGAGAAAGCAGATCGAGCGTCTGATGACGGAAAGCGGGCTGAAAAAGGAAATGAAGGAAACGGGTTTTTGGCCATTGTGGATGGATGGCGAGCGCGGGCGGCGGCGATGAGCCGGGGTCCGTGGTGACGTAACGCGTTCCTCGTGATCGTTAACTTTGCGTATGCACGCCCACCAGGCATGCTTCCAAGCGGGCTATAATGCTTGGAATGGCTTCCTCTCATGCGAGTTCTGGTGTTTCCGCGGCTCCGCAATCCGGCCGCATCGCGGGGCGCGTCTTGGCGATTGATTATGGCCGCCGGCGCATCGGACTGGCTGTTTCCGACGAGTTGGGCGTGACGGCGGGACCGCTCGATGCGCTCACGAGAAAGAATCGGCGGGACGATATTCGCCGGCTTCGCGAGATCGCCAGGAAATTCAAGATTATCCGAATCCTCGTCGGCTCTCCCGTGCATCTCGCCGGGCACACGAGCGAAATGGCGGAAGAAGCCGCGCGGTTTGCCGAGCGCATCCGGAAAGAGCTCGGCTTGCCGGTCGAGTTACGCGATGAAAGGCTGACAAGCTGGGAAGCGGAGCAAATATCGAACGAGCGTGCCAGCGGCAAGCGCAAGAAGGCAAGCGTTGATTCCGTGGCGGCGGCAATACTGTTGCGCGAATACCTCGACAAAACGCGAGGACGCGATTCCATCCGGGACGAGGATTAGCTCGCGATGCGGCGATTAGCCATCGCAATCCTTATTTTGATTGTGCTGGCGGTGGCGTTCGGTTTTTGGCTCCAGGGAGAACTGAACCGTCCCTATCGCGCGTACTCGCAGGCGCAGGTCTTTGTGGACATACCCCGAGGTACGCCGCGCTGGGAAATTGCCAGCCTGCTTCAGCGAAACGGCGTAATCCACAGCCGCATCGCATTCCTGGTTCTGAGCGAGCGGCATCGGAGAAAAGTTCTGCAGGCCGGCGAATATCTTTTCAATCAGCCCATGACGCCGCGGCAGGCGTTTGATCAAATCGCCGAAGGGCGGATTTTTGTCCACACCGTCGTCGTGCCCGAAGGCTGGACGATGTTCGATATTGCCAACGAACTCGCGCGCCAAGGATTGGCCAGCAAGGAAGCGTTCCTCCGCGTGGCGCGCAATCCGTCGCTCATTCGCGACATCGCGCCGGACGCGCCGAGCCTCGAAGGATTTCTCTTTCCCTCGACGTACCAATTTTCGCGGAACACCACCCCCGAGGAGATCGCCGCGACCATGGTGCGGCAATTCCGCGAGGAATGGAGCAAGCTGCAAGCCGATGCGCACGAGACGATTCCCTCAACGGTGGCCCGCGTTTCCGCGACGGGGAGGCAGGAATCTCCGGACCCGCATCTTTCCGCGGAGCAGATTGTGACGCTGGCGTCGCTGGTAGAACGGGAGACGCCGCAGCCGCAGGAGCGGCCGATTGTCGCCGGTGTTTTCTATAATCGCCTGAAGCTGGGCGTCCCGCTGCAATGCGATCCGACGGTGCAATACGCGCTCGATCTTGCGGGCAGGCCGTCGCCGAAGGTGAGTCCCGCCGACCTTCGGATCGTTTCGCCGTACAACACGTATTTGCACCGCGGCCTGCCGCCCGGGCCGATTGCGAACCCGGGAGAAGCGTCATTGCTCGCGGTGATTCATCCGGCGCAAACGAAATATCTTTATTTTGTAGCCAACGCCTCCGGCGGTCATTTCTTCGACAGCACGCTGGCGGGGCACAATCGAGACGTCGAGCGCTACCGGCGGCTGCTCGAGGGACTGCCGGCGGACGCCCCCGTCAAACGTCCCAAACCGAAACGCAGACGCCGCATCAGCGCACATCACAAACGCGTGATGAAAAAGAAACCGCGGAGCCGTCGATGACGCGAAGCAAAGCACCCGCCAAAAAAGAAATGATATTGAGCGCCGCGCGAGAGCTGAGAAGAGTTCTGTATACGCCTGCGGAAATCGAGCAAATCCGCCGCAAGCTGATCGCGGAAAATGGCGACGAGGGGAAAACGTCCGCGGACTATATCGCGAACGTGCTTGCGGACGCTGGAATGCGCGTGGCGCTCTCCGCGGAGAGCGATACGCAGGGCCGGTACGAGGAGGAATTTCGCGACCTACTGCATTTCTCGACGCTCGATGACGCCGAAATGTGCCTGGTGCGGCTTGATGAGCTGCTGCGGAAATTCGAAACCGAAGGCGAGCGCGCGGCGGAAGCGCGCGTGCTCGAAGTGGCGCGGCTGGGCCGGCGGCGCGCGGAGATGATTGCGCGGAATCACAAAGTGGATGCCGCGAAGCGGAACGAAAAGGAAGAAGTGGCGCGATGGTTTGCGGTATGGCTGGAGCAGCCTGACGCGTTCTTCGACTGGCTCGAAATTCGCAAGCAATCGCCGGATTTTCAGGAGCGTTTCCCGCAACGCGAAGCGGAGAGCGAATAGATGATCGTCCTGGAAGTCGAGCCCATGGACTTGGGGCCGGACGTGAAAGCCGTGCACCTGGAGTTGATCGAGGGAGCGGAGCGCGAGCCGGCGCGCGGCCCTGAAGCGGCGCAAATCTGGAGCCGCATGCTTCCCGCGATTGCCGGGACGGAGAGCTGGGCGCTCGATTTCTTCAGCCATCTCGATCGGCTCCGCGAATTTTGCGATGCGCGGAAGATCGCGTACCGCGAAGCTTCGAATCGCTCGATTGTGATTTTCGCGCCCGACCCGGAGGAACTTGCGCCGCTGCTCGAGCGATTCGAGCGCGAAACTTTTGGGATGCGCGTCGGCGGGCCGCTCGAGGCTGGCGATGCGGCGGTGGAAAATGAACTGGCGCGGCGCGGCGTTGACGCATACCATGCGGCCTACCATGCCTATTTGTTCTGCGCCGTTTGCGATTTGGAAGACGGTTCGGTGGTGGTATTGAGCAATCAGCTTTGGGCCAGCGAAATCGTCCGCCGAGCGCGTCCGGCGCTCGCGCCGCTAAAAGTGCAAGTCCACGTCGCCGCGTGAACGAATCCCGGTTCACGCGAGATCCATCTCATTCTCCTGAGCGTCTTCGAGGGCATTCGAATCTTGATAGTAAAACCATTGAGGAACACGCTGCGGCGGCTCGCGTTGACACTGCTATGTCCGGCTGCTAAATTCGTCGTTTTGACCTATTGAGAGCAAGCTCACTGAGGACTCTACGAACGATTTGGCTGACCGCATTTGCAGGGGCATGCGTGCTCATGGGCGGGTGCGGGGTCAGCAAAAAAAAAGTTGCTGTGCCCGCGGCGACGGCCCAACCGGCGCTGACCGCGTCGAAGGCGCAATTGGTGGGTCGGTTCAATCACGAAGCGTCCGCCGTGGAGACGCTCAGCGCAGCGGTGCGAATGTCGCCAATCGCCGGCTCGGCATTGAGCGGCGTGATCGAGCAATACCATAACGTGAACGGCTACATCCTAGCGGCGCGGCCCGCGTCGATTCGAGTGATTGGTCAGGCGCCGATTGTGGCCAAGGATATTTTCGATATGGCCAGCGACGGCCATACGTTCCGGATTTACATTCCATCGAAAAACAAATTCATTGTCGGGCCCACGAATTTAGAACGCACAGCGGCCAAGCCAATCGAAAACCTGCGTCCGCAGCACTTGTTTGAGGCTCTGATTTGGCCGGCGATTCGCGAGAGCGAAAACGCGCTCCTCGAACAGGCGGATACTCCGCTGGCGCGCTATTATGTGCTGATCGTGGCTCGGAACGGGGATAAGGGATGGAATCTAGACCGGAAAATCTGGTTTGACCGCGCGAATTTGCAAATTGCGCGAATCCAGATTTATGGTTCGGGAGGCGAGTTGGTTTCCGACATTCGAACGCGCGATTGGCAGCCGGCAGGGGCCACAGCGTATCCGCGCGAGATTTCGCTGGCGCGTCCCGGGGATGAGTATGAACTCGATATCCGGATTACGCAATTGGCGCTGAACCAGCCCATTGCCAGCGCCAAATTTCAGCTGGCGCAGCCCGCGGGGACGCAACTTGTGCAACTCGGCGCGGAGAACCAGCCATGATCCAGCACATGATTTTGCGCAATGTGATGTATCGCCCGGTGCGGACGTTCATCACCGTCATCGCCGTGGCCGTCGAAGTGACCCTCGTGCTGATCGTGGTGGGCCTTACGACGGGAATGCTCTCCGACACCGCCAAACGCATGGAGGGCATCGGCGCGGACATCATGGTGCAGCCGCCATCGGCGTCGATATTCATGGCGTTCAGTGGCGCGCCCATGCCGATTGAGATCGGGCAGCGGTTGGCGCAAATCAAGAATGTCCGCGCGGTGGCGCCGGTCCTCCTGCAATTCAATTCCACCAACGGGCTGGACATTATTTACGGAATCGACCCCGAAAGTTTCCGCGCCGTTTCCGGCGGGTTTATCTTTCACGCCGGCCATGATCTGCAGGCTCCGAACGACATTCTCGTGGATGATTGGTACGCCAAAGGCCGGGACGTGAAGGTTGGCCAGACGCTGCACATATTGGGCCACGATTTTCACGTCGCGGGCATTGTAGAACACGGGAAAGGCGCGCGCCTGTTTGTGCTGATGTCCACGCTGCAGGAATTATCCGGAGCGCACGATAAGGCTTCGGTGTTTTTTATCAAGTGCGATCACCCGGAGCAAACCACGGAGGTGATGGGCGCGATCAACCAGCTACTCCCGCACTACGAAGTGCGCCCGCTGCGGGATTATCTGTCGCTGATGACTTCGTCGAATCTGCCGGGGCTGGCGACGTTCATCCATTCGATGATTTTGCTGGCGGCGGCCATCGGGTTTTTGGTGATTCTGCTGTCGATGTACACCACGATCATTGAGCGGACGCGGGAGATTGGCGTGCTGAAATCGCTCGGAGCGTCGCGCGCGTACATCGTCAGGGTGATACTGAGCGAAACGACGGCGCTGTGCCTGGCCGGCATTGTCGTGGGATTCGTGATGAGCTATGGCGTGCGCTTGCTTTTCCTGACGGCGTTTCCCACGCTCACTATTGTGATTGCGCCGCTGTGGCTGCTGCGGTCAGCGGCGATTGCCGTGGGGGGAGGATGGGTGGGAGCCTGCTATCCCGCGTGGATTGCGAGCCGCAAGGATCCCGTGGAAGCGCTCGCCTACGAATGACGGTTGCAAATCAAAATTGCGAGTCACAAGCGCGCATCATCATCACTCGAAGCCAGCCGGCATCGCGCATGCCCGCAGCCACAAATGGAATTGCTGTAAGGAAGCCGCTACGATGGCAGGGCGCTAGGCAGAAATGCGATTCGCGAATAGAATAAATCCCGCCCGCAAAAGCGATTTGGTCCTGCCGGGGAGCAGCCTTGGAGCCGATACTTAAAACCGAGAACCTATGGAAGGTATTTCGCGCCGGCAAGCTGGATGTTTCGGCTTTGCGTGGCGTAAACGTGGATGTGTTTCCCGGAGAATTTGTGTCCGTGATGGGGCCATCGGGATGCGGCAAATCGACGCTCCTGCACGTGATCGGCGGGTTGGCGCAAGCCACGCGCGGAAGAGTGTTGCTCGACGGCAACGACTTGGGAGCTTTGGGGGACGCGGGGCGAACCTTGCTGAGGCGCCACAAGGTAGGATTCATTTTCCAGCGTTTTAACCTGCTGCCCACGCTGAACGCTCGGGGAAACATCGCGCTGGCGCAGCACATCCACGGCGATGGTTTCGACCCGCACCGTTTCGACGTGGTGACGCGAATGCTGGGCCTTACCGACCGACTCGAGCACCGGCCCGGGGAGCTTTCCGGCGGAGAGCAGCAGCGCGTGGCCATCGCGCGCGCGATTATTAACGAGCCGAAGATCGTTCTCGCGGATGAGCCCACAGGGAATCTGGACACGAAAAATTCCGAAAATGTTCTGGGACTCCTGCGGCAGCTGAACAAGGATTTGGGGCAAACGATCGTGATGATTACGCACAATCCGGAAGCGGCCGCGTACGGCAATCGAGTGCTGCACATGCGCGACGGCTTGGTGGTTGACGGCGCAGCCGCAAATTGAAATGCGGAAACTCTGGCGCGGATTAAAGAAGACGATTTTCTGGTCGTACGAGCGCGGCAGCTGGCCTTACGACGTGATGGTGATTCTTATTGTGCTGTTCGTGCTGCTTACGCCGGCGCGGTGGTTCCACGACCAGCCGCAAAATGATGCCGCTCGTGATTCCGGAATCACCCTGGTCGCGCAGGATCCTGCGGCGCGCACCGCAACCTATCGAATCGATCCGCGGCTCTTTCCGGCGTCGGCGGCGTTGCAAAAGACCGACCCGGAACTCGAGCGCGAAACGCATCAGATTCTGAGCGGGTCGGTGGCAGAACCATTTCAGATCCGCAGCATCGAGCCGGTCCTTGCGCAAAATAATTCGATCCTGTACTACCAAGTCGAAGTGAAACGATAGCGGCGGACGTCCGTAGGTATCCTTTCCGGCATCAATCCGCGCATAATCGCCATGTTTTTCAGGGTGATTCCCGCCGTGTGCTATCATAAATTGTGCTTTGGTACGCGATGAATCAGAGGAAAATGCCCGTCCGTCGCGGATTTACATGGATTGTGCTCCTCGCCATGGCGGCGATTGCCCCCGCCAGTGCACTTGCGCAACCGCAGGCGCGCGGGGGAATGACGCTCGGTTCCGTGCTGCGCGAACTGGATAACGAGGCAAAGGATTTTCACAGCCTCACGGCGGATATCGAGCGAACCAAGATGACGGTTGTCGTCAACGTGAAATCCACCGAAACGGGCGTGATTTGGGTTCGCGGCGACAAAATGCGTTTGGAATTGAAAAGCCCCGATCCGCGCACGATATTGCGCGTGGGCGATAACCTCTACATCTACAATCCGGGATTGAAACGCGTCGAGGAATACAACCTGGGAAAACATCGCGACCTGGTGGATCAGTTCCTGCTGCTCGGGTTTGGCTCTTCGGGGCGCGATTTACGCAAGGGATTTCTGGTTACGCTGCTGGGCGAGCCCGTGCTGGACCATCGAAGAACAGCTTTGTTGGAGCTGACGCCCAAGTCGTCGCGCGTGCGAAATCAAATTTCCAAAATCCATCTCTGGCTTGATGAGGCTTCCTGGGAACCCATTCAGCAGAAATTTTTCGAGACCGGCTCGGGCGACTATTTCACCGTCCGCTATACAAACATCGTGCGCAACGCCAGCATTCCGGGGTCGCGCTTCAAGCCCCATTGGCCCAAAGGCACCCAAAAGATCCGCCCCTCCGCATAGCCGCATCGAGCCGCAACTTCGATTTCGCCCAATCTCTTCTATGTGTTCGCTGTGCCACTTACGTGAGCACGCTAACGCTTACGCCGATTTGTCCTTTTCGAGTTCCGCGGTGAGCGCCGGGACAATTTCGAACAAATCGCCAACAACGCCGTAGTCGGCGATCTCAAAAATCGGCGCATTCTGGTCTTTATTGATGGCGACGATGGTGCGCGAGCCTTTCATCCCGACGACATGTTGAATCGCGCCGCTGATCCCGAGCGCCAGGTACAGCTTCGGCGAAACGGTCTGGCCGGAGCTGCCGATCTGCCGATCCATGGGCAGCCAGCCTTCGTCGCAGATGGGACGCGAGGCGCACAATTCCCCGCCGATGGCCTTCGCGAGTTTTTCCGCCAGCGGAATATTCTCCGGAGCCTTGATTCCGCGTCCAACGGAAACAAGGATGGGTGCTTGCGTTAAATCGACCGCCTGCTTGGCTTCGCGGAAAAGCTCGAGCGGCTTCGTGCGGATTTGTTCGGGCTTCAGCTCGACGCTCGCCGGTTTCACGGGCGCTTTGCCGTCCGTTTTTTTTGCGGCGAGGTCCGCGCGAAACGCGCCCGCTTGCAACGATGCGATCCAGGGGGGGGCGCCTTGAAAAACGACATCCGCCGCGGTGCGGCCCTGGAACATTTGCCGCACGAAAATCAGCTTGCCGTTTTCGTAACGATAGCCAACGCAATCGCCGATCATACCTTTGCCGAGCGACGCGGCGAGTTTCGGAGCAAAGTCGCGCACCTGATAGGTGTGCGGGAAAAGAACGAGTTCGGGCTTGGCTTGCTCGATGACCTGCTTCAGGGCAATCGCGTAACCTTCGGGCGTGTATTTTTCGAGCAGAGCGTTTTCGACGAGAAGGACTTCATCCAGTCGATATCCAGCGAGTTCATCAGCTAGAGCTGTAACCCCCTGGCCGATAACGACGCCCGAAAGTGAGCCCTTCACCTCGGAGGCGATTTGCTGCGCTGCCGCGAGCGTTTCAAAGCTGATCTTGTTCCACTTCGCTTCGCGTTGTTCGGTGATGAGCAGGACTTTCATTTCGTTACCCGGTTAGAGTACGCGCGCTTCGTGCTTCAATTTTTCCACCAGCTTCGCCGCAATTTCTTTCGGCGTGCCGGTGATAAATTCCGACTTCTTGGATTTTTGCGGGACGTAAATTCGTTCGACGCGCTGCGTCAACGTCGATGGCACGCCGAGAGATTCGCGCGAGACTGTCGCAATATCTTTTTTTTTCGCGGCCATGATGCCCTTGAGGGTGGCGTAGCGCGGTTTGTTGATGCCGGATTGAATCGTCAGTACGGCGGGCAGCGGCAGTTCAACCCACTGGAACCATCCCGCTTCGAGCTCGCGCTTCAGACGCAAATGATCACCTTGCGCTTCGATGGACATGATGATCGTGGCGTGTGGCAAGCCGAGCAATTCCGCGAGCAACACGCCCGTCTGGCCGAAGCCGTGGTCGTCGCTCTGCAAGCCGGTGAGAATCAAATCAAATTTTTCTTTCTGGATTGCCGCGGCAAGCGATCGTGCTGACGCCAGCGGGTCCAGGGCATGGGATTTATCTTCCTGAACGTGAATGCCGCGATCGGCGCCCTTGGCCAGAGCCTCTTTGATCGTTTGCTTCACGCGCTCGGGCCCCATCGAGACGGCAACGACTTCCCCGCCGTGCTTCTCCTTCAGGCGCAGCGCTTCTTCCAGGGCAAAGGTATCCGGTTCGTTGGTCTCGAAACTGATGTCCGTTTCGCGAATCCACGTGCCGCCCGCATCGATAACAAGAGGCGCGTCCTTTGCGGGAACTTGCTTGACGCAGACAACGATATTCAACGAATCCTCCAAAGATGCGCTCAGCGGCCTTCCCACAGCTTGAAAACAAGCGATGCGTTCGTGCCGCCGAAGCCGAACGAATTCGATAGCGCGTAGCGAACATTCGCTTTGCGCGCGTGGTTTGGGACGTAATCGAGATCGCAGGCGGGATCGGGATTCTCGTAGTTGATCGTCGGTGGCAGAATCTGGTCGCGCAGCGCGAGAACGCTGATGCCCGCTTCCAGGCCGCCCGCGCCGCCGAGGACGTGCCCAGTCATGGATTTCGTCGAGCTAACTGGAATTTTGCCAGCTAGGTCGCCGAAGGTGCGCTTGATGGCGACGGTTTCAATCGCGTCGCCAATCGGCGTCGAAGTCCCGTGCGCGTTGACGTACCCGATTTCCGATGGCGGAATTTTCGCGTCTTTCAAAGATGCGAGCATCACGCGATACGCGCCATCGCCGTTTTCTGCGGGCTGCGTCATATGAAATGCGTCGGCGGACATTCCGTAGCCGACAATCTCCGCGATGATGTTCGCATTGCGCCGCTGCGCGTGTTCGAGCGATTCGAGAATCAGCACGCCCGAACCTTCGCCAATCACGAAGCCATCGCGCTGGGCATCAAACGGCCGGCTGGCCCGCGTCGGTTCGTCGTTGCGCGTCGAAAGCGCTTTCATCGCGGCGAAGCCGCCGACGCCCATCGGGGTGATCGCCGCTTCCGAGCCACCCGCGATCATCACTTCCGCATCGCAGCGTTGAATGATCTTGAAAGCGTCACCAATGGCATGCGCGGATGCCGAGCACGCGGTAGCTGTGGCGGAATTCGGACCCTTGGCGCCCCAGCGAATCGAAATCTGCCCAGAGGCAAGGTTGATAATCGCGGAAGGAATGAAGAAAGGGGAAATTTTATTGGGGCCGCCGTGAATCAGCTTGCTGTGCTCGCGCTCGATGACGTCGAATCCGCCGATGCCCGAGGAAATGTAAACGCCCGTGGCATCCGCAATCTCCGGAGTGATTTCGAGCGCCGCCATCTTCATCGCGAAATCCGTGGCGGCAATGGCCAGATGAATAAAGCGGGCCATCTTCTTCACGTCTTTTTTTTCGATCCACTGGAAGGGGTCAAAACCCTTCACTTCGCCGGCGAAACGGCAATCGAAACCGGTAGCGTCAAACTGGGTGATGGGACCGATGCCGCTCATTCCGGCAATCAGGTTTTTCCAGACTTCATCCGTCCCAATGCCGCAGGCGCAGACCAGTCCGATTCCTGTGACGACAACACGGCGATTCAATGCGGAGTCTTCTCCTCGTGGAACTCTGAGGCCGGCGAGCTACTTTTTCGCCTGGGCGTGCTTGTCGATGTACGCGATGGCGTCCTTGACAGTGGCGATCTTTTCCGCGTCCTCATCGGGGATTTCGATGCCGAACGCTTCTTCGAAGGCCATCACGAGTTCGACGATGTCGAGCGAATCGGCGCCCAGATCGTCCACAAACGAAGCCGTCGGCGTCACTTCGCCTTCATCCACACCGAGCTGTTCGACGATAATCTGCTTCACGCGTTCTTCGACGCTGGCCATTCTGATTCTTCCTCCGGTTTCGGCGTTCGTTGATTCGGTCGCGAATTGACTGGGCGGCGTCTCCCGGCCTATTCAATCCTGTTCATTCTATGCGGCCCGCGAAATCAGGTCAACCACAGAGCCGCTTAATTTACGCATTCGCGAGAAGATTGTCCAGTGTTCCGCGAAGCTAAGCCGCGGTCAACAAAATGGGCGCGCCCTCGGTAATCACAATCGTGTGCTCATAATGCGCCGAAAGACTTCCATCGGCGGTCTTCACGGTCCAGCCATCACCGCCGTCAATGGGCGTGGCCGAGCCCATGCTGATGATTGGCTCGACCGTGATTACCAGACCGGCCGTCAGGCGTTGCTTCATGCTCGGATCGTTGAAATTCGGCACACTCGGCGCTTCGTGGATCGTGCGCCCGATGCCGTGGCCGCCCAGCTCGCGAATCACGCGAAAACCGCTGCGGCGAACTTCCCGCTCGACCGCGCCCCCAATTTCATTGACGCGGTGGTTCGCCCGCGCCACGTTCATTGCCATTTGAAACGCGCGCTCCGCGCACGCGACGAGCCTTCGCGCCTGGCCGGAAACCGGCTCGACCGGCACGGTGATTGCCGCGTCGGCCATGTAGCCATTTTTCTCGAACGTCACGTCCAGCTTCACCAAGTCGCCCGCGCGGACGCTGCGTGAATGCGAAGGAATTCCATGCACCGCCTCGTCATTCAAGCTAATCAGCACATCGCCGGGAAAGCTATAAACCAACCTCGGCGCCGATTGCGCGCCATTCTGCCGCATTACGTTGCCGCCAATATCCGCAAGCTCCGCCGTGGTGACGCCCGCGCGCACGCGCCCAGCCATCGCGTGGAGGGCCAGCCGAACGATGCGTCCCACTTCCCTTAGCGCCAAAAGATCCTTGTAGCTCTCGATCGACACTGTAGCTCCGGGTTTACAGCTAACCCATGCGCATCCCGCCGTTGACGTCGAGGACGTGACCCGTAATGTACCCCGCTTCGTCGCTCGAGAGGAAAACAATCGCGGCGGCGACGTCATTTTCCGAGCCGAACCGGCCGAGCGGAATGCGCGCCTTAAGTTCGTCCTTCACTTTCTCAGGTAGAGGGTCCGTCATCGGCGTGGTGATGAAGCCTGGCGCAACGGCGTTGACAGTAATATTGCGCGAAGCCATCTCTGTCGCAATGGCGCGCGTCAGTCCAATCAGGCCCGCTTTGGCGGTAACGTAATTCGCCTGGCCGGCGTTGCCCGTCTCGGCCACGACGGACGTAATGTTGATGATGCGGCCCGCACGTTGCTTCATCATCGTTAGCAGCGCCTGCTGCGTGCACAGATGCGCGGCGGTCAGGTTCGTGCGCAGAACCGTTTCCCAGTCCTCGAGTTTCATGCGCAGCGCCAGACCATCGCGGGTGATCGCCGCATTGTTCACAAGAATATCCAACCGGCCGAATTTTGCGAGCGCTTGCTGGAAGCCGGCTTTAATCTGTTCGGGGTCCGCAACGTCCATTTTCACCGCGAGCGCTTCGCCGCCAGCGGACTCGATCTGCTTCACCACCTCGGCGAGTTTTTCTTTGCTGCGGGCGGCCGCCGCAACGCGCGCGCCGGCGCTGGCCAAAGCGATGGCTGTCGCCCGGCCAATGCCTTGCGACGCGCCAGTGACGAGGGCAACCTTGCCTTGCAAGGAAAATAGTTTTTCGGTCATGGTTTCAGGGCATCCATTTCAGGCTTCCGAAATCTCGGCGCGGGCTTTGGCGATTTTTTCGAGCGTAGCCTGAAGGCTCGCCGAATCTTCGACGTTGAAACTCCGCACCGAGCGGTCGATCTGACGCAGCAGGCCGCTCAAGACGCGCCCTGGCCCGACTTCGACGAAGATGCGCACATCCAGGGCGATCATTTCGTGAATTGATTCTTCCCAGCGCACCGCCGAGCACACTTGACGAACCAGCGCGCCGCGCGCCTCCTCTCCTGTTGTGATATCTTCCGCGTCCACGTTTGTGATCAGCGGAACGCGCAGGGGCCCGAATTGCGTTGCGCGCAGATCGTGTTCGAGGCGAATTTCCGCCGGCTTCATCAGCTCGCAATGAAACGGAGCGGAAACCGGCAATATGACGGCTCGCTTCGCTCCATTTTGCGAGGCAATCTCGACCGCGCGCTTCACCGCCGCGGCGTCGCCGGAGATGACCGTCTGTTCCGAGGAATTCAGATTCGCCGGCGCGACGATTTGCGCGTCCGCGGCCTTCTTGCAAATCTCGGCAACCTTGGCGGGAGGCAATCCTAAAATCGCGGCCATGGCGCCATCTCCGGGCGCGACGGCTTCCTGCATGTAGCGCCCGCGCTGGCGCACCAGTTCGACAGCGGCGGAAAAATCGAGGCTTCCCGCGGCCACCAGAGCCGAATATTCGCCCAGGCTGTGTCCCGCCACGTAGTCCGGAACGATGCCATTTTCTTCTAGGACGCGACTTGCCGCGACAGACACCGTCAGGATGGCCGGCTGGGTATTTTCCGTGAGTTTGAGCTCGTCTTCACTCCCCTCGAAGCAGACATGCGAAAGTGAAAAGCCCAGAGCGGCGTCAGCCAGGTCAAAAACCTTGCGCGCGACCGGAAATTTGTCCGCGAGGTCGCGGCCCATCCCCGGATATTGCGAGGCCTGTCCCGGAAAAATGAATGCCAGTTTACTCATGTGCGCGTCCCGTTTGGTCATGCGCCCCGGCGGAAGAGGCCAAAGGCAGGTTCTATCTCTCTTTGGATGGAATGTCCAGATGGCCCTAATTGCCGATTCAGGCGCGAACGCCGGCTGTGACCGCGGAAAGCTCCTGTTCGATCTTTTCGTTCACCTTGGCGCGGCAAAGCTCAGCCGCGACGCGTATGGCGTTCTTGATGGCGTTCGAATTCGAGCGGCCATGTCCGATCACCGTGATGCCGCGCACGCCGAGCAGCGGCACACCGCCGTACTCCGAATAATCGATCTTTTTGCGGAATTCTCGGAATGCATGGCGCGAAAGGACGTAGCCCATTTGCGCGCTCAGACTGCTCTTCAGCGCTTTCTTCAGCATTCCGCCCACGTGCTCGACCAATCCCTCGCTGATTTTCAGCACGATGTTGCCGATGAAGCCATCGCAAACGATCACGTCCACGTCACCCTTGAAAAAATCCTTGCCCTCGACATTGCCAACGAAATTCAGCGACGTGTGCTTCAATCTGTTGGATGCTTCGCGCGTCAGCTCGTTACCTTTCATCTCCTCTTCGCCGATGGAGAGGATGGCGACGCGCGGCCGGCGCGTGCCGAAAATCGTCCGATAGTAAATTTCGCCCATGATGGCGAACTGCTCGATCTGCTCAGGCTTCGAGTCCACATTCGCGCCCACGTCGAGGAGCACGGCCGGGCTGCCCTTGGCCGTCGGAAACGCCGCCGCCAGCGCGGGACGATCCACCGAAGGCAACAGCCCCAGGACGAACCGCGCAATCGCCATCACCGCGCCCGTGTTCCCGGCGCTGACGAACGCATCCGCCTGTCCCTGCCGGACCATTTTCGCGCCCACATGCACGGAGCTGTCGCGCTTCTTGCGAAATGCATGTGACGGAGAGTCCTCCATCGTGATCACTTCCGTGGCATTGACGATATCGATGGAAAGGCCGCGATGGGAATGGCGGTTCAGTTCGGCGCGGACCTTGGATTCGATGCCCACCAGCACGATTCGTACACCGAATTGGCGCGCCGCCAGCACCGCTCCCTCAACTTCGGCGCGCGGGGCGTGGTCGCCGCCCATGGCGTCCAGCGCAATGGTGATCATCGAATCACTGGTTGAAACCGGCAGGAATTCCCCGCCTCAAAATCAGGCTGAGGTGTCCACGACCGCCCGGCCCTTATAGTACCCGCAATGCGGGCAGGCGCGATGGGGCAGCTTCGGCTCGTGGCAATGCGGACACTTCGTAAGGGATGGCGCTGTCAAATGGTCATGAGCGCGGCGCGTGCTGGTGCGCCGTTTTGAATGACGTCGTTTGGGATTGGGCATTCGAACTCCTCATGGCGGAGGCGCGCTCGGGCGCCCTGCCGAAAAAATTCCTGCGAAAATCCATTTTATTGCTTTTTGGACCAGTCCTGCTTTAGGCGCGCAAGCGGCGCCAGGCGCGCGTCAGCGGCATGGGTTTCGCAGCGGCACTCTTCCTGGTTCAGGTTTACCCCGCAGTGCGGGCAAAGTCCCCGGCAATCGCTGCGGCAAATCACTTTCATGGGAAGCGACAAATTCACCTGTTCGGCGAGCACATCGGCGAGGAACAGGCCGTCACCCTCGAAAAACGAAATCTCCGTATCATCCAGATTCAAACGGAATTCCTCATCCCGGCTGATCGACGTCATGGGGCGGTAGAACAGGTCGAAATTCTTGCTGACTTCCTCGACCACGGTCTCCAGGCACCGGGCGCAAACCAATTCCAGCCGCGTGTGGAACGTGCCATAGATCCGGATTTGATCGTCGACAAGCTCCGCCGTTGCGCGAACATCCAGCGGCTCGATCTGGTGAAAATCGCCGGAATGGAAATCGAGCGTTCCCGGAGCGTAATCCTTCCGGATGCGAATCTTCCGCGTGGCGAGTTCGTGTACGTCGAGAAACATGAAAAATCCCAAGGGAAAGAAGTGAAAAGCCATTATAAGATGCGGTCGTGCAATGTCAAGGCAACCGCTCGGAAAGCGTTCCTGTGACGCGAAACGGATACCGGCACTAAAACGACGGGGATTCGGCGCGTCCCCGGCTCCCACAAACTCTCCCCTCGCGAATCGCGCGGCCGAAATGGGTTATGCTCGCCGAATGGATCCCACCAATCGCGAAAGTGCGCTGTCTCGCGCCGGGCTCTGCGCGCAGTGCAGCCACTCGCGCCAAGTCAAGTCCGACCGCGAATCGGAATTTTACCTCTGCGCGCGCTCCGCAACCGATGCGCGGTTCCCGAAATATCCGAGGCTCCCAGTCCTCTCCTGCCCAGGATACGAACGCAAAGGCTGATCTCGAGGATTGTCAGTGAGCGGCGCGTTTCCCGCCACCAAGCTGCTCCTCATATTGTTGGAGAAGATAGTGATCCGTCATCCCGGCAATGTAATCGCAGACGACGCGATGGGGTGGCTCGCGGCGCGCCTCCTCGGCGTATCCGCTCGGCATGCGGCTTGGATGCTTCAAATAGAGGACAAAAAGATCGTCAAGCGCGGCGACGGAGCGGTTGCGATCTTCGAGAATCGCGGGGTTTTCATACAACCGCGTGCGCAGAAATTGCTTGAGCGCCGCATTCTGCTCGGTGACCTCCGGCGAAAAACTCGCCAAGCGCCGCGGCAGTTGGCGAACATCCTCAACGCTCGCGGCGCGAGAGCGGGCAACCTGCGCTCGCGTTTCGTTAATTAAGTCCGTCGCGAATCTGTCGAGGACGCTCTTCAACGCCTCATTGAATTTCAACTTCGGTCGTCCATCGGGGTACCGCGCATCCACGCCACCATACGCCTCCGCAAAAACGGGGACCGCGGCGGTGAGGTCATCGACATTCAGCAGACGTGCCTCGAAGCCATCGTCGAGATCCGCGGTGTTATAGGCAATCTCGTCGACCAGGTCGATGAGTTGCGCCTCGAGCGGTGGACGCAGGTCGAGGAGGTATTCGGAAAGCTCGGAAAATTCCGCGGCCGAATAGTCGCGCGAATGCTTGATGATGCCCTCGCGAACCTCGAACGTCAGATTCAGGCCGGGAAAATCGAGATAGCGCTGCTCGAACTGCTCGACAATGCGCAGCGCATGGAGATTGTGATTGAAGCGGCCGCCGTGCTCGCGCATGCGCGAGTCGAGTTGCCGCTCGCCCGCGTGGCCGAAAGGCGGATGCCCGATGTCGTGCGCCAGGGCCAGTGCTTCCACGAGATCGCTATTGAGTTGCAGTGCGCTCGCGACCGTGCGTGCGATCTGCGCGACTTCGAGTGTGTGAGTCAGCCGGTTGCGAAAATGATCGGAGAAACGCGTGGTGAACACTTGCGTCTTGGCTTCGAGGCGGCGAAAAGCGCGCGAATGCACCACGCGATCGCGGTCGCGCGCGTAGTCGTTGCGATAGGGGTGCGGCGGTTCGGAATGCCGCCGCCCGCGCGAGCGCCGCACATCCATCGCGTACGGAGCCAGATTTGCATCTGCATCCATCCCCACCATTGTAACGGAACCTGACAATTACCACGCAGCCATCCGTTCCCTCGCATCGCGCAGCCGTTATGCAGTGTCCAGCCGGGACTCGCTGGTTGTGGGGGTAAAGGATGGCCATCCTTAAGGGTGCCCCACGCCGCAGCTCATATGTGTACGTCACATTGCCACCAACGTTTGTCTTTTACGCTGCTGTGTCGGTGCCAAAGCAACTGCCGGACGTCGCGTTCGGCCGGTGTGGGAACCCAGATTCGCGGGAAGCGTTTCGAGAGCAGGAGATCGAGAATGAGCCGGGCGTCGCGCTCATCGGTCTTCTGTTTGCGCACTTCGCTGGCGCGAATCTTTGCGGAGTCCCCGATCCACAGTTCGTGACCGAGTTCCGTGAGCAAACGCTCGAACCAGTGAATCGGGCCGGTAGCTTCGATGCCCACGCGCACCGGTTCCTGCGAACTTTGCAAGCCCCGGTAGAACGCGTGAGCTTCGCCGCTTTCGTGGTCCAATCGGCGCTCCACAAGCATCTCTGCGGTTTCTTCTCTGGCCATGGCAATCTGCTGATAGCGTGTATGGAAATCACATCCTATAATCAACATCGCTCGGCTCCTTTTTCCGAGCCTTGGTCGTTGAACAGCTACCAAGTGTACTCGGTCGAAGGAGCCGACAACGTCATCCAATCAGGCGTGCCGCCCCAAGGTATGCGAGTGTGGTTGTCGGGGAATCCTTGGAGCCTCTCCCACTCCAGCGGCGTCAGTCGGCGCGCCCGAAGGCTCCGGTCGGTCACGAACGTCTCGACGGTGAGATTGATCCTCTTGGTGCCGCCAGCGCTGAGACAGTGCGCTACGTCCCCGCTGTTCGAGGTCAGCCCCCGCCTGCCGCCGAGCGCCGCGCTTTCGGCTTCGGTCGGCGACGGCGGGCGGGAAGTTCTCTCGTCGCCAGCGGTTCGGCTCAGG
>Ga0307372_10003160_pt1 | contig 26616 bp, 26 predicted proteins | sample OX1MG_FD_202533 | JGI IMG/M metagenome (GOLD analysis project Ga0307372, IMG submission 202533) | Soil microbial communities from Risofladan, Vaasa, Finland - OX-1 | ecosystem: Environmental > Terrestrial > Soil > Coastal area > Acid sulfate soil | place: Finland: Risofladan, Vaasa | collected... | reverse complement strand
AGCTTCGCGGAGACCATCGCGGTGTCCTCGAGCAGCATCGACTCGGTGAGCTCGAGGATGAGGGTGTCGGGAGGCAGCCCGACGTCCTTGACGATGACAAGGACGTCCTGGACGAACGTCGGGCTGTTGAGCTGGATCACCGATACGTTCACGCACACCGACAGCGGCGGCTCCTGCGGGCACTCCTGCTGGAGGCGGAGCGCCGTCGCGCAGGCGCTGTGGAGCACGAACGCGCCGAGCGGCAGGATGAGGCGGCTCTCCTCGGCGACGTGGATGAACTCGCCCGGGGCGACGATGCCGCGCGTGGGATGGCGCCATCGGACGAGCGCCTCGACCGCGGAGATCTCACCGGTGATGAGGTTGACGACCGGTTGGTAGTGGAGGCTGAACTGCTCCTTCTCCATCGCGCGCTCGAGCTCTCCGCGCAGCTGCCGCCGGTGAACGACGTCGCTTTCCATCCCCGGTGCGAAGACGATGTATCGATCACGTCCCGTGCCCTTGGCGGCGTACATCGCCACGTCGGCATGGCGCATGAGGCTGGTCGCGTTATCGGCAACATTGTCTGCAACAGCGATACCGAGTGAGGCGCGCACCGTGATCGTGTTGCCGCTGAGCACGAACGGCCGGTGCAATGTCTCGAGCACGCGGCGCGCGACGTGCTCCGCTTCGACGACGCTGTCGACCCCTTCGATGAGGACCGCGAACTCGTCGCCGCCCAGGCGCGCGGCCGTGTCCGGACGGCGCAGACACGAGCGAATCCGCGCCGCCACCTCGACGAGCATCGCGTCGCCTGCGGCGTGCCCGAGCGTGTCGTTGATGCCTTTGAAGTCGTCGATGTCCAGGAAGATGACCGCGACGCTCGAGACGCCTTCCGCGCTTCGCGTCAATGCCGTCTCGATGTGCTGTCCAAACAGCGTCCGGTTCGCGAGGTCGGTCAGCGAGTCGTGATACGCCTGATGCGTCAGCTGTTCCTGGAGCTCGGTGAGTCGCGCGATCGAGCGCTCCATGCGGCTGTTCTCGAGGATCACGGTCGTGCGCGTTGCGAGCGTGCGAAAGAGCTTGAGGTCGCGCTGGTCGAAGTCGCGCGCGTCGAGGTGACCGCCGACCATCAGGCTGCCGATCATTCGCGACTCGCCGCGCAGCAGCGCGACCATCGCCTCGCGCACCCCACGGCGCTCGAGCATCTGCGCGCTGGGATCGTCGGCTCTCCCCGCGCGAACGATCACGCCGGCGGTTTCGGCTTCCAGGACATCGTCGAGCTCGCCGAGACCGAGCGGCACCATCACCTCGTCGGGGAATCCGTTGCGGACCGTCGTGCGAAACGCCTTCTCGTTGGGCTGCGATGGGAAGACGGTGAGCTGCGCGATCTCGGCGTGATAGATCGCCCGGGCGCGGTTGAGCAACAGCACGATCGACGGCTCCAGCTCACGGCCGGCCAGGGCGTCGACGGCCCCGATCAGGAACTCTGCGGCCTCGTGGTCGTAGTGCTCGCGTACCCATGCCCGGTGGGTCATGAGGACGGCGATGGTGACGACCGAGAGCGGAACGAGTGCCGCACGGTCGACCGGAATGAGCCGAACGGCGATGAGCCCGATGCACATCGACGTGACGGCAGCGACGTACGCCGAGCCGAGGTGATAGCCGACGGCGATCCACGAGTTGCGATCGCGGGGGCGGAGCAGGATCGCGTCGGAGATGCCGCGACGCAGCACGGTGATGATGGTCGCCGCGATGGCCGCGAGTGCGCTGTGCCAGACGGGGAGGGTTGGGCTTCCTGCGATGAGCCGGAAGACCCAGATGCCGATCGAGGCGAAGACCACGAAACGCGCGAGGTCGAACGCTGTTTGCCAGAGCCCGAGTGGCCGGCGCATCACCGACGACAGGCCGGTTCCGACGACATAGCCGAGGAGGAGATCCGTCGGGGTCGCGTGGAAGAGCCCGACCACAAAGGGTGCGGCCGCCAACGTGATCGCCTGCGTGCCCCGTCGCGGGCTGTCCATCGCCGCGAGTCGAGCAGTGAGGAAGAACGCCGCAGCATATGCCCACCAGGGCAGGCTCGGCGATCTGTACGCCGTCTGACCTCCGTCGTAGCCGATCCAGAGCGCTGTCCCAATCGCGAGGAGGAGGGCGCCAACAAGCCACAGTCGCGGATCGATACGGGTCCGCCGGCTGAACGCAGCCCGAAGGCGATGCACCGGTGGCGTCATCGCGTCGTTGAAATCTCCGCCTTACACAGCACCGCCGCGATCGTATGGCGAGTTGCTCCAATGCAATCGCCAGCTTCGGTGACGGCTTCGTTACTGTTTGTTCAAATTGGCCGCCACCATCGCAATCGGCACGTGCAACTGGGCCGACCACACCGACTTCTATCCACCGGAGCTGGAGCGCGGGCGCCGGCAGCGCGAAAAGCTGACCCACTACGCGCAGTACTTCCCCATCGTCGAGATCGACACCACCTTCTACGGGATCCCCCGGCCGCCCGTGGTCGAGGCATGGGTCGATCGGACCCCGGCGAACTTCCGGTTCAACATCAAGGCGTACCGCAGCCTCACCGGGCACGAGCGCGAGGATGGCCGGCCTCGGCGGCCGACGCCCGAGGAACAGCAGGACTTCATGGCCGCCCTGGCTCCACTTCGCGCAGGCGGCAAGCTGGTCGCTGTCCACTACCAGTTCCCGCCCTGGTTCACCAACCGTCCCGAGGCCCGCGACTGGCTCCTGGCAGCGCGTGACCGCCACCCCGACGATCTCCTCGCGATCGAGTTCCGGCACCGCTCCTGGTACGACGGTGACGCATGGCCGGCGACGGAGGACCTCCTCCGTGAGCTGGAGTGCGTCTCCGTCGGCGTCGACTCCCCGCAGATCGGCAGCGCCACCGCCCCGCCTCTGCTCGCCATCACCTCACGCCGCCTCTGCATCGCCCGCTTCCACGGTCGCAATCGCCAGACGTGGTACTCGGGCGGGCCGACCAGCGGGGATCGCTTCAACTACCTGTACACGCCTGCCGAGCTTGCGGAGTGGGTTCCGGCGATACGCGCCGCGAGCGACGACGGTGTGCCGGTGCACGTCCTGATGAACAACAACAGAAGCAACTACGCGGTGGTCAACGCCTTCGATTTCGGCGCGATGCTGGGTGCCGGACTGCCTCGCCCGCCCCAGCCGGTGATCGACACGCTCCGCGAGCGAGACGGAGCCGTCCCCGCGTGGGTGGAGACCTCCGCGCCGGTCCCGACGCCCCCTCCGGATACTGGCGGCGGTGCATCGGAGGAAGAGGGGGACCAACTCAGCCTCTCGCTATGAGGTACCCGTTTGGGGGACAATGGTGGGGGCGAACCGGCTCTGCCGGGCGGAATTTGTATTGGAGGTGTTCACGATGGCCATGGCGTCCTCTCGACGCAACGACCGTGGACGCCGGCCGGCCGCAAGCGGTGTGGTCATGCGCAATGACGGCGGCACCCACGAGGTCGAGGTCTCCCGAGCCCTCAACCAATGGGCGGTCACTGTGACGTCGATAGCCGACAACCGGATGATCACTCAGGACTTCTTCTCGCGGCGGTGGGAGGCGGTCGCGCGTGCCGAGGATTTCGTTCGCCTGCTCAATCGAAGCGAGCCTCCTCCCGGCTGGTAGCCGGCGCCTCTCAGCGCGTTTCGAGGTCCAGCAGCCAGCGCTTGCGGAGTAGCCCGCCGCCGTAGCCGCCGATGTTGCCGCCGGTGCGGACGACGCGGTGGCACGGCACGACCACGGGAATCGGGTTCGAGCCGAGCGCGTTGCCGACCGCTCGCGCCGCGCGCGGCGAGCCGATCTCGTGCGCGACATCGCCGTAGCTGGCGACCCCCCCGTACGGAATGCGCGCGGTTCTGCGGAGCACGCGCCGGGCGAACGGTCCCACGAGCGACCAGTCGAGGTCGAGGTCAAAGTCGCGAAGCTGTCCGTTGAAGTAGCTGTCCAGCTCGCGGCGCGCCGGATCGAGCCGGCGCGGTGCCTCGAGGATCCGCGGCGAGAGCTGAGCCGCCACTTCACCAAGGACCTCGTCACGGTTCTCGCTCTCGAACGCGATGCGAACCAGCCCGCGACGCGTTGCCATGAGCAGCAGCGTTCCGATCGGGCTGTCCATCGTCGTGACCGCCACGTCGATGAGCCCGCCCGCCTCCGCTCGGTCGGCGAATCTCGACGCCAGGCCTTCGTCGACGGGCGCTTGGTCAACGGTCACGTGCGGTCCCTCCTGAGCTTCTTCAGGCCCTCATGCACGCTCTGGCGCGCCGAGTCCTGTGTGGTCGACATCGCCGCCGCGATCTCCGGGTAGCTGCGGTCGCCGGCGAATCGGAGCACGACCGCGCGGCGTTGCTTCACCGGAAGCCGGCGCACGTCGTCCCAAAGGCCTTCATCAAGAACCGACTGGGCGCCTGGGGTGGCCCCTGGATCGGGGTCGGCGACGGGAGTGGGCCTGCGGGCCATCGCGCGGCGGGCATCGATCACCTTGCGGCGCGCGATCGTGAACAGCCAGCCGCGCAGGTTCGAGGCGTCGACGAGACGCGGATAGGCGCGCAGCGCGCTGAGCATCGTCTCCTGGAAGCAGTCCTCGGCGTCCGCCGGACCGATCGCGCCGACGAGGAACGAGAGCACCGCGCCGGAGTGATCGTCAAAGACGCGCTGGAACGGAGGGAGTTGGATCGATCGCACCGTGCTCACTGCATATCAAACGCGCAGGCCGGAGCGTGTGTGAGCCGCCGTCCGGATCAGGCCGGTGGTGCTTCCTGAGCGGCGCCGTCGGGACCGGCTCCGTCGGGAGCAACCTCGCCGGGAATCTCGTTGGGAAAGGCGACCGCGACTTCGAACGCGTCAGCGGCCCGCCAGATGGTCAGCATCATCGTGTCGCCGGGCTGTCGGAGCGACACCGCGCGCCGGAATTGTTCAGCGCCACCGTTGACCGTGTACGGACCGATGCCGGTGATCACGTCGCCTCCCTCAATGCCCGCGGCCTCGGCGGGCGAGCCCGGCTTGACCTGCCCGACCTCGACGCCGAATGTGGAGGGGAGCCCCTTCTCAGTGGCGATATCGGCGGTCACGGTCCGCACCGAGGCTCCAAAGGCCACGTGCTGTTCCTCGCTCTCCGGGCGAGGGAGAAAGCGCGCGAGCTGTACGGGATCGTGGCCGACGAGCAGCCGCTCCCCCACCTGGACGACGGGTGCCACCACCTTGCCGAGACGCCCGAAGAGGATGGCGGTCGCCGACGGATCGCTGAGCACGTCGCGCTTTAGGTACGCGATGCCGCGCTGATCCAGATAGCGAAGCGTCGCCTCCGACGCGGGGTCGCCCGGGCGGACGAAGACCGTGACCGTCTCGCTCACAAGCGTCAGCCCTCCGGTGGGTCACCGGCGATGGGCGGCGCCACGGACGGCTGTGACTCGCCGGGAGGTGGCGCCTGACCGTCCTCGGCCATCTGACCCGTGGGCAGGCCGGTGGCCGCCCCACGCCCGCGGCCGCGGCGGCGGCGCCGGCGACGCTTGCGCTGGGTCCCGTCCTGCGGTTGCGCCTCGCCCGGGGTGGGCGGGGTCACCGCCGTCGTGCCCCGGTCCGTTGCCGCGAGCCCCGGCTGCGGAGCCCCACGGCGCCCGCGGCGGCGGCGGCGGCGGCGCTTGGCGGCGCGCTCCGGATCGGTGCCGTCGCCCGTTTCGACCGATGCGCCATCCTGCTGCGGGCGCGGGGCGCCCCGGTTCGGCTTGGGTTGCGAGACAAGCTCGAGCGCGCTGAGCCAGCCGCCGGTCGATCGAGACGCTTCGACGAGCACTCCGTACATCGACTCGTCACCGCTGCGCAGCGTTGCGCTGTCACCGATGCACGCAACCAGGCGCTTGGCGCGCGAGATGGCGACGTTGAGCCGGTTCGGCACGCGCAGGAAGCCGATGCGCCCGCGTTCGTTCGAGCGCACCAGGGAGATGACGACGATGTCCTCCTCGCGCCCCTCGAACGAGTCGACGGTATCGATCTTCACCGTGCGCTTGAACTTGCGACGCCCGAGTGCCTGGCGGAGACGCTCGACCTGCTCCGCGTACATCGCGATCACGGCCATGCTGAGCTCGCGCGGCGCGCGCTCATCGAGGAGACGAACGACCTGCGCGGCCACGCGGACCTCGGCCTCGTTCCGCAACGCACCGCCAGGTCCGCGGCGCTCGCGGCCGCCGCGCATCCCCTCGGTGTCGACGAAGTGGAGCGCGACCGGGAACGGCTTGCGCGTGATGTAGTCGTATGCCTCGACCTCGGGCGCGTTCTCGAGCTGGTTGTCGTACGAGGCAGCCGAGACGTACGCGGCGATGTCCGGATGCATGCGGTGTTGGATGGTGAGGAGACACTGCGCTTCGGCCGGCAACCCGCCGTCCCAGCACTGCTCGAAGAGGCTGCGGTTGACGAGGTCCTCGAGTGCCGGGTCGATCTCGACGATGCCGTAGAGCGCGTCGTCCTCGACCGGTGGGAGTTGCTTGTGGTCGCCGACGAGTGCGAGGCTTCGGCCGAGACGCAGCGCCGGCAGCGCTTCGTCGGCGCGTGCCTTGTTGGCCTCGTCGAGGATGACGATGTCGAAGTTCATGTCCGTGATGCCCGATGTCGCCGCCGTCGCGCACGTGGCGAAATAGCAGTTGGCTTCGAGCAGGCGCGGGTCGTCTTCGTCGTCGCAGCGGAATTTGTCCACGGCGGGGTGCACGCGCTCGGCCCGCGCAACGCGGACGGCGCGCATGCCAGGCGTTCCGGCGAGCCGTTCGAGCGCGTTGTCGACCGCGAGGTTGCTGTGCGACGTGACCAGGATGCGCTCATCCGGGTTGGCCGCAAGACGGCGCTTGACGGCCTCGACGATGACCGTCGTCTTGCCGGTGCCAGGCGGTCCCTGGATGAACACGGCCTGGCCGGCGCTCAGCCTGCTCAGCAGCCCCACGGCGCGGTTCTGCGGTTTGTTCGGGCGCATCCCGCTGGTGAGCCACGAGGACTCGGCGTCCGACTCGTCCTTGGGCGCAACGATGGTTTCCGGACTCACGAGGAGTTGCGCAAGCAGCCCGACGCCGAAATCCTTGGTCGCGATGGCGGCGAGCACCGAGCGCTTCGCCTGATAGAGCGCCTTGTTGAACGAGGGAGCGATGTAGCCCTCGCTGCCCGAGTGCTCGAACGTTCGCGTGACGATCTCGACGACGTGACGCTGGTGGTCGATGCGAGCGACGCGGCCGACGAAATTGGTCTCGTCGTCGGGCTCGATGAGGACTGCCGCATCGGGTGTCAGGTTGATCGGCTCTCCGATCGGGATCTGGAATTCGACCTTGCCGACCTCGGGGGATTTGCGGTCGGCATCGGTGAACTCGCGGCCGCAGGACGGGCAGCGCTCATGGCTCTCCGGACGCCACAGCGCCCGGCACGACTTGCAGCGCCAGTACTCGCGAGCGCCGTTGAAGCGGGTTCGCTGCGACTGCGCTCGCTGCTTCTCCGCGCGCTCCAGGCTGTCGACGAGCTTCAGGGTTGCGTAGAGCTGCTCGGAGCGAGCGGCGTGCTGCGTCGAGACGCGCCAGTCGAGCAGCCGGAACGTGTCGCTGACGACGCCGTTTGCCTCGGTCACCACCGGTTCGCGGGTGGTGATCGTGAGGAGCTTTGCGCCCTCCGGCTGGCCTCCCGTCGGGCGGATCGTGACGACCCGCAGGCCGAGGTGCTCGCGGGTGCCGTCGGGTCCCGGCTGCGCGACGCATTGCAGGACGAGATCGGGCAGGTCGAGGCGCAGGTGCGGCGGATCCTCGTCACCGAACGAGACGGAGACGTGTCCGACTTCACCGATACGCTCGGCAAAGACGGTGCGCGGGTCGGCACCGGGCTGCGAACCATGGGCCCACGCTTCCAGGACAACCATGGCATCGCTGCCGTCGGGCACGATCAGGTGCAGACGATCGAGCGCGAGGTCTGGGGCTATCAGCGGACTGTCAACCTCGGACGCGGCGGTGGCCCTGTCCACCGGCGCAAATGAATGGACTTCGGGACGGCTTCGGGCGGTGCTTTTGCACGCGGGGCGACGATCCGATCGACGTCAACCGCGGGGACGCCCGAGGGCTCCCGTCTGTCAGCGACTATACCCGATCGGAGCAACGGTGCAACGTCAACGGTGTGAAGGGTTGTCTCCACTACGATCAGTGCATGGCCGACAACCCAACCCCCGGCGTCGATCTCAGCGGCATCCATTCCGAGCTCGACAAGCTCAAGTCGCAGCTGTGCCGGTGCCAGCACCAGGGCACATGCATGGCCTGCAAAGGCTTCGAGGTGATCCGCCAGCAGGTGCAGGTCGTTGCCGCGGCGGCATCCCAGCCGGTGCTCATGCAGGTCGCGCAGGAAGTGCAGATGGAACAGTTGATGTCCCAGCTCGGTGGGCTGCAGGAGAAGCTCTCGGAGGATCCGCAGCTCCAGGACCTCATGGCCCGCATGTTCGAGCGCGTCCAGGACGACCTCGGGGGTCCCGAGCAGTTCCAGCAGATGCTCGGCGGCCTGTTCGGGGGCATGCCGGGGATGGAGGGCATCACCCCCGACGCCAACGTGCCGCCGGACGATCGACCGTCACCGCCGAAGGATCGCAAGCCGCGCGACGACACTCCGTTCGACGATCGCGACTCTCCTTCCGACGACCGGCCGGCTCCTTCAAAGGACTAGCTGAGCGTGTCCGCGGCCCGACTTCGCCGTTCCGTTCTCGCCGTTCCTGGCAGTAACCCGCGGATGATGGAGAAGGCCGCGGCGAGCGCGGCCGACGAGGTCTTCCTCGACCTCGAGGACGCGTGCGCGCCACTCGAGAAGCCGGCGGCGCGCGGCAGGATCGTCGAGGCGCTGCGCACCCACGACTGGCACGGCAAGACGCGGGTCGTGCGCATCAACCAGGTCACGAGCGAATTCGCCTTCGACGATCTGCGCGAGGTCATCGGCGGTGCCGGCGATGTCATCGACTGCATCATGGTCCCCAAGGTGCGCAACCCCGGGGATGTCGCATTCGTCGATCGCGCGCTGCTCCAGCTGGAGCAATCCCTGGGGTTTCCCGCCGGCCGTATCGGCATCGAGGCGCAGATCGAGGACGCGGAAGGGCTCATGCGCGCGGATGAGATCGCCTTCTCCAGCGCGCGCCTGGAGACGTTGACCTTCGGGCCCGCCGACTTCTCGGCGTCGATGCAGCTGCCGTCGCTGACGGTGCGGAACAACGACACGTACCCCGGCGACATCTTCCACTACGTGCTCTTCAAGCTCGCGGTCGCCGCCCGAGCGGCGGGCATCCAGGTGATCGATGGGCCGTACCTCGCGATCCACGACGTTGCCGGATACCGAGCGTCGGCGGCACGAGCGGCAGCACTGGGCTACGACGGTAAGTGGGCGCTGCATCCGTCGCAGATCGAGCCGGCGAATGAGGCGTTCACGCCGGCGCAGGCCGACTTCGACAAGGCGGCACAGATCCTCGAGGCATATCGGCGTGCGACCGAGGTGGACCGCCGAGGCGCGGTGATGCTCGGCGACGAGATGATCGATGAGGCGTCGCGAAAGATCGCGATGGGTTTCTACGCGCGCGGCATGGCGGCTGGACTCACGCCCTCAGCTGCGCAGCCCAGGGAGTCGACGGCCGACTGATATGGGGTCGCTCGACGTGGGGCCCGGCCGGAGGCGGGCCGGCTCCAGCGGGTCGCGGCCGGTGGCCACCACCGCCGTCAGTCGGTCGCGCGCCATCTCGACCGCGCGCGGATCGATGTCGGCTCCGATGAAGTCGCATCCGAGACGCACAGCGGCAACCGCCGAGGAACCACTGCCACAGAAGGGGTCGCACACCGTGAACCCTGGCTCGGCGCTGGCCTCGAGCATCATCTCGAAGAGCCGCACGGGTTTCTGCGTCGGGTACGCGGCGCGATGCATGCGCGGTACGGCCCAGACGTCAGCCAGATCCCGGCGCGCGACCTTGCGCCGACCCTTGCTCGCGAACACGATCTGCTCGTGGCGGCGGCGGAAGTAGTGACCCATCCCAAGATGCACCTTGTCCCAGACGATCACGCCTTTCACATCGAAGTACTCGCGCACGAGCGCACCCAGCGAGAGCATCGAGAAGCTGTCGAACATGATGTAGACGTGCCGGTCCGGACGGAGCACGCGCGCGCACTCCGCAAGGAAGACCCGATACGTCTCCGGGTCGTCGGAGAACTCGTGGAACCACCGTTCGTTGTCCGGCTTGCCATAGCTGCCGACGATGCGGCCGTGCCCGAAGCGCATGTGCTGATTCATGCCTGAGTACGCGGGGTCGGTGACGATGACGTCGACGGACGAATCCGCCCGATCGCGAAGCAACGCGATGCAGTCCTGCGTGCGGATGTCGAAGCTTCCCATCGCAGCGTTGGATACCGCCTCGGCTCCGTCAAGCGGGCGGGCGATCATCTCGCGAACGGCCGTTCGCACATCTCGGCAACTCTAGCAGCGCAGCTCCGCCCTACACTGCCAACCGAATGGCGGGAGGCTTCGAGAGACAGGTTCGCGCGCGAGACGAGTACCGCCGTCGCAACCCGTCATGGGTCGACAGCGTGACCCGCTACCGCTCCCTGATCGGGAGCGTCGCGCACCCGGGTGCACGGATGCTCGACCTCGGCTGCGGACGCAACGGCCTGCACGGGGACGACCTTTCCTGTGCGCCCGAGACCACCGTCGTCGGCGTCGACCCTGACCCGGACGCGCTCGCGGGCAACGCGGTGGTGTCGCATCGAGTGGTTGGCTCAGGCGAGGATCTGCCCTTCGCAGCCGCCTCCTTCGACATCGTCGCGTCAGCCTGGGTGCTCGAGCATCTCGACCATCCCGGCCTGGTGTTCTCCGAGGTCCGCCGCGTGCTCGTCGACGGCGGACGGTTCGTCTTCGTGACGCCGAACGCGCGGAACTACAACGCATGGATGATCCGGGCCGTGCCGCATCGATGGCATGCAGCGCTGACCCGGCGCCTCTACGGCCGCGGCGAGGGCGATGCCTACCCGGTCCGCTATCGGGCCAACAGCAGTGCCCGGTTGCACCGACTGCTGAACGCGGCCGGCTTTGAGCGGAGTCGCCTCATGTACAACGGCGATCCGTCGTACATCGCATTCAACCGGGCGCTGCTCGAGACCTCGTTCGGTATCGAGCGCGTCCTCGCAATGCCCGCGCTGGAGAGCGCCCGGGTGCACATCCTCGGGGTCGCACGGGCCTGACGACTAGACTCGTGTCGTGTCCATCGATCTGACGACCGAGCAGCGCGAGATCGTCGGCATGGTCCGGGATTTCGTGGAGCGGGAGATCATCCCGGTCGCGCACGACCTGGAGCACGACGACACCTACCCGGAAGGGATCGTTGCGCAGATGAAGCGGCTCGGATTCTTCGGCTTCGCTGTGCCCGAGGAGTACGGCGGCACCGGGCTCGACTACGCGACCTACGCCATGGTCTGTGAGGAGATCGCTCGCGGCTGGATGTCGATCACCGGGATCATCAACACCCATTTCATCGTCAGCTTCCTGATCGAGAAGTTCGGCACGGACGAACAGCGGCAGCGATTCCTGCCGCGCATGGCGACCGGGGAATTCCACGGTGGATTCTCGATGAGCGAGCCCAACTGCGGCTCCGACGTGCAGGCGATCCAGACGCGTGCCGTCCTCGACAACGGCGACTATGTCATCAACGGCACCAAGATGTGGGCCACCAACGGGGCGCACTCGACGGTGGTCGCAACCCTCGTGAAGACTGACCCCGGCGCCGCACCACCGCACCGCGGGATGTCCTGCATCCTCGCCGAGAAGCAGTACCCGGGGTTCACAGCGTCACGCCATATCGAGAAGCTCGGGTATCGCGGTGTCGAGACCACGGAGCTCGTCTTCGACAGCAACCGTCAACCGGCCTCGAATCTGCTCGGTGGCGCCGAGGGCCAGGGGTTCAAGCAGATGATGGCGGCGATCGAGCTCGGGCGCGTGAACGTTGCCGCGCGCGGCGTGGGCGTTGCCCAGCGTGCTTTCGAGCTTTCCATCGCATATGCGCAGCAGCGTCATGCCTTTGGCGTGCCCATCGCCGAGCATCAGGCCATCCAGTTCAAGCTCGCCGACATGGCGACGAAGATCCAGGCGGCGCGACTCCTCACGAACTTTGCGGCGCGCAAGAAGGACGCCGGCGAGCGGGCCGACATCGAGTGCGGCATGGCCAAGCTTTTCGCCACCGAGACCTGCTTCGAGGTTGTCAGCGAGGCGATGCGCGTGCACGGCGGCTACGGATTCTCGAAGGAGTACGAGGTGGAGCGTCTCTATCGGGATGCGCCACTGCTGATCATCGGCGAGGGGACCAACGAGATTCAGCGCGTCATCATCGCCAAAGGTCTCCTGGAGCGCTACCGCATCAGCGCTTGATGATCTCCAGCCCAGGGACGTGGGCGAGTCGCGAGCGCATGACGGCAATCGCGGCCTCCTGATCATCGATGAGCAGGAACCTTCTCCCGAGCTCGGCTGCGGCGACACCGGTGGTGCCGCTGCCCGCGCACCAGTCGACCACCAACTCCCCCGGTCGCGACGAGGCGGCCACGATCCTGCGCAGGATGCCGAGCGGCTTCTGCGTGGGGTATCCGGTGCGCTCTCGCGACGACGTCGGCACGATGGTGTGCCACCAGACGTCGGTGGGTGTTTTGCCGCGCGCTGCCCGCTCAGGTGTCTGCAGCCGAGGTGCCATGTACGGCTCGCGCGGCACCTCGCTCGCGTCGAAGTGATAGAGGCGCGGGTCGCGCACGTAGACGAGGATGACGTCGTGCTTTGCCGGCCATCGCCGTTTCGTTCGTGCGCCGTAGTCGTACGCCCACACCACCTCGTTGAGGAAGCACTCGCGGCCGAAGATCTCGTCGAGCAGCACCTTGCAGTAGTGCGACTCGCGAGGATCGATGTGGAAATAGAGGCTGCCGTGGGGCGCCAGGATCCGGCGCGTCTCGACGAGTCGCGGTCGCAACCACCCGGCGTAATCGTCGAAGCGATCATCGAAACGCGCGCCGTCCCTCCGTTCGGTCCGGTAGCGGCGGCCCGCGAACCCGAATCGCGACCCCTCGGCATCCAGCGTCGCGGTGGTGCGCAGCCCCTGGCGCGGACCGCCGGTGTTGAACGGGGGATCGACGTACACGAGGCCGGCACATCCCGCCGGCAGGGTGCGGAGGACATCGAGTGCCTCGCCATGCACAAGAGTGGCGGACGAGTCCGACGCGTCGGGGCGGGATCGCATCGCAGGCACGTACAGTAGGGTGAAGCATGGATACACGTGCACTCGTTGCCGCTTCCGTCCAGGGCACCGACGGTGAGCCCGTCCGTCTCGCCGACGCATGGCGCGACCACCCAGCGGTTGTCGTCTGGCTGCGCCACTTCGGCTGCGTGTTCTGCCGGGAGCACGTCGCCGAGGTTCGCGCCGCTCGACCGGACATCGAGGCGCTCCACGGGGGCATCGTGTTCGTGGGCAACGGCACGCCACGCGCCGCGGCCTGGTTCCAGAAGCGCTTCGCGCCCGACTCCACCGTCGTGACGGACCCGGACCTGGTCACGTACAGAGCGATCGGCGCCCGCTCGGGGCTCATGTCGACGCTCGGACCGAAGGCATGGGGAGCCGGACTGCGCGCGTTCAGCACCGGCGCCCGTCAGACGACCACCAAGGGCCACCCGTTCCAGCAGGGTGGTGTCCTGGTGATCGCGCCGGCGAACACGGTGCTCTACCGGCACGTCAGCGCCACCGCCGGTGACCACGCACCGCTCGACCGTGTGCTCGCCGCGCTGCGGGCAGCGGACGCACCGTCCGCTGCGGCCTGACCCACCGTGCAGTTCGGCCGCTACTTCGAGGAGTTCGACGTCGGCGCCACGTACCGGCACTGGCCCGGCAAGACGATCACCGAGGCAGACGACCACCTCTTCTGCCTGATCACCATGAATCACCATCCGCTCCACACCGACGCGCACTACGCGGAGACGAAGACCGAGTTCGGGCGCAACGTGGTCGTCGGAAACCTCGTGTACAGCCTCGCGATCGGGATGAGTGTCGCGGACATCAGCGGCAAGGCGATAGCCAACCTCGAGGTGGAGTCGCTCAAGCACGAGCACCCGACGTTCCACGGCGACACCATCTACGCGGAAACCACGGTGCTCGAGAAGCGCGAGTCATCGACGAAGCCTGACCGGGGGATTGTCACCGTCGAGACACGCGCGTTCAACCAGCACGGTGAGCGCGTCTGCATCTTCAAGCGCCGTGTGATGGTGCCCAAGCGCGAAGCAGGAGCGCTGCAACCCCCGGACATCCCCGCCGGCGCAGGCTGAGATGTGCGCGGTCAGCGCGCGGATCGCCGCTCGGTACAGCGTGCGCGCGCTGCTGCCCGGACCCGACGATGCGCTGCGCGACGCCGTGCTGCGCCTCGGCGTTCCCGCCGAGAAGCTCATGGTGCTGGCCCACCGCGGCGCCGTCGAGGCGCTGGCGCTCCGGGGGCTGACCCAGGACCAGGCCCGTGTGATGGAACGGCTGGTGGCCCAGGGCGGTGGAGAGATGCTCACCAACACCGACGGGGACCGCGCGGTGGTGCTCATGCCGCTGCTCGCCGCCGGCACCCTCCCCGACGAGCTCGCGGGCTGGAGTGAGCGAACAGGCGAGGTCGGCGCCGCCATCGGAGCAGTGCTCATGTCCCGATGCACCGCGCCCCAACCGCTCGAGATCTCCGGCCACCGCCTCGACTTCGGAGCGCGCACGCTGGTCATGGGCATCCTCAACGTCACGCCGGACTCGTTCTCCGGCGACGGTGTCGGCGACGATACCGGCGCAGCCGTGCGGCGCGCGCTGATGCTGGCCGAGGAAGGCGCGGATATCATCGATATCGGCGGCGAGAGCACGCGTCCGTCGAAGACACGTGAGCCCGTATCAGTCGACGTCGAGATGACCCGCGTCATCCCGGTGATCCGCGAGCTCGCGGGACGGCTGACGGTCCCGATGAGCATCGACACTCGCAAAGCCGCCGTCGCGGACGCGGCGCTCGACGTGGGCGCCGTCATCGTCAACGACGTCTGGGGCCTGCGCGGTGATCCAGACATGGTTCGGGTCGTTGCAGCGCACCCCGGCACCGGGCTCGTCGTCATGCACAACCAGCACGGCACCGAGTACGGCGACCTCCTCGACGATGTCTGCCTCGGACTCCGCGAGAGTGTCGCCGCCGCCGAGGCAGCGGGAATCCCCGTCGAGCGCGTGATCATCGACCCGGGGTTCGGGTTCGCGAAAACGCCGGCACACAACCTCGAATTGATTCGCCGTCTGGGCGAGCTGCTCGGGCTCGGTCGCCCCGTCCTCGTCGGTCCATCGCGGAAATCAACCATCGGCCTGCTCACCGACGGGGCGGATCAGAGCAAGCGGCTCGAGGGCAGCCTGGCATTCGCAACACTTGCTGTACGCGCAGGAGCGCACATGGTTCGTGTGCACGATGTTGCGGCGACGCTGCGCGCGCTGCGCGTCGCCGACGCTGTTGTGCGCGGTACACCGGAGTCGCTCCGGGGTGCGCCGATTCCCGGTCCCACCGGATGAGCTCCAACGGGGAGTCCACCGACACCGCCTGGGTATCGCTGGGGAGCAACGTCGGACACCGTGGCCGCAACCTCGCCCGGCTCCGCGATGCGCTCACCGACGGCGGCGTGTCGATCAGTGCGGCTTCGCCGGAAATCCTGACGCTCCCTGTCGGCGTGACCGCGCAGGGCGATTTTCACAACCAGGTCGTCCGCCTGCGGAGCCCGGTGCCGTGGACGCCCCGGCGGTGGCTCGAGCACTGTGTCAGCGCGGAGCGCGCCGCCGGCCGGCGCCCCACGTATCGATGGGGCCCGCGCGTCGCCGACGCCGACATCCTGCTCCTCGGTGTGCACGGCGAAATCCAGGTGCGGGAACCGGATCTGACCGTTCCGCATCCCGAGCTGGCACACCGTCCGTTCGAGCGGCGACTGCTTGACGAAGCCGGTTTCGATGCCCTCCAGGCGGGGAGCTGGTCCTCCTAGATCGGCAGGCGATCGGCGAGCTGCGGCACCAGCTTCAGCGCGGTGTCGATCTGCTTCGCGAGCGCGGCGAGGTCCGGCTGCTTCTCGAAATCGAGGAACCAGGAGTGCTCGGCGGTGAACTTCTCGACGAGCGTCGTCGTGCCGAGCACGGCGATTCCAACGTGCACGCTGGGCTTGTCGTCATCGGAGAATGCCTTGCCCAGCAACGTCTGCACGATCTCGACCCAGCCGCCGACCTCGTCGAGATCATGGAGCTCGTATCCGCCGTCGCCGAGCACGAACTCAGCCTCGACATCGACGAAGGCCTGCGGAGTGATCTGCTGATGCGGGCAGTCCTGCGCTTCGTCGTCGTCGTGATACAGCTCGCAGTCCGCACCGGGGCCATACGCGGAGATGAACGTCAGGAGCGCGTCCCACGTGTAGCTGACGTGCACGTGGTAGCGCGGCGGCGGATCGCCGGTGAGCCGCACCGTGCACTCGAAACGGCGTTCGCCGAGACCCGGCTCGAGGTGGTGACGGACATCCTCGATGCTCAACCCCACGCCGTCGACGGCTTCGAGGAGGTCGGAGGCGAACTCCTCATACGATGGGAACGTCGGTCTGTCGGCCGGCTGCTGCTCCGACCCGGCCTGTCCGGCGCCGGGATGTTCCGCCATGAGCTCAGGAACCCGGGCGGAAGTGGCGAACGGCGATTCGCACGAGGTTGGCGCCGACGACCACGACGAAGAAGAGCGCGATCGCGATCACCAGCGGCAGCTCAACATCGGGCGTCGAGTACGTGTAGGTCGCCAGCACCGCGGCAGCGAGGAGCGCAACGGCGATGACGGACAACGCCCCGACGGTGATGGAGAGCACCGGATCGGGCTGGTCGCGACCGGCGGCGGACCCGCGGGAATCGAGCATTGGGGGTGTACGCACGATGCCGAGTGTACTTTGCGGCCCCCCCACATCAGCGACGTGGATCAGCGTCTGAGGCCGGCGAATCGGTAGCCGATGCCCGGCACGGCGAGGATGTGCCGGGGCCGGCCCGGTTCCGGCTCGATCTTGCGCCGCAGATTGCGCACGTGGACGTCGATCACCCGCGTCTCGATGGGGTGCTCGTAGCCCCAGACCGCGCTGAGGATCCGCTCACGGGAGAGCACCTTGCCCGCGTTCGACGCCAGGTACGAGAGGAGATCGAACTCGGTGTGGGTCAGGACGATGTCGCGTTCCGCTCGGGTCACTCGCCGCTCGGCGGTATCGATGACGAGGTCGCGGAAGACGAGGCGCCCGTCCGACGGCTTGTCCTCGCCACGCAACTCCTTGGCCTTGCGGAGATGGGCGCCGATGCGCGCCAGGAGCTCGCGGGGACGGAACGGCTTGGCGATGTAATCGTCCGCTCCGATCTCGAGCCCGAGGACAACGTCGATCTCGTCGTGCTTCGCGCTCAGGATGATCACGGGCATGCGATGACCGGAGCGGCGGATCTCCCTGCACACGTCGAAGCCGGACAGGTCGGGGAGGACGAGGTCGAGGATCACGACGTCCGGATGGAAGGTTTCGAGGCGTGCCAGCGCCTCGGTGGCCCGTTCTGCTTCCTGAACGGTGTATCCCTCGCTCTCACACGTCAGGCGCACCGCTCGACGGACGAGTGCGTCGTCGTCGACCACAAGCACCCGCACCTGCTGACCATCCACGCCTATTCCTCGAAGTGCCCCCGCGCCATTCTGACTATTCCAATCCTCGTTCGAAACGGCGAAGGGTTGGTACTATACGGGCCGACTCCAATTCGGACCGCCCCCTTCAGGGACGGTCTCCATTCATACAACTGGAGAGCCGCCACCGTGCAGACCCAGGGTTCTCTTCGTGACGGCGGACTCGCGACGCTGCTCCAATCGATGCAGGCAGAGCGGGCCACCGGAACGCTGACCATCGACAACGGCGGAGACAGTTGCTCGCTGTACTTCCTCTTCGGACACCTGTTCCACGCCAGCGGACCGAGTGGGCAAGGCGAAGAGGTGGTGATCGACGCCCTTGGCTGGGACGACGGGTCATACCAGTTCGATCCACGCGCCAAGTTGCCTGCCGAGGAGACCATCAAGGCCTCGCCGGCGGAGCTGATCGCCGCCGCGGAGAGCCGGCACGCCCCGGCGGCCGCCGCATCGACCGGCACCTCATCGTGGCCCGAGACCGCGCCCGCATATTCGACGTCCGACGCCTACTCGGCCCCGGCCGCGAGTCTCCCCGCTCCGATCGAAGAGCCTGCGTACGCCATGTCCACGCCGGCTGCGGAGCCCGTTGCCGAGACGGAAGCACCCGCCCCGGCGGCGCACGCCGAACCCGCGCCGGAACCGGAATCCGAGCCAGAGCCGGAGCCGGCCTCGGCCGCTGAGTTCCACGCGGTACCGGCGGTCACCCCGGCGCCCGAGCCGATTTCGTACGCACCGGCGCCCGCGGCCTCGACACCCGTGGCGCCGGCACCCGCCGCTTCCCCAGATCGCCCGGTGGGCACATCAGGCGGTGCCGCATCGTCTACTGTTCAGCCCGTGCGGGTGTACCCACTTCCCTCGGGCCGCGCCCACTACGAGGGGCTGAAAAGCGCGTTCGTCGACTTCCCACGTCTGCTGCGGACGTTGCGGTCGGATCGGCACACCGGGTATGTGAACCTGAGCGGGACCGGGTATTCGGGGGTCATCCTCCTCAACGACGGTCAGGCCCTGCAGGCGCTTTGCAGCAACGGCACCGCCGTCCAGGGTGAATCGGCGTTCCTCCAGATCCGCCGCCATATGGATGCAGGCGACGGCGTCATCGACGTCATCGAACTCGACGGAGAAACCGTCACCGCGCTTGCCCAGCTGTTCACATCGCCATACCTCTACAGCGGTCTGCTCGGCCGGTTCGTCAATCTCGATGCGCTGCTCGAGTACCTCTCGGAGGAACACGTCAGCGGCTCGGTGGTCGTGCAGACCCCCAACGAGGCCGGGATCATCCTGCTTCGCGATGGCGACATCCTCGGGACCTACACGGAAACCCAGCGATCCCTCGACAAGGCGACGACTGCGGTCGCGACCCTGGCCAAGGATCGGCAGTCGAGCATCGAGGTGAAGGGCGGCGACGGGGCCATCGCCGCCATCGACGTCGACGCAGCGCTCAACCGCGCCTACTAGCGCCGCTGCGCGCGGTCGTCGTTCCGCCGGCGCTCGACGCACGGCGCTCGGGGCTGCAGCCGGGCTGATCGTCGCGTCCCTGTCCGGGTGTTTCGCCAGCCCACCGCAGATCATCCAGTTGATCCCCAACCGCGGCTCGGTGGGCGTGTCCGCTGATGCGCCCATCACCGTCGAGTTCGACCGCCCTGTCGACACGACCTCAGTGCAAGGACGTTTCTCGGTGAACCGTGCGATCCCGTCCTGCGACCTCGACGCGGCGTTCACCGCTGGACCGCTGGCACCCTGCCGGATCGTGTGGCTCAGCGGGGATACGGGGTTCACCCTCCTCCATCCTCGGGCGATCCTGGCTCCGAGCACCGCATACACCTTCACGCTCGCGGGCGGAATCCGGGATCCCAGCGGCGTCGTCAACTCCGTGGACCACCACTGGACGATCACGACGGGGCAGGCGCCGGTGATCCGGAGCATCGAGCCGGCCACCGGGGCGACCCGCGTCCCGGTCGATACACCGATATCGGTGAGCTTCTCGACGAGCATGGCGGCGGCTCCGACCGAGGCAGCGATCACATTGGCGCCGGCGGTCCCCGGCACGCGGGTCGTCCGCAACAGCGTTGACCCGAGCCGGTTCGTGGTGCTTCCCGGCGGCATGCTCGAATCAGGGGTGACCTACACCCTCAGCATCGCGGCGACCGCGGCGGACATCCACCAGCAACCGCTCGTCGCCGGCGAATCGGTGAGCTTCACCACCGGAGGGCTCTCACCGGGTCCACACGCGGTGGTGCTGGCCCGGGCAGACGGAGAGGACGGTGCGACGACGGTGCTCTTCTCGCCGCTGGCGCCGCTGCAGGCGGGCGAACCGATCTCGGCGGAGGCGGTGCTCGTCGCTCCCCGATGCCAGAACACTTCGGGGTGCGGTGAGGCGGCCCGCGCGGCTCCGCTCTACACGTACACGGCCGCGGCGCTCTCACCCGGGGGCCTGTGGCTTGCGGTGGTCGAGCTGGATGCCACCATCGCGGCGCCTCAGCCGGTGCTCGTCGTGCTCAATCCGGCGACCGGGTTCGTGCTCGCGAGCTTCACGCACTCGTCGCTGCCTTCATGGTCTCCGGACGGTTCGACGATGGCGTTCTCACACGCGGGATCGGTGTCCTTCTTCGCCACCGGGACCGGGAAGCTGACGAGCCTGCCGGCCGGGGATCCGCTCGTGGCTCCCGCACGGTGGAGCCCCCTCGGCGAGGGGCTCGTCCTCGACGTCGCGGGCACGAACGATCTCGAGCATCTCGAGCTGGCGGACTCCGTGGTCCTTGCTCGCTACGCCCTGCCCGGTGTGACCGGGGCATCGAGTGGCGCGGCGATCTCGCCTGACGGAGCGCAGCTCGCATTCCTGCGTTCCACGCCACCGGCGCTGGGGACCTGGATCGCGGGACTCGGGCCGGCGTCGAGCTCGCCGCGATTGCTCGATCAGGCGCTCAGTCCGATCGGGTTCACCGCTCCGGGGACGCTCGTGGGGATCAGCCAGCCTGCGGTCGGCGCCCCGAGCCTCGTGCTCGTCAGTGTTGCGGGGGATGTGCAGATACCGATCGCGTCCGGCCCGGCGAACGGCTTCCTGAACACGGCGGTGATCGCCCCGTCCGGCCGTCAGCTCGTCTATCTCTCGCCCGACGCCAACGACATCGTGCAGGCGTACGTCGAGAACGCGGACGGCAGCCATGCCCTGCAGATCACCAGCTTTGCCGCCCGCACGCTGATCGCCGCGGCGGTCACGGTGAACGGATGAGGCGCCTGCTCTTCCTGATCGCCGACACCGGCGGGGGCCATCGTGCAGCAGCCACTGCTGTGGAGCGCCAGATGGCCGACGCCGCCCCTGGCGAGTTCGAGATCACCATCCTCGATCCGTTTGCTGCGGCCCCACAACGGATCATCGGCGGGACCGCCGGCCTCTACGGGCCGATCACGCGCCACGCCCGATGGCTCTGGGCCGGCCTCTATCACGCCACGAACAGCCGGCCCGCCGTGAGCCTGCTCGAGCGCACCGTGCTGCGCTCGGTGACCCGCGCGGTCGACGACGCCATCCGCCGGCTGCAGCCCGACTGCGTGGTGTCGTTTCACCCGCTGCTCAACCACATCAGCGTGCGCGCGGCACAGGCCCACGAGCGACGCGTGCCGGTGATCACGGTCATCACCGACCTGGTCGACATCCACGCATCGTGGGCGTGCCCTGATGTCGACGCCGTGGTCGTGCCATCGCCTGGAGGCTTTGAACGCTGCCGCCGGGCGGGCATCCCCGCATCGCGCTGCCACGACATCGGCCTCGCGGTGGACCGGCGTTTCACCGACCTGCCGAGCGACCCCGCCGGCATCGCCGCGCTCCGTCGCCAGCTCGGGTTGCGCCCCGACAGCTTCGTCGTCCTTGTGTGCGGTGGTGCCGACGGCTCCGGGGGGCTCGTGCGCAACGCACAGGCCATCGCCGCCACCACCATCGACCTCGATCTCGTGGTGATCTGCGGTCGCAATGAGCGCGCGCATTCGGCGCTTGCCGGGTTGCGTACGGCCGCGGGGCGCGAGGTCCGCGTGCTGGGCTACGTGACCGACATGCCCAGATGGATGCGCGCAAGCGACATCATCGTGTCCAAGGCCGGGCCGGGAACCATTGCGGAAGCGCTCTGCTGCGGACTGCCGCTGCTGCTGGTCTGGTATCTCCCCGGACAGGAGCGCGGCAACGTCGAGTGGGTGGTCGACATCGGCGCCGGACGCTTCGTGCCCCATGTCGAGCAGCTCGTCGATGCCGTGACCGAGCTTGCGGTCCCCGGCTCAGCAACGCTCGCCTCGATGCGCGAGGCGGTGCGCGCCGCTGCCCGACCGGACGCCACACGTCGCATCGCGGCGTTGATCGCCGGGATGGCGGCCGGCGCTCCCGCGTGACCGCGGCGGTCCCCAGGTGCACGATCACGCGACTGCGCGTGCATTGCTTTCGCAACTACGCGGAGGCGACGGTGCACTTCGGGCCGGGTCTGAACATCATCCACGGGCAGAACGCGCAGGGAAAGACGAATCTGCTCGAGGCCATCGCGACTCTCGCGTTGAGTCGATCGCCGCGAGCAACGACGACCGGCGACCTGTTGCTCTGGGGTCACGACGAGGGTCTTGCTGAGGCTGACATTCAGCGGCCTCCCACGAACGTCACGCTCGCGGCCAGGTTCCTGCGTGAGCCGGCGTCGGGCAGGGTGACTCGAACAGCGATCATCGACGGCAAGCCACGTGCGGCGCGTTCTGTCCTCGGCGTCTGTCCCGTCGTGCTCTTCTGGCCCGAGGATCTTGCGCTCGTGCGCGGCGGGCCCGAGGGCCGGCGCAGATTTCTCGACGTCATCCTCGCGCAGACGGATCCGCATTCTGCCGCTCACATGTCGCGCTACCGGCGGGTGCTCGAACAGCGCAACGCGTTGCTCCATCAGCTGCGTGGCGGTGGCGGCGGTCGTGAGGCGCTCAACGGCTTCACGAGCGAGCTGGCTCGCCACGGCGCATGGCTTGCGCAGGCGCGCTCGAGGCTCGTCGTCGCGCTGGCTCCGTTGGCGGCCGCTGCACTCCATGATCTGAGCGGCCGGCGTGAGCACATCGCCCTGCGCTACGCACCGGCGCACACGGCAGCCATCCCCGACGACCTGGCGGACGCCGAGCAGGCGCTCCTGGACACACTCCGCACGCGGGCCACCGAGGAGATCACGCGCGGCATCACGCTCGCGGGTCCGCACCGCGACGATGTCGCGGTCGACCTCGACGACCGCGCCGCGCGCGGCACAGCGTCGCAGGGTCAGCAGCGCAGCATCGTGCTCGCGTGCAAGCTCGCCGAGGTGCGCTACCTCCAGGACACGGCGGGCGTTGCTCCGGTCATCCTTCTGGACGATGTGCTCAGCGAGCTCGATCCCGGACGTCGCGCACAGCTGCTCGCGCTCCTCGCGGCAGGTGGACGCAACCAGGTGTTCGTGACCACCGCCGAGCCATTCCCAGGCGTGGCGGATTTCGCCGAGGTCATGTATCACACCGTGCGTGCCGGCGTTGTGACGCAGGACGAGCGCGCATGACCGAGGAGCGACTTTCGGACCTCATCGACCCTGCGCTACGCGGTCTGGGTGTGCGCGGCCAGGTCCGCGAGGAACGTCTGCGCCTGGCGCTTGCGGAAGTCGTCGGCGCCAGTCTCGCGTCGCTCTGCCGCGCCGAACGGCTCGACCGCGGTGTCCTTCTCATCGCGACGGCGAACACCGCGCTCGCACATCAACTGCAGATGGATGCGCCGCGCGTCGTCGACGCGCTGAATCGTCAGGTCGGCCAGAACCTGGTGCGCCGCATTCGATTCTCAGCGATGTGACCGGTGTGCGAAGCCTTTATGCGACGCGCACCGGCATGATGATGCAGAGGTAGTCGTCGCTCCCCACGGGTCGGATGACGCCAGGCTGCAACGATCCGTTGAACGACAGGATCACCTCGTCAGAGTCGAGCGCCGACAGCGCGTCGAGCATGTAGCGCGCGTTGAACGCGATCTGCACGTCGTCGCCTTTCACCGTTGCGGTGAGCGGCGCCTCGTCGTCGCCGACTTCAGCCGTCTGCGCAAGCAGCGTCAGGGTGCCGTCGCCGATGCGAAGGCGAACGGGGTTCGCCGCGTCGCGCGCCAGGACCGCAGCGGTCTTCGCCTCGCGCAGCAACGACGCCGTCGAGAGGCTGACCGTGGTGGTCGACTCACCGGGAATCACCTGCGTGTAGTTGGGATATGTCCCCTCGATCAACCGAGAGGAGATCTCGACGTCCTTCAAGGTGAAGAAGACCTGGTTGCGCGCGTGCGCAAAGGCGATGCCGACTGTGGGGCGGCTCGGGTTCACGGCACGCGCCACCTCGGTGAGATGACGCGACGGGACGATGACCGAGGTCACCGGCGGTGCGCCGTGCACTGTCACATCGATGGTCTTGACCGCCAGTCGGTGCCGGTCGGTTGCCGCCATGGTCAGCCGGTTGCCATCGATCTGGAGCAGCACACCCGTGAGCACGGGTGATGCCTCGTCCGAGCTCGCGGCCATCACCGTCTGCGCGATGGCGCCCTGGAGGGTCGGGGCGTCGACCTCGATGACGGTGTCCGTGTCACGTGCCGGCAGCGGAGGGAACTCCACCGCGTCGATGCCGTGGAGATTCGCGTGATGCACGCCACCGGCGAGCTTCAGCACCTGTGACGTCGGGTCCAGCTCCATGGAGCATGGAGCGTCGCCGAGCGAGGAGACGAACTCACCCAGGAGCCGCGCGGGAACCGTCGTCCTGCCCTCCTCGAGCACCGTGGCGGGAACGACCACGGTGATCGTGAGGTCAAGGTTCGTCGCCGTGACGCGCAGACCTTCCGCCGCCGTTTCGAGCAGGACATTGCTGAGCACGGGGAGCGTTGATCGAGGGGATACGGCCCTCGAGACGAGCCCAAGGGCACCACTCAGCGTGGAGGACGAGACGGTTGCTTTCATGGACGGCTCCTCTCCGGATCGTGCGTTGTCACCGAGTGGTGTATCACCAGGGTTAATGAGTATGACTTCCAGAGTCTAGAAACCAGTAGACGATGTAGTAGTGGGGACACGGGGGACAACCGCACGGTCGATCTCACAGCGGCCTCAATGTCATGTATGGCCTGTGCGGAAGTGGGTGCTGTTGTCCACCGGTTGTCCACCGGGAACGCGGTCGTGCACGTTGTCCACATCTCTGCGCGCTGCGCGCCCACAGGGATGTCAACGGCTGTGGAGGTGCTCACGGATGACGCGCACCTCACCCTGAAGACGGACGTCCTCGCGCATGAGCTCGGTGATCTTCTCGATCGCGTGCAATGCGGTGGTGTGGTCACGGCCACCGAATGCGGTGCCGATCACCGGCAGCGACGACTCCGTTTCCTCGCGGATCAGGTACATCGCAACCTGGCGCGGGAAGACGATGTTCTTGTCGCGACGTTTTCCCTTCATCTCCTCGACGGAAATGCCGTAGTGGGCTGCGACTGACAGCTGGATGGTCTCGATGCTGAGCGGTGTGGAGTCGTGCACAGGGATGACGTCCTTGAGGATCTGTTGCGCCGCTTCAAGGGTGATCTGCTGACCGTTGATCGACGCGTGCGCGAGCACGCGGATGAGCGCACCCTCCAGCTCGCGAATGTTCTTCTGAATGCGGTGGGCTATGAACGAGCACACCTCGTCGGGGACGAGCTTGCTGTACGGCCCGAGCTTGGTGTTGAGAATCGCAAGCCGGGTCTCGAAATCCGGCGGCTGGATGTCCGCCATCAACCCGCCTTCGAACCGGCTCCGCAGGCGGTCCTCGAGTGTCGGGATATCCTTCGGCGGCCGGTCGCTGCTCACCACGATCTGCTTCTGGAATTCCTGCAGGGCGTTGAAGGTGTGAAAGAACTCCTCACGGGTGTGGTCCTTGCCGGCGAGGAACTGGATGTCGTCGATGAGCAGCACGTCGACACCCCGGTACCGCATGCGAAATTCCGCCGGGCGGTTCTCGACGATCGACGCGACCATCTCGTTCATGAATTTCTCGGACGTGACGTAGGCGACCTTCGCATGCCGGTGCGTCTCGCGCACCGCATGTCCGATCGCATGCATGAGATGCGTCTTGCCGAGACCGACACCGCCGTACAGGAACAACGGGTTGTACGCTTTGCCCGGTGCCTCGGCAACGGCGCGACAGGCCGCATGCGCGAAACGCGATGAGTTGCCGACGACGAATGTGCTGAAGGTGAAATTGGGATTCAGCCGCGAGTCGTTGGCGCCATCCTCGGGCTCGCTGACGTGTGCGTACGTCGGGTCCGGAAGATGCGGCGGCGCCTCAGGCGGCGGCGACGATTCGGGATCGACGGTGATGACGACCTCGCAGTCGCGGCCGAGGACACCCGACAGGGTCTCGCGAATGATTGGCACGTAACGCTCGCTCACCCAATCACGGGCGAAGATCGTCGGTACTCCCACCGTGAACGTGTGCCCATCAGAATCCACGAGGACTGCGTTCGCGAGCCACGCTTCGTATCCGGGTTTGACCACCTGGAAGCGCAACTCCTCCTGGGCGACCTGCCAGAGCTGCTGCGGGTCCATGCTCGCGGTCGAGCTCACGCTGTCCAAAACGGGCTCCGGCCGCACCGGCTGGTCGCCAACGATACCGGCCACTGTTCGATCCACTCGTTCCTCGGGTTCGCCATTCCGACACAGGGCAGTTGTCCACAACTTGTGCACAGAAGTGGATAAATGCATGGCCGCTGGTGGCCGGGGGGCTTGGTGAGACGAATGGAAGAACTCCCGCTCCCGCTGCAGCCTGCGGAGTCTAACAATGCGCGGCCCCAGTCACAAGCGGCGCGAGCGCGTCACCTCGACGGCGGTCGATCAGTCCCGTTGGGAGCCGCTCTGACGGGTCGCGGCCTGTCGCCTTGGTATACTCGCC
>Ga0307372_10003157_pt1 | contig 26635 bp, 31 predicted proteins | sample OX1MG_FD_202533 | JGI IMG/M metagenome (GOLD analysis project Ga0307372, IMG submission 202533) | Soil microbial communities from Risofladan, Vaasa, Finland - OX-1 | ecosystem: Environmental > Terrestrial > Soil > Coastal area > Acid sulfate soil | place: Finland: Risofladan, Vaasa | collected... | reverse complement strand
GACGAACAGAAGACGGCGGTCGAGTAGTCCGACCATCTGGCGCTCGGCGGTGCTCACGGGTGCCACCACCGCCCCTTCGGGTCAGGGATCCGGCTCAGGAATCCGGTTCAGAGGATCCGGCTCAGGGAGTCGGGTCAGGGGGCGCCGAAACCGACCCGGCGCTCGTGGGTCGGGGCCCCTACCTCGACATAGGCGACTTTGGCCACCGGAATGGCAACACGGCGACCCTTGCGGTCGGTGAGCCACAGCACCCCTGATTCTCCGACCAGCGATGACTCGATGTCGGCGATCACCGCCTCGCGATCGGCGTCGTCGTCCAATTCGACCTCGAGCTCCTTGGCGCTCTGTACGATCCCGATGCGCACGTCCACCTCTGTCTCGCTCCTCCGATCGAACCGGCCGGGGGCCGGACGGCCAACGACCATACAGCTCTGCGCCACACTAAAGCCCATGGAGCCAACCCCCGTCGCGCCGACCGAGCGGGGTCGTCGCTGGGCGGCCACCATGACGGGCCACGGCGGCCAGGGCCTGCGCACGGCCCATGCCGACTCCTCCGCCAGCCTGGGCATCGATGCCGAGGGCCAGCCCTACGGGCGCTCCGAGCGCGAAGAGGCCGAAGACCAGGTGCTCGCACCGGGGGCGACCCGGGCCACGGCCGGGGGTCGACGCGCCGCTCCCGAGGGGCCCGACCCGTGGCGGACGTGTTTCGAGCGGGACCGGGACCGCATCTTGCATTCGGCGGCCTTCCGGCGACTGGCGGGAAAGACTCAGGTCTTCGTCTTCCCCGCCGACCATCAACGGACCCGGCTCAGCCACGCCCTCGAGGTGGCCCAGGTGGCGACCGGGATCGCCCAGGCGTGCCGACTGAACGTGGCGTTGACCGAAGCCATCGCCCTGGGACATGACTGCGGGCATGGTCCGGGTGGGCACATGAGCGAGGACGCACTCGGGATCTTCCTCCCAGGGGGCTTCGATCACGCCGTCTGGGGCGCGGATGTCTCGGTGGCAAACCTGAACCTTTGCCAGGAGACACTCGACGGCATCCGCAACCACTCCTGGTCGCGTCCTGCGCCCGCCACTCCGGAGGGCGAGGTGGTGAGTTGGGCGGACCGGATCGCGTACCTGTGCCACGACTGGGAGGACGCCGTCTCGGCCGGGATCGTCACCCCGACACTTCTTCCCGACATCGTGCTCGGGCTCTGCGGCGAGACCCGATCGCGACAACTGCGCACCTTCATCGAAGGGACGGTACGCTCCACACTGCGCAGCGGCAGGGTGGGGATGGACGAGGAGCTGGCCGAGGCTCTCGCCGCCTTCCGGCAGTGCAACTACGAGCACATCTACCTCCGCCCGGCATCGGTGACACAAGGCGAGTCGGTGGTGTCGATGTTGCGCGCCCTGGTCGCACACTTCACCGACCAACCCAACCTCATCCCCGGCGTGCGAAGCGGCGGAGGCCTGGCCGGGGGCAGCGAGGGCGCGGTGTTCGAGGCGGTCGCGTACGTGGCGGGGATGACCGATCGCTTCGCGGTGGGCATCGCCGTGTCTGATCTCGGATGGGACCGGGACAGGCTTCCCCGCGGCGTCGACTACCTCACCGGACGTTGAGCTCCCGTCGATAGATGCGAGCCGGTCCGAGCTCCTCGAGGCGGGTCGCTAGAGCGTCGAAAGCCCGGGCGGCTTCGCCACCGGGATCCGACACGCGCACCGGCACGCCGATGTCGCCGCCGACGCGGAGGTCGGGGACAAGCGGTACCTGGCCCAGCAGCGGCACCTCGAGATCGTCGGCGAGCGCCTGGCCGCCACCGGCGCCGAAGAGCTCGTAGCGGGTGCCGTCGTCGCCGGTGAACCACGAGAGGTTCTCCACGACGCCTCGCACCGCCAGCTTGAGCTTCTTGGCCGCGTAGGCAGAGCGTTGGGCGACTCGCTGCGCGGCCGCCTGTGGAGTCGTCACCACCACGATCTCAGTGCGAGGGAGATATTGGCCCAACGAAAGGGTCACGTCGCCGGTCCCCGGGGGCATGTCGATGAGGAGGAAGTCGGGCTCTCCCCAATACGAGTCGACGAGAAACTGTTCGAGCGCTTTGTGCAGCATGGGACCACGCCAGATCACAGGCTGCTCGTCGGGGACGAAGAAGCCCATCGACAGACAGCGCACCCCGTGGACCACCGGCGGCACGAGGAGGTCGTCGAGGGCGACGGGGCCCCGGGTCACACCGAGCATCTTCGGGACCGAGAAGCCATAGACATCGGCGTCGAGCAGCCCGACGTCATAGCCCCGCGCCGCCAACGCCACGGCCAGGTTCACGGTGACCGACGACTTGCCGACACCACCTTTACCCGATGAGATCCCCACCACCCGGGTACGCGATCCCGGTGCCATGAAGCGATTGGGTCGCCCGGCCTCGTGCCCGAGCGGTGCGGGGGGCCCATCAGCCCCATGCGCATGGGCAGGGCGGGCCGTGGGGATCGTTTCGACCGGTTCGCCCCCGGACCCGAGGGCCAGCCGGCGATGGAGCTCCTGACGCTCCTCGCCGGTCATGGTGGCGACTTCGACCTTCACCTCACCCATGCCGGGCAGGGCTCCCACGCTCCGGACGATCTGGTCGACCAGTTCGTCGGCCGTGGGCCACTTCTCGACAGGCAGCGCCAGCACCACTGACGCCTGGCGGCGACCCGATCGAACCGAACGCACCATCCCGAGCTCCCCGAGGCCGCGACGCAAGGTCGGGTCCTCCACGGCCGCGGCGGCGGCGAGCACTTCGGCATCGGTCGGGGCCACGGCGCCTCTCTCGGAAAGGGTCCGGCGGCGCGACCAGGGATTACGCCGCGCTCAACCGGTAGACTACCGGTGTGCAATCAACGCCCGATTTCGCTGCGAACGCCCCCGCCGATCGCAGGTTCTCGGCCGCGGTGGCCGCCGTGACCTCTGCGTTCGGAGACCCGACGCGTCGCGAGATCTACCTCCACGTCCGGTCGCACCCCGGTGCCACCGCCTCGGAATTGGCCGCTGAGTTCTCGGTCCACCCCAATGTGGCCCGGCACCATCTCGACCGGCTCGCCGCCGGGGGGTATCTCGAGGTGAGCCTGGAACGCCCCCCCAGTGCCGGAGCGGGACGCCCGTCCAAGCACTACCGGGCCGCGGACGGGCCCGGTGGTGATCCCACCTTGGACTTCGCCAATCACCGCGACGACCTGATCGTGGCTCTGCTGGCCGAAGCCCTGGAGCTGCTCGGTCCCGTCGAGGCCGAGCGCATGGCCGAGCGGCTCGGCGAGAACTACGGCCGAGTGCTCGCCGATCGGATGGAGCCCGGTGAGGGACAACGGTCGGTGCGCGCCGCCATGCACGCCATCGCCGATGCACTGACAGCCCATGGCTTCGCCGCCCATGCCGAGGACCGCGGAGAGTCGATCGCGGTGGTGGCCGCGCACTGCCCCTTCGGCGAGGCCGCCACCCAACACCCCGTGATCTGTGCCGTGGACCGGGGTCTCGTGCGCGGGCTCCTGGCCGTCTTGTGCGGCGAGGAGGCCGATGCACCCATCCCGGTCGTGCTTTCGTCGCGCGCCCGCGGTGACGAAGCCTGCGCGGCGCTGGTCTGAGCCCTGGCGCGCCACTACCTCGACCACGCCTCCACTTCGCCACCGCGTCCCGAAGTGGTGGCGGCCATGACCGCTTGGTTGGAGTCGGCACGTGACACCGTCGGCGACCCGGGCCGGGTCCACACCGAAGGTCGCGTCGTCCGCGCCGAATTGGAACTGGCGAGAGAACAAGTCGCCGCGCTGCTCGGCGTCGGTCCCCGACAGGTCGTGTTCACCTCGGGCGGGACCGAGTCTGTGAACTCCGCCACGTGGGGAGCGACCCGGGCGCGACCGGGGCGGCCCATCGTGCTCGCCGATGTCGAGCACTCCTCGGTGCGCGACTCCTCGGCGCGCGCCGGCCCGGTGGAGCGCGTGGAGGTCGACCGGCTGGGACGCATCGACCCCGCCGCGGTGGAGAGCGCCCTCCTCAAGACAGCGCGAGATGGCGCTCCCGCCGCCCTCGTGCATTGTCAGAGCGCCAACCACGAGGTCGGCACCGTCCAACCCGTGCCCGAGGTCGTCGAGGTAGCGCACCGTCACGACGCGTTCGTCCACGTCGACGCGTGCATGACCGCGGGGCACGGCGAGATGGTCCTCGACGAGCTCGGCGCGGATCTCGTATCGGTGAGCGCCCACAAACTGGGGGGGCCTCCCGGGATCGGTGCTCTGGTGGTGCGGCGTGGACTGCGGGTCGAACCGTGGGTGGTCGGCGGCGAACAGGAGCGGGCACGACGCGGCGGGCTCGAGAACATCCTGGGCATCATCGGGTTCGGGGCAGCCGCCCAAGCCCTGACAGAGCCCGGCCGACTTGCCTTTGAGTCCGCGCAGGCCACACGGCGCACCGACGCCATCCTCGCCGCCGCCACGGCGGTCGACGACGTCGAGGTGCTGGGCGACCGCCACGACCGGATCGCTCACCTGGTGTGCGTGGCGGTGGGCGGAGTCGAGGCCGAGCCGGTCCTCCTCGGCCTCGACCAGAACGGGATCGCGGCCCACTCCGGCTCGTCGTGCTCCTCGGAGTCCCTGGCGCCGTCGCCCGTGCTGGCGGCCATGGGTGTCGACGCAGAGCGCTCACTGCGGTTGTCGGTCGGATGGTCCACCACCGATGACGACGTCGAGGCGTTCGCGGCGGCGTTCCCCCGGGTCGTCGCCCAGTTGCGCGCCCTTCGGGCCTGAGCAGTCGGCGCTCAGCGCGCCGGTTGGGTCGTGATGCCGAGGTCGCGATCGGTCAGCTACTCCCCATGGCCGGGACGGGCAGATTGGCCTTGCGAAACGCCTGGGTGATGATCGACTTGGCGACCTGCACTTCCGACGCCGGCGGTCGGTCGGCGAGGAACTGGCGGAACTCGGCGACAGCGCCAGGGGCGTTGCCCTCGGCAAGACGCATCGACCCCAGATATAGATGCGGCGCGTAGGCGCCGGGGGCGGCGCGTTCTGCCATCTGCTCCTGGTCTTGCGCACGAGACAACACCGCGGCGTCGCCCGATCTCACTCCTGCCTCGAACTCGAGCCATCCGGATTCCGCCAGCGCCTCGGGCTGGGTGGGGTCCTGGGTCAGCACCTCCAGGTACAGGCGGAGCGCGCCGGACGCATTTCCGGAGATCTCGAGGGTCTCGGCCTGGGCGAGGGTCCGTTGCAATTGCGCGGCCCGGCTCAGGCTGACCGAGCCTGACACCGTCTGACCGGGGAGCCGTGTACCGGTCTGGGTCACGACGAGGGTGCTCGCGATCGCTGCCACCACGACGAGAGACCCCGCCACCAACATGGACCGTCGGCGCCTCCGTGCCGGTGCGGGCGCGTCCTTCGCGGTGCCGGTTGACATCGGTGTCGGTGCCAGGTTTTCGAGCCCCAACGCACGGGGTGGTTCTCCGCTCTCGAGTGCCCGCAGGACCTCCGCGGCGCGATGGGTGTAGCGATCGCGCAACACGGTGAAGTCCGACTCGGAGATGTCACCGGCACGCCGCTCTCGCTCGAGGTCCTCGAGTGAGTCCAAGAGAAAGGACCGTTCGTCTTCGAGCTCAGCGCGGGTCACGGCGCGGGTGCGGGCTCCGCGGACTGTGCGACGGCGCGTGAGCGATCGGCTAGGGCCCGGGCGACCAGGGCGCGGTCCTCGTCCGAGACCGACACCGCAGCGCGGCGGCGGCGTCGCCACAGCACCGTGACGAGCCCGACCACGGCCACGACCACCGCCACCGGAGGCAGCACCCACACCCACACCGTCCACCCTTGCGTGGGTGGGCGCAGCAGGATGCCGGGCCCGTAGCGACTCACCAAGAACGTGTCGATCTGACCGTCGCTCTCCCCGGCGCGGACACGGGTCGTCACGGCACGGCGGATCGCAACCGCCGTCGATGCCGAGGAATCCGCCACCGAGATGCCCTCACAGCTCGGGCAACGCACGAGGGCGTCGATGGTGTCGACCCGTTGGGTGACCGTGGGGGGAGCGCCGCCCCGAGACGCCCCGAAACCGAGGGCGACGGCAACCACGATCACGAGGACCACCCACGACGCCCAGCGCGTCCACCGGGAGGGGGAGGACCCAATCACCGGTGACCCCCCTGGGCCCGGCTCAGCCAGTAGTCGAGCGAAGTATCGGTCATGGGGCCGTCGAAATGAGCCACCACGGTGCCGTCGGGCGCCACGATGAAGGTCTCGGGCGGTCCCCGCACGCCGTAGTCGAGAGCGATCTGCCCACCTCCGTCGACGACGGCGGGCCAGGTCGCACCGGTGGAGGCCATGAAGCTCCGGGCCGTCGACGCCGAGTCGTCAAACACCACGCCGACCAGGCCGGCGGAGCCCGGCGACCGGTGCCCGTAGGCGAACGCCACCAGTTCGGGTTGCTCCTGCTGGCACGGGGGGCACCAGCTCGCGAAGAAGTTCACGACGACCCAACGGCCCCGCCACGACGACAGGTTGAACGTGCCTCCACCGAGCGTGGGACCCGAGATCGACGGCGCGCTCTGGCCGACGAGCGGTGTGTCGACTTCGGTGACGGTCTGAGGCGGCCGGGTGGCGAGCAAGGCCACCAGGGCGGCTCCGGCGACCAGGGTCACCCCCGCCACCCATTTGGCGGTGTGGCGGCGATGGGTGGCGGCACCGGGCTCGGGGGGCTCGCTTTGGGTGACCGTCACGGGGAACCGGCCGGGACGGGCTCGGCCACGTGCTTGTCGTCGCCGGGCTCCTCCGACTCGACGTCCTGCGAACCGACATCCTCGGAGTCGACGTTGGAGCGCGCTCGAGGCGGGGCCGCGACACGCTCTGCTTGGGCGTCGCCCGATCCCGTGCTGCCGTCACCGGCCTCCGCGCCGGGGACGGGCGCCGACACGGGGTCGGTGGCGCGCCGCCGCTTCCCGGGGACCGCGGCGAGGGCGGACCCGATCACGAGGAGCAACCCCCCGCCCCACAACCAGACCACGAGCGGTTGCACGGTGACACCGATCGTGACCGGTCCCCCGGCTTTCACTGGCAGCGCGTCCACGGTGAGATAGACGTCGTCCTCGAGGCTCGAATCGATGGCCGGAGTCCCCACCGCCTCGGTGTTCTGGCCGTACTGGCTCACCGCAGGGAGCAGCGGTCCGTGCCCGTCGACCATGACGAGGGCCTCGGTGGCGGTCCGGGCCGGGGAGCGGATCTGGGTCAGACCGATGAACTTGAGCTCATGGCCGTCGGTCGAGACGACCTGACCCGGGTGCAGCGTCACCTCGCTGCGATGGCCGAACGAGGTCGCCGCGGCGAGAGCAACGGCGATCACCACCACACCGAGGTGGACCACCATGCCGCCATTGGCGCGGCCCACGAGACCCCGCCACGCGCCGGCTCCGCTGCGATGTGCCCCCCGGGCCGAGAGCACGAGCTGCCGGCCGTTGGCAGCGGCTGCGAAGCCACCGAGACCGAAGGCCACGAGCGGTCCGAGGCCCCGGACCCCACTGACCACAGACCCCACGATGACGAGCGCACCTACCCACGCCGGCACCGTCAACCGGTCGCGCAGCGTGCCCACCGACGTCTTGCGCCAGGGCAGTGCCGGGCCGATCGACATGAGAAAGAGCAGGGCGAGGCCGATGGGCAGGGTCATGGCGTTGAAGTAGGGCGCGCCCACGGTGACCTGCTGGCCGCGAAAGGCCTCGTAGAGAAGGGGGAACACCGTTCCGAGGAGCACGACGAAGGCAAAGGCGACGAAGAGCAGATTGTTCGCCAAGAACGCGCCTTCCCGGCTGACGACCGCGTCGATGCCGCCGGGTGATCGCAGCCGGTCTCCTCGCCACGCGATGAGGCCCACGCCCGTGGCCATGACCGCTCCGAAGAAGCCGAGCAGGAGGGGGCCGATGTCGGAGTCGGAGAAGGCGTGCACGGACTCGATCACGCCGGACCGGGTGAGGAACGTGCCCAGGATGGTGAGGCTGAAGGTTGCGATCACGAGTGAGAGGTTCCACACGCGCAGCAGGCCGCGTCGTTCTTGGACGAGCACCGAATGCAGATAGGCGGTGGCGCACAACCACGGGAGGAACGAGGCGTTCTCAACGGGGTCCCAGGCCCAGAACCCGCCCCACCCCAGCACCTGGTACGACCACCACGCGCCGAGCACGATCCCCACCGTCAAAAACGCCCACGCGAACAACGTCCATCGGCGGGTGGCGACTTGCCACCCCTCACCGATCCTCCCGGTGATGAGCGATGCGATGGCAAAGGCGAAGGGAATCGTGAAACCGACGAACCCGAGATAGAGGATGGGAGGGTGGAACGCCACCAACGCGTTGTCCTGCAACAACACGTTGGGCCCCAACCCGTTGGCCGGCACCGCCCCGGCCACGGTCCGGAACGGATCGGCGGGACCGGCCATCAGCCCGAAGAAGAAGACCGCCACGACCAGGGCCACCAGTGTCGCCCACGCCACGAGGGGGTCCGCACCTTGGCGGCGGAACCGCCACACCATGGCCACGATGTACCCGGCGAGGATGAGACCCCACAACAAGATCGACCCGGCCAGCGCCGACCACATGCCGGTGATGGTGTAGAGCAATGGCGTCGACCTGCTGTTGTTGGCGGCCACGAAGGCGAGGGAGAAGTCGTGGGTCAAGAGGGCGCGCTCCATCGCCACCGTGGCGATGACCGCGCCCACGAGCACCAGCACCGCGTACAACCGCCCGGTGCGCGCCAATTCGGGACGATTCCGGGCCAGGCCGAAGGCGATCACCGCCACGCCCACAATCGACGACGCCAAGCCGAGCAGGACGCCGCTGTGCCCGAGGGCGGCGTTCACCGCGTGGTCCCGTTCGGTGCCTTGACTCGGTTCGGATGCGCCTGGACATATTGGGCGCTGTGGTCGACGATCAGTTGGTCCGAGACGAACGAGGTCCCCGCGAAGTGGCCCACCACCACGACCGGGATGTCGGGTTGGAAGAGCTGCGGAGGGTTGCCGTGGTTGACGACGTCGACCTTGTGCTCGGTGCCGGCTGCCACGAAGGAGACGCCCCCGGGGATGCGGTGGACCGTCCCGGGGACGACGACACCCTCGAGCCGGAAGGTCTGGGACCCGAGCGTGGCCTTGTGGGCGAGCGCCTGGTCGACGGTCTCGAAATAGTTGAGCGAGCTGCCGAGGCCCTCGACGAGAAGAAAGGCGAACGCCCCCACCAAGACGGCGGCGACACCCCACAGCCGCCACCGGTTTCGGCGGCGCTTCGACGCTGGGGGTGCGACGGTATCCGGCGTCCCCGGGCCCGCGGTATCACCAGCGCCGGGCCCCGACATTGACGCGGTGTCCAGCACGGTCGGCTCGGTCATGGCTGGCGCGACGCGTCGGTCCGAGCAGCCGAACGTTCCAAGCGTTGACGCCGACGCCAGAGGATCGCCGCGTACGCCGACAACACACCGAAGGCGATGACGTAGCCGGCGTCGATGTAGCTCATGGGTTGGGTCTCGTGCCGGGTGAGGGCGTCATGCCAATGCACCCCCCGGGTCCGTGAGGGGACCCTTGCCTTCGGCCCAACGCTCGCGCAGGGCGACTTCGAGTGCTGAGTCCTGGAGTTGCTCGGACAACACCTCGACCCGGTAGCGAATGGCGAGCATCCACGCGAACAACAAGGTGAAGGCGACGAACCCGAGCAGCAGCGTCCACGCCATCGAGCCGTGGATGGTGGGCGACAGATTGGCGTTGAGCACCGTGGCCCCTTGGTGCAGGGTGTGCCACCAGTCCACCGAGAAGTGCACGATGGGGACGTCCACGGCCGCCACGAGAGCGACCACGGCGCTGCGTCGGGCCCGGGAGTCGGGGTCGGCGGGCACCCGCCGCACCGCCATGTACCCGAGCAGGAGGAGGAGCAACAAGGCCGTCGACGTGAGTCGGGCATCCCAGGCCCACCACACACCCCAGGTGGGGCGACCCCAGATCGAGCCCGTGACGAGCGTGAGTGCGGTGAACACGATGCCCACCTCGACAGCCGACACCGCCAACCGGTCCCAGAACCGGCTCCGCGTCCGGGGCCACAGCCACAAGACGCTCGAGCCCGCCGCCACACCGAAGGCGAGGTAGAGAGCCACCCAGGCGATGGGCGGGTGGATATAGACCAACCGGACCAGGTTGTGCTGGACCTGGTCCGGTGGTGTCACCCACAGTCCGAGCCAGATCGTTCCGGCCAGGGCCAGGGCGGCCGCGATCCCGAGACCTCGCACGATCCACGTGGCGCGCGCGCTCCACGGCGCCACGGCCGGGTCCGTCGAGCTCACGACGCCTCCTGGAGCGGTCCGAAGATGACAACCCCCAAGGCGAGGTACACCGCCGCGAAGACGAGCAGGAGTCGAACCCAGGGATCACCGGCACTCCCGACCCCGATCCCCAAAGCGGCCTGCCACGCCCGCGTCCCCGCCAACAGGACCGGAGCTGCCACGGGAAGGAACAAGAACGGCAACAAGGTCTCGCGCACCCGTAGTCCCGCCGCCAGGGCGCCATACAGCGTGCCCGCCGCGGCCAGGCCGGCGGTTCCGGCGAGGCCTGCCACCACGATGGACCCGTAGGACCGGATGTGCGAGCCGTACAGGACGACGATGCCGGCGGTGAGCACCACCTCGAGAAGCACCATCTCCAGTGCCACCGCCGCGGTCTTGCCCAGGAAGACCCCGGCGGGATCGAGCCCCGACAAGCGCAGGCCGTCGCGCGCGCCCTCGGGAGCCTCGAGGGCGAAGCTCCGCTGCACGGCGAGCACGCTGGCGAAGAGCACGGCCATCCAGAACAGTCCCGGCGCGGCGTGAGCCATCGGGGCGCGATCGGGCCCGAGAGCGAATGCGAACAGGACCAGGACCAGGACCGCCACGGGTACGACCTGGTGCAGGACGACGCGCGACCGAAGCTCGATGCGCAGGTCCTTTCCCGCCACGAGCACGCTGTCACGCCACATGGACACTCCCGGAAACCGCTCGCAGCGTGTCGGGGGGCGGCACCGGTCGGCGCGCCGTGGCACCCACGTGGCGGACCTCGACGACGCGCCCCCCCACGAGCGACACCACCCGGTCGGCCAGAGGCCACGACTCCTCGGGCTCGTGTGACGCCAGAAGCACGGTGGCGCCCTGTGCGACGACCTCGGCCACGATCTCGCCGAGCACCACCCTGGCATCCGCGTCGAGTCCGGCGTGAGGTTCGTCGAGGAGCCAAAGTTCGGGACGACGCGCCACGAGCACAGCGAGCGCCACCCGCCGACGCTGGCCGGCGGACAGTCGTCCCACCGGAGTACGTCGCACCCTGCCCCCGAGCTCGAGGCGATCGAGCACGGCGTCGACGTTCGACAGACTCCCTCCCGCCGCCCTCACCGCGAAGCGGACGTTCTCGACGACGGTGAGGTCGTCGTAGAGAGCCGCGGCGTGGCCGAGCATGCCCACGCGCCGACGAAGGGCAGGCGCGTCGTGGCGGAGATCGCATCCGAGCACGGTGCCCTCGCCCCCCGTCAGTGGGAGCAGGCCCGCGCACACCCGCAACACACTCGTCTTTCCCGCCCCGTTCGGCCCTTCGAGAACGACCACTTCACCCTGGGCGACGGCGAGATCGACGCCGGCCAGGGCCGGAAACCGCCCGGTCACACAAACGGCGGTACTGAGGTGGACTGCGGGGGCCATGGCCTGGCGCCCATGCTACGGGGGACCCCCTCTGTGATTCCAAGCGGGAGCCGCCCCTGCCAGGGCGAGGCTGCGTCAGCTCACCGTCAGGCGGCTGAGACCGACACCTCTGAGCACATCAGCGGTCAAAGAGGACAACCAGTGGAGGTTGTCGGTGAGCAGCAACACACCGAAAACCACCAAAGCGGCGCCCGAAACCATGTTGACGAGGAACAGGCGCCGTTTGAACCGGGCGAACAGCGAGGTGAGCCGGCCGAAGGCAAGCCCGGTGGCGAGGAACGGCACACCGAGACCCAGTGAATAGGCGACGAGCAGGGCCACGCCGGAGGTGAGCGTGGCCCTGGTGGCGGCCAGCCCGAGGACTCCTCCGAGGACCGGCCCGATACACGGCGTCCATCCGAAGGCGAAGGCCATGCCGAGCACCGGCGGCGCCCAGGCCCCCAGGCGCGAGGGTAAGGGGTGGAAGCGCCGCTCACGCAGAAGCCGACCGGGGGCGGCGAAGCCGATCATGGACACCCCGAACACCACCACGAGCGCCCCAGCGACGATGTCGAGCTGTCGCTGATGGCCGAGGAGGAGATGGCCGAGGCCCGAAGCGGCAGCACCTAGGGCGGTGAACACGATGGTGAAGCCGGCCACGAAGCCGAGCACGCCCCGCACGAGTGGACCCGTGTCACGGGTGGCTCCCGCCTCGATCTCGGTGGCCGACAGCCCCGACACCATCGACACGTACCCGGGGACGAGGGGCAGCACGCACGGTGAGAGGAACGACAACATCCCCGCGCCGAATGCGACGAGCACACCCAGAGGGTCGGCCGAGATGGTGGCGTGTGCGCTCAGTGCCGCCGACATCGTCATCATGACGCCGGCGGCGTCGCCTCGGGCTCAGCGGTTCTGCACACGGAGCAGCTCCACGTCGGCGTCCACCATCATGGCGACCAGATCGGCGAAGGTCACGGTCTTCTCCCACTTGAGCAGAGTCTTCGCCTTGGTGGCGTCGCCCACGAGGAGGTCCACCTCGGCGGGACGCAGGAACTTGTCGTCGACCACGACATGCTCGTGCCAGTCGAGGCCGACATGCGCAAAGGCGATCTCACACAGCTCGCGTACCGAATGGGTCTCCCCCGTCGACACCACGAAATCGTCAGGCTGGTCTTGCTGGAGCATCAACCACATGGCCCGGACATAGTCACCGGCAAATCCCCAGTCGCGCTGGGCGTCGAGGTTGCCGAGGAAGAGCTTGTCGTCCATGCCCGCCGCGATCCGGGCCACGCCGTGGCTCACCTTGCGGGTCACGAACTCGAGCCCCCGACGAGGGCTCTCGTGGTTGAACAACATCCCCGACGATGCGTGCAGCCCGTAGCTCTCGCGGTAATTCACGGTGATCCAGTGGCCGTACACCTTGGCCACCCCGTACGGGCTGCGTGGATAGAACGGCGTCCCTTCGTTCTGGGGGACCTCCTGCACCTTGCCGAACATCTCCGACGACGACGCCTGGTAGAAGCGAATCTCGGGATCGGCGATCCGGATGGCGTCGAGCACACGCGTCACCCCGAGCGCGGTCGTCTCGCCGGTCAGGACGGGCTGGGTCCACGAGGTCTGTACGAAGGACTGGGCTGCGAGGTTGTAGACCTCGGCCGGCCGGTGCTCGCGCAGGATTCCAATCAGTGAGATCTCGTCGAGCAGGTCCCCCGCCACGAGCGAGACCCGATCCTGGATATGGGCGATGCGCTCGAAGTTCAGCGTGGAGGACCGACGCACCATGCCGATCACCTCGTAGCCCTCCTCCAAGAGGAGCTCGGCCAGGTACGACCCGTCCTGGCCGGTGATTCCGGTGATCAGAGCCTTACGCATTCGTCACTCGCTTCGTCGATCTGGCATGGTCTCAACGCCCCTGCCAACGAGGCGCACGCTTTTCCAAGAAGGCGGCGATGCCCTCGGCCGCGTCCTCGGTCTGGGCCGTTAGCGAGAGCATGGCATGGAGGTGGGCGAGGGCTTCGGGAGCCGCCATGTCCCAGACAGCGTAGAACGCGTCCCGACCGAGCTTCATCACGGCGGGTGACTTGGCCGCCAACGTCCCGGCCAGCTCCGACACAGCCCCGTCGAGCTCGGCGTGAGGAACCACTTTGGTCACGAATCCCATGCCCAGCGCCTCGGCGGCGTCGACCCGGCGGCCCGTCAGCATCAGCTCGAGCGCCTGCTTGGGCGGCATGGAGCGGACGAGGGGAACGGTGATCATGTAGGGCCACAAGCCCACGTTCACTTCCGGAGCCCCGAACCGGGCCTGCTCCGAAGCCACGACCAGGTCGCAGGCCAGAGCCAGGCCGAAGCCACCCGCCAACGCGAAGCCCTGGACGCGGGCAATGGTGGGCTTGCCCAGCTGCCACAAGGCCCCGAACACGTCCGCCAAGACGCCTCGCGCCTCGTGGACCGACAGGATCCCTGCCTCGGGCTCGTCGGCCCCGGTCATCTTCCCGAGGTCGGCCCCGGCGCAAAATGCCTCGTCACCGGCGCCGGCGAGCACCACGACACGAACGTCGCGGTCATGCGAAGCCTCTGCCAACACCCGCCGGAGGCCCCGCATGACCTCCCACGACATGGCGTTGCGACGCTCCGGACGGTTGATGGTGACCCGAGCCACGCCGGCATCGACCTGGTACAACACGGTCGGGGTCCCCGAAACACCACCCTCGTGGACTTCGGGATCGATCTCCGGCGCGGACACCCGAGCGACGGTAGTGCCCGACTCGGTGCGAAGCCCAGCCCGAGACGACGAGAGGCCGGGCCGCAGTAGCGTTGCCGGTCCGTGGCCAGACCCGTCGCCGCCATCGTGTCGTTCCGCCTCGGAGGAACCGACGGGGTGGCCGTCGAGGCGGCCAAGTGGAGCGGTGCTCTTTCGGTCCTCGGGTTCGACGTCCGCACCGTCGCCGGCGAAGGGCCCGTCGACCGTCTCGTGGCGGGGTTGGCCATGGCCGCCACCGACCCTCCGACGCCCGGCGAGGTCGAAGCCGCCCTCGAGGACGCCGACCTGGTGGTGGTGGAGAACCTCTGTTCGCTGCCGCTCAACGAGCCCGCCGCCGCAGTCGTGGCGGCGGTGATCCGGGACCGACCGGCGGTGCTGCATCACCACGACCTCCCCTGGCAGCGCGCTCAATTCGCCGCCTCTCCTCCTCCACCCGATGACCCCGCCTGGGTACATGTCACGGTGAACGACAGGTCCCGACGGGAGCTGGCCGACGTCGGGATCGAGGCCACGGTGATCCTCAACGCCTTCGACGTCGACCCGGCCCGAGGTGATCGAGAGGCGACGCGCCGAGCACTAGGACTCCCTGGCGCCACGCGGCTCGTTCTCCAGCCCACCCGGGCCATCCCGAGGAAGAACGTGGCCGGATCCATCGCGCTGGCCGAGGACCTCGGCGCCACGTTCTGGCTGCTGGGCCAGGCCGAGGACGGTTTCGGTCCCGAATTGGACCGGCTCGTGACGGGGGCCCGATGCCCGTGCGTGCTCGGCGCAGCGTCTCTCGGCAGGGGCGGGAGGGTCGTCGACGCCTATGCGGCGTGCGACGTGGTCGTCCTCGGATCCACCTGGGAGGGATTCGGCAATCCCGCCATCGAGTCGGCGGTACATCACCGCCCGCTCGCCATCGGCCCCTACCCCGTCGCCGCAGAACTGGCCGCGTTCGGCTTCCGCTGGTTCGCGCACGACGACCCGTCGGCGGTGGCCGCCTTTCTCGACGCTCCTGACCCGTCACTCCTGGAACACAACCACCAGGTCGCCCGCCAGCATTTCGCGCTCCGCGATCTGCCCGGTCGGATCGGACGGCTCTTCGAGTCAGCCCGGTGGCGGTTCCCCTGAGGCTCCCCAGGGCGGGGGCCGGGGCATCCGAGCAGGTGCCGGTACGCTGCGGGTATGGCGACCCGTCGTCCCAACGGCCATGGCAACACCGCCAAACGCCTCCCTGCCGACCGGCGTCGCCAGCAGCTTCTCGACGTCTCGTTGAAGCTCTTCGCCGAGCGAGGGCTCAACGCCACCACGATGGACGACATCGCCGAAGCCGCCGGCGTCACCAAGCCGCTGCTCTACCAGCACTTCGCATCCAAGCGTGCGCTCTATCTCGAGCTGCTCGACTCGGTGTCGCACACCATGCTCGAGGCCATCGGGAAGGCGATCGCCGCAGCGGGGGGACCACGTCAGCAGGTCGAAGGGGGTTTTGCCGCCTACTTCCACCTGGTCGTGACCCACGCCGATGCATTTCACCTGCTCTTCGGCAGCGAGGTTCCCAACGACCCGGAGCTGTCGAGAGCCGTCCGAAAGGTCGAGGACAGCATCGCCGAGTCCATCGACGTCCTGATCGACGCAGGGCTCAACGAGGACCATCGTCGTCTCCTCGCCTTCGCCGTCGTCGGCATGGCCGAGGGTGCGAGCCGGCACTTTCTCGCCGAGCGCGACCCCGACGAAGGTGACCCCCACGAGTCCGAGGCGACCCGCCTGGCTCGACGGCTCGCCGATCTGGCTTGGGCCGGTCTGCGCTCGGTCCACCCCGACTGATCCGAGCTCGACCCCCCGGGGAACGAAAATCCGACCCAACAAGTAGGCTTTCGGCGCGGTCACGCATCGGGCGTGGACCGGACGCCAGGTGGACGCCATGAGCATGCGGCTCAGGTCGGTTTTCAGCTTCCCGAACCCGGTGAACGAGGTCGCGGCCCGTGTTGTCGCAGGTGGCGTCGTGGTGATGTGCGTTCTGGCCATGGCCCTGCGCCAGCAATGGCTGCTCGTCCCCCTTGCCTACGGTTTCTGGGCCCGGATGCTCACGGGCCCCACGATGAGCCCCCTCGGCCAGCTGGCCACCAGGGTGATCGTTCCCCGGCTCCCCGTCGCTCCCCGTCTCGTCGCCGGACCACCCAAGCGTTTCGCGCAGGCCATCGGCCTTGTGTTCTCCTCGAGCGCGGTGGTGCTGTGGTTCGGGTTCGGCGCCCATACCGCGGCGTGGGTCGTCATCGGCCTGCTCGCCATCGGGGCCGTGTTCGAGTCCGGCTTCGGTCTGTGTCTGGGCTGCAAGGTCTTCACGGTTCTCATGCGGATCGACCTCGTCCCTGACACCGTGTGCGAGGCCTGCGCCGACATCACGGCCCATCTCCCCGAACTCCGTGAGCCCGCCGGGGTCTAGAACGCCGGTCCCGGGTCCTCAGACGAGCCGTGGCCCGAGCTCGCCGATCAGCACCGAAAGCTGGCGGGCACACTCGACGTAGTCCTCTTCGCCGCCACCGGCGGGATCGGCGACTTCGCCTTGCGCCAGGGGATCGACGCTCGCCAGCCCGAGGGTGGCGACGCGCTCGGACAGCGGCTGCGGCCCGATCGGGAGGTGTTGCGCCAGGAACGCCAGCGTGGCGGTGCGGTCCGCGCCCCCAGGGTGGCGTCGACGGACGTAGGACACGTGTTCACTGGCCATGGCGATCACCACGTCGGCCGCCATGACATCCGCGTCGGTGATCTGGCGGCTGCGGTGCACCGATGCATTCAGGCCGACCGTGTCGAGCGCATGACGAGTGCGGATACTCACGGGTTGGTGCTCGATGACATGGGTTCCCGCAGTGGTGACGCGCGCCGTGATGCCACTGGACTCGAGCATGACCCCGGCCATGACCGAGCGGGCCGCGTTGCCGGTACATAGAAACAGGACGTTCGGCGTCATTGACCGGCCCGTGAGATCGACGACCGGAACGCCTGCGCCCGTCGAGGCGCAGGCCAGCCCGGTGTGGAGAGAGTCGGAACCTACTGGATGTGGATACCCGAGACGGCCCTGGCGATGATGAGCCGCTGGATCTCGGAAGTTCCCTCGAAGACGGTGTAGTTCTCTTTCATGCGTCGCCAGGGTATCCGAAGTGCCATCGCAAACCTGGCTGTCCGCCCCTCGTGACGGGCAATACCGCAATTATGTTCAGAGATTGATTCGATCGTACGATGGCAAATCCCTCCGAAATCGCACGACGAGCGGGACATACCTGCGTCGTCCACCGACGACCGATATGGCCATCTGTTCCCGGAAGTCGACATCGGAGTCGCCGTGAATCTTGATGCGATCCGCACCAACTGTCTAGAGCGACGGGAGGCGCTATCGCCGTGACAAAGTGGGCGCCGCTCGGCGTCTATTCAGCTCGCATCCCCAGGACGAATCGACGAATGTTGACCGTGCTCTTGCACCCATATCGCTACGCGTCCCGACGCGCGCCAACAGTCGGCGTTGCAACGCCGACTGCCCGCTGCGCTCAGTCCGATACCCGCGTCGCCAGGTCGAAGATGGTGGCGATCTCCCTCGCGTAATGGTCGACGTCGAGATCCGGGACAATGACAAGCCGGTACGGCACTGAATCGATGGCTGCTCGGATCGCCACGGCCATCACCCCTGGGTCGAAGTCGCTACGGAGCCCCCCTTCGGCCTGGAGGCGCGCCAGTAGCTCTTCGAGGAAGTGAACCGCAACGTCGACATCCCTTCCATCGAATCGCCGTTGCCCGCCGGTCGTCAAACCGCCGTTTCGTACGATGTCGACGATGGCCACCATGTAGTTCCGGTGCTCACGCATGAACGCGAGGTGCGACTCGATGTACGCGCGGAGCGTCGCGGGACCGGTCGATTCGGCAAGGACACGCGGGATTATGTAGGCCCTCGCGGCTTCGACGATCTCGATGGCAACCTGCCTGATGAGGTCGTCTTTGCCGGCGAAGTGGTAGCTGATCACGCCCTTGCTGATACCGATCCGCTCGGCGATGCGAGCGAGGGATGCCTGCGCGAAGCCGACCTCGGCGATCGTGTCGATCGCCGAGGCAACGATCTGCTGGCGCCGAGCGTTCTCGGTGAACGTGCGCTCCTTAGGTCCCGTCGGCGCCTCGGCCATGATCAGAATTTGCGTGGGTTGACCACACGGACAGAGTTTAGTACGATTGGTCAGAACGCGTGCTAACTTCTAGATCGTGCGAGACAGCGGGTGGACTCTGCGAGCGGGCGACCGGACCGGGTGTCGCTGACGTGCGGGTCGGATCATGAGCTCGGAACTCGCCGCCAGCCAGCGCCGACCGAGCCATGACGGCGCGAAACCTGATGCCGCGCTCGTCGTCGAGCATCTGACCAAGCGGTTCGGCGAGCGCGTCGCCTACGATGACGTCTCGTTCGAAGTTGGTTATGGCGAGGTCTTCGGCTTCCTCGGTCCAAACGGAGCCGGGAAGACGACGACAGTGCGGACGCTCGGTACCCTCATCGCGCCGACGTCGGGCTCAGCCACAGTTGCCGGTATTCCTTTGAGCGCTGAGTCAGGACCGGCGATACGGGCGCGCATCTCGATCATGCCCGAGTCCCCCGGCCTCTACCTCCGGCTCACCGTCGCGGAGAACCTCGAATGCTTCGCTGGTCTCTATGAGCTCCCCGACGTGCGGGATCGCATCGACCTGGCGCTAGGGGCAGTCAGCCTCACCGACCGAGCGAACGACCTCTGCGGTTCGCTGTCGAAAGGCCTTCGCCAGCGCGTCGCGCTGGCGCGTGCGCTTCTCAGCGACCCGGCGGTCCTGTTTCTTGACGAGCCCACCTCCGGGCTCGACCCTGTCGCGACACGTGACGTACACGATCTCCTCGCCGCGTTGCGCGAGCGAGGGGTGACCATCTTTCTTACGACGCACCGGCTCGAGGAGGCGGAGCGACTCTGCCATCGGGTCGCGATCTTGAACACCACGCTGCGCCTCATCGGGCGGCCAGACGAGTTGCGCGAGCAGTTGTTTAGCCGCAACCTCGAAGTGCGAACTCGATCGCAGCTCGAAGAACCGAGTCGCGTGTTCAACGGGCTTGCAAGCGTCGAAGGTTGGGAGCAGTCCCCGTCCGGCTCCTACGTGCTCAACGTCACCGACCCCGATGCCGCCGCACCTGGTATCGCGCGAGCGCTGGTGAACGCGAATGCCGACATCCTCTCGATCGTCGAGTCCCACCACTCCTTGGAGGACGTCTACCTCGAGCTCGTCGACGAGGACGTCGAGGCGAAACAGCGATGAGCTTCAGCTGGACTCGCGTCGGGGCGATCTTCCACAAGGAGCTTCTGGACTACCGCCGCAACCGCTTCGTTGTCTTGACCATGTCGATCCTGCCGCTCATCTTCATCATCGCCCCCATGGTCCAGCTCTTCACGATCAAGGTCTCGATCACGAGCGCCAAGCTGGATGCCCGCATCGGGATCTCCCTGCTCTACATGTTGATCATCCCGACCACCATCCCCTCCGTCCTGTCCGCCTACTCCGTCGTCGGCGAGCGCGAGCAAGGCACGCTCGAACCGGTCCTCACCACGCCCATGCATTCAGAAGAGTTCCTCATCGGCAAGGCTCTGGCCGCGCTCCTCCCCACCCTTGCCCTCGCGTATGTGATCTTCGGAATCGTCCTCGGCGCAGTCGCACTCTTCGCCCATCCCGCCGTCGTCTCTGCGATCTTCGAACGCGACCACCTCCTCGTCCAGCTGCTCTTCACCCCCCTCATCGCCGGATGGTCGATCTGGGCCGGCATCGCCATCTCCACCCGCATGAGCGACGTCCGTGCCGCCCAGCAGCTCTCCATCCTCGCCAGCCTGCCACCCGTCGCCATCGTGGCCCTCGTGAATTTCAACGTGATCACCCCCTCGCTCGCTCTCGCCCTGGGACTCGCCGCCGCCCTCCTCCTCATCGACGGACTGGCATGGCGTGTCGTGGCGGCCATGTTCAACCGGGAACGCCTCGTCACCGGTAGACGCTGATGCCGGCTGCAGCCGGCACTTGCATCACCGCACCATGCACTTACAGAAGCGTCTACAGAGCAAAGGAGACCGAGCATGGTAGCAATGCTCAAGCTGACGCGAAATCCAATCGGCGTCGAGGTCCGTCGTGGCACGTTCGATGTCTTGGTCGACGGTACGCGTGTCGGGTCGATCGAATTGCATGACACGACGGAGATCCCAGTCGAAGCTGGACGTCACACAGTGCAAATCCGCAATGGCCGCAACTCGAGCCGAACTCACACCTTCGACGCGGTCGAGGACCAAGTCGTCGCCTTTCGCTGCACCGGGAAGAGGATTTTGCCGCTCTTTCTCGCGTCGTTCGTCGTGCCAAGCCTGGCGCTCGTGCTCACTCGCGAATGATGGTGACGCACCGTTCGAGTCAACGAGAGGACGGCCACCCCTCTTCACTTCCGTGCTCGGACCCGACATTGGCAACAAGGGCTGCACTCGCCGCCGCCATCCCTCTGAAGATCGACTGGGCTGAGATCTACGCAGACATAACACTTTTGCTCGGCGGGGACGACTGGTCACTGTCTGCTACGTGCGACTGTAGGTGGCGCACTGGCCACGATCTGGAGGTGACCGTCGCGACCCTGATGTTGCAGATCTGGTTTGGAGCTTGATCGGTGACGAGCTTGCGTCCGTCACCAGGACCGCTGAACGCGCTTCGGCTTCGATCCCCGGTTCGACCTTCATGCCGGGATCACTAGAGCTTCTCAGTGACGTCGCCTTTGATACCTGGGTAATCCGCCTTGCCCGTGCAGGTGCTGGTCGGGCTCTTTCTGGTCCGATGAGGCTGGCGGCTAAGAAATGGGCAATGGATCGCTAAAGTGCTTCGATGCGTAGGTCGACAGCGCGCCACAGCTGTTCCTGGCTGACCACCAAGGGCGCTCGGCGCGTCCCCGAGATCACCGTCGCCTTTTGGATCATCAAGGGTCTATCAACCGCCATGGGCGAGGCCACTTCGGACTACCTGGTCCATGCCATTGCGCCAGTGGTCGCGGTCCTGTTGGGCTTTGCCGGGCTCGTGGTCGCCCTGGTCCTTCAATTCAAAATAGGCCGCTATGTACCCTGGACGTACTGGTTCGCGGTGGCCATGGTCGGGGTCTTCGGGACCATGGCCGCGGACGTCCTCCACGTGGCCCTGGGGGTGCCCTATACAGCCTCGACCATCTTGTATGCCCTCGTGCTGATCGCCGTCTTCGTCACCTGGCAGGGCACCGAGAAGACGTTGTCGATCCACAGCATCGAGACCCCCCGACGGGAAGCCTTCTACTGGGTCGCGGTGATGGCCACGTTCGCGATGGGGACTGCGCTCGGGGACTTCACGGCCTATACCCTCCACCTGGGTTACCTTTCTTCGGCGGTCGGGTTCGCGGTGATCATCCTGATCCCGGCCGCCGGGTACCGCTGGCTCCGGTGGAACGGGGTCTTCTCGTTCTGGTTCGCCTACGTCGTCACCAGGCCTCTCGGAGCCTCGATCGCCGACGGCCTGGGGAAGCCGAAGGACGTAAGCGGGCTCGGTCTCGGCGACGGGTGGGTGGCCCTGGTGTTCGCCGCCATCATCCTGGCGATGGTCGCCTACCTGGCGATCACTGGTGCCGACGTCCAAGCAGCGCCCGCGCTCGAAGGTGAACGCGCTTGAGGAGCCCACGAACCTGTTTATCGGACATCAGAAGATACCGAACCGAATCGCCGATGCGAGTCCGAAGGCGAGCGAGTAGACGGCGAACGGGATGAGCGTGCGGGTCTTGAAATAGCGGGTCAGGAAGATGATCGCGAACAATGAGGTGATGAGGGCCGCGGCGCTGCCGGCAACGACCTCTCCGCGTATTCCGTTGCCGAGATGTCCCAGCAGGTCGGGGACCTTGAGTAGGCCGGCGGCGAAGATGACCGGGGTCGAGAGCATGAACGAGAAGCGCAGTGCGTTCTCATTGCTGAGTCCACGAAACAAACCACCAACCATGGCCACACCCTCGCGGCTGATCCCTGCCAGCAATGCCAGGCTCTGGGACAGGCCGATGACGAACGAGCCGACGGCCCCGATGCGGGACAGTTCGTGTTCGGCTTGTCGGTCCATGGGCACGATCCGGTTGTCGCGAAGTCGCTTCAGGGACGCCCGACCATCCTCGATCGTACGCTCGTTGGCCTCATCACCTATGTGACCGTCGGCTGACGCTACCTCGCGGGTCAGCTGTGCTCGTCGGCGGTAGACCTCGCCGGCCAACAAGATCGCACCGTTGATCATCAGAAATATGGCCGCAGCCAACGGCTTCGCGAACAGGACCCGGAATTGGTGCTCAAAGACGAGACCGAGGACGCCCACAGGGATGGTGGCGATCACGATGAGCCAGGCAAAGCGTTCGGCGTCGGTCTCGATGCGACGGCGGGCGATGCTCCGGAACAGGCCACCGATCAATCGGATCCATTCTCGTATGTAGAAGCCCAGCAGCGCGACTGCAGTAGCCAGGTGCAGCCCGACGATGAACGCCAGATACGGGCTCTCCGAGCTCGCTTCTTGTCGGACAAGCGTCGCCCAGCTCCCTCCGAACCACGATGGGATCAAGACGGTGTGCCCGAGGCTCGAAATGGGAAAGAGTTCGGTCAGCCCTTGAATCAAGCCGATGACAATGGCTTGAAGCATGTTCACGTGGTAGACGCCAACGAGCACTCGGGCATACTACCGAGGTCCCGACGCGACCGACCTGGTTGTGATCCGATCGCCCTCACAGCCCCCTTTCAGCAGCCAAGGCCTAATGCGATCCGCCGGTTCAGACTGTCCATCAATCCGTTGACATTGACCTGATCGACGAACTCCCATACGGCCCGCTCGTAGGTGACATCCACGCCGCCGTCGCGCAGGGCGAGCGCACGTCGATGTCGAATGGATACCAGCTGCTCACAGCCAGTGTTCGCAAGTCGAACGGTGTCCGGGCGACGAGAGGCGAGCAACCTCAATCCGAGAAAGCATCCCGTAAGACCCGCCCGGAGAATGGTCCGGGACAGGCACGTCTTGCGGGACATCCGGGGCTCCGGACGCGTTTATTTGCCGACCCGAGCGCCCCAGAGAGCTCAGCGCCGGATCGGCCCGATCGACAACATCGCCCAGCCTCGGATGCTGGCACGCGATCGAGCCGTTCGAACATGTGGTGATGCGTTACTTGTCGCTGGTCGGTTAGCGACAAGGGCCGCCCTGTATTGCTCGGCGGCGGCGATCCCGAGCGGCTCGCTCGTTGGCCGGGCCAGCCTGACTCAGGTCGAAACTGTCGGAGCGAGAGTAAACACGAGGGTGCATAACTCCGCCGATTGTGGTTGTCTAGAACCGTTGCCCTCTTGACGCCGAGACTCACCCCTGGCCGGTACTCCCAAGCACTACCGGGTGCACTTCGAAGTTCGAACATCCGGGTACACCGACATCGAGCCGCACCGACTGAACGGCGTTGGGTGGCGTCACGAGTACTGCCACGAACGGCCCACAGGGTGCGACATCACTCGGCGGAACGTCGTCCCCTTCGACGAGAGCCGACGCGGTCTCTCCTGACGAGAGCCCAATAGCCGGAAAGGCCCCGCTTGAGTAGCCGGGGAGCCCACCGATGAATCCGCTCGGTACGCGCTGAGCCTGGATGACTTGCTCGCCATCGTCGTCGAGAAGAGCCACACCGGGATAGCCAGAGAGTTGGCACCTTTGTGAACTCGTGTTGGTGAAGAGCAAGGGAAAGCCCGAATGTCCCGCTGCGGCACCTACCGTGCCAGCGCTGACGTGGAGTTGCGCCGTCGTGCAGCTGGGAGGAGCCAAGCGAAGGAAGTGCAAGCGGGCGGAGGCGTAGCCATACCCACCACCCAATGTCGCCACGACAACACAGTTGTCCACACAGAGATCCAAATTGGTGAGATTGTCGGGTTGAGCAGCCGCGGACGATTTGACCTGAAAAGCGACGGACCCACCGCCTTTGTCATCAGTGACAAGGAGCGTTTGTTCGGGCCGCTGTTGTCCACAGCCTTCACCGTTGGTGTCAGAGGCGGCCGCACACTGAGACAACCAGACCTTTCCCCCGATTCCGAAGCCCTTCACCGTGACCAGAACCTCCTCGTCGTCGAAGAGTGCCGTGGCAGGCGCCACCGCCACAGTGGGATTGTGAGTCTGAAGAGCAGGCACAGGTTCTGTAGGTGACGTGGAGGTGGTGGGTGCAGACGTGGTGCTCGGCACAGAAGTCGTGATTTGGGGAGACCTTGGGGAAACCGTCTTGGCAGCGCGGGCGCCACACCCCGCCATCATGACTAGGGATAGGGCTACCACCGACGCTACGGCGGGTTGGCGCACGTCCACGCTGCTTCCACGCCCGAGAAGGCGAGTCCGTTTACACACACCCATTGGCCAGGCGGTTCTGCCGGTTGCAGTACAGCCCCGGGAAAGCTCTGACTGACTGGCCGACTATTCGTAATCGCACCGGGACGCTCACCTTGCCTTGGAGGGTCGCTGAGCATTCGGAGATCAAACCTTGGCCTACAGCGCAGTCAGGGAAGGAAGTTCTGTTAAGACCCCCGAGGGAAACTGAGGGAGCCTTGCCTTGGGTAGAACCAGAGCCCGTTGGTCCCCCGGATGCCACGCCAGGATGTGTGTAGATCCGTAGGCGGTATGGAACAGCCATGGGGTGCGTGACCACGTCGCATTGAACGCGCCGTAGTTGGGGGTGGGTTTTGTTGGATCCGGGGAGGAGCCTGACGGCCCCTGTTCGCAGATTGATCAGCACCAATGCGGTGGGATGTCGCGTTGGCCAGGCGCCCCCAAGCCCTACCGGGATGCCAAGCGTAGCGCCGTCTGGCGAAAATGCCGCTGGACCGGTCGCAATAGCGCCGGTGGGCCATGAGACGTTTTGCTCTACCCCCGTCGGCACGTTCGTGAGGTTCAGGGTGCAATCCGGCAGGCAAACGTTCCCAGGCGACGTACGCCATAGAAGGGGTCCAAGCTCGATGGCCTCGCCCTCGGGAGAGGTCGGCGACCGATGTCAAATGTCGCTCAGGTTTGACGATCAAGGTGCCCAGGCCGAGCGGACCGATACAGTGCTCGACCAGCCAGAGGGTACTCCTGTGGATTAGACCGCCTGGCAGAGCACGCCGACCGTTAGATAGTTCACAAGCTACGCAATCGATCACCTGGTGAGTCTTCCACTGGGGCCAGGGCCCGGGCAGGGAGTCGAGATTCAGCTCCTCGGGCGATCAAACCGTCCGCATCACCCGGTCCTCGGCGCGTAATCGGGCCCCTGCGACGCACCCGATCCGCGAGATGCGCTATTTGTCAAAGAGCTTCGCCGCGCGTTGTTTTTGGTTCATGACATGGAGTTGTTACCCCATGACCGATCTACTCCGTGGGCTCTGCCCCCACACGTCACACTGAGCGGGGCTCCGGGGGTGCGGGAACTATTGACTGGCAAAGGGAAGGGCGCTCACTACCTGCTCACCGATCGATCCCTGCCGGGTACATCCCGGCCGTGGGCTGACGGGTCACGAGTTGACCAGCGCGCAATCGCTCCGGGCCGCAGTATCGGGTGGCCGTTCCTCAGCGCCGAGTTACCGGCATCGTTACGGCCCGCCTGGGCGGATGCCCCGAAGATCGGAATTCGAATGCCTTCGAGGTACCCCTGATCGCCGGTGAGTGAGGGGAGTGACTCGGTACAAGGCCACGCCCTCGGAGGGAACGCTTGCGGTGATTCTCCCGTCCGAGGTAATCCTGCTGCGTTTCCCGGTCCAGAGCTCTTGCACCTTGTAGCCACGGCTGTCGTTGGGCAATCCAATGGCGGATGCCGTTGTCGAAATCGTGTTATTGGCTGCGGTCAGGTTCGTGTTTGTGTCGAACAGCCCAACGATCCCGCTCCCATTGCGCTCCACCTTGCCAAAGACCTGGGCAGTGCCTACGTCCGAAATCCGCGACGCATCGATCGAGTCCCGGTCGACCTCTATGACCTTCTTATTCTTCAAGAGGCTAAGGTCAGTCGGGTTGAGACCGCTGCTGGACCCGTAACCGTTGGTCACGGCACTCGTAAGGATTGCGGTAGGGACCGCCCTTTCGGGCGGCCCCCCGCACAGATCCCAGCGTGCGGCACTACCGCACTGGGCTCCTGCCTCGGGTGATGGCGTCGAAGCGCACGTTCGGGAAGGGATGCTGCACACG
>Ga0307372_10003156_pt1 | contig 26642 bp, 17 predicted proteins | sample OX1MG_FD_202533 | JGI IMG/M metagenome (GOLD analysis project Ga0307372, IMG submission 202533) | Soil microbial communities from Risofladan, Vaasa, Finland - OX-1 | ecosystem: Environmental > Terrestrial > Soil > Coastal area > Acid sulfate soil | place: Finland: Risofladan, Vaasa | collected... | reverse complement strand
ATTGGCATCCCTCCCTTTCTGGGTAGACACTCTTTTCTTCCTTTTCTCGCTTATTCTATCATCTTCTCCTCTTGCTCAGACCTTCTCTACCATCGGCTCCCAAAGCCTTCCTGGACACGCTCTAGCAATGGCTGTAGAAGCCCCTCGGCTTTAGCCAGGGGTACTTCACCAACAAGATCGCTGGTGTTAGGCGCTTCCCCTAATGTGATCCATTCAATACCATCGGGGAAGGCTGCAATGATCTCTGAATCGTGGCAGAGTGCCTGCGCAAGCGTTGTTTTTCCATACCCGCCTGCTCCCTTCAACGAGGAGGTAATAGCAGTAAGACGCTGCTGCCCTTTGCGGAGTATACTGGCTTTGAGGGCCTTAAATTCATGAACACGATAGACATAGTTATCCGATAGGTTCTCTATCAGAGGAGATGCATGGCGTGAGCGACCAGTAGTGGCTGACGGGGAAGAACTTCCTCTACTGAAAGCCAGTCGTCCTTGGGAAGTTGGCATCCGTTCTTCAGTGACATATTCCTGGATGAAGCAGAGCGCATAAACCGCTGATACCACGGAGGCATAGTGATGATAGGTGTCATCCTTGTCCTTATTCGCATAATCACATACGCCTTTGACGAGAAGTGAGCGGACATAAGGAAATTCCTCCAGCGTTCGGTAGAAGGCAGCCCCTTCCATATCGATAGCGACGGCTTCACGAATCGGAAGCTGCACTTCTTTGAAAGGATTATCGCTCCGAACGGCATTGCTTGAAGCCATGGGCGCGATGTAACTTTCTGGTCGTTGGGGGTCCTTGAAAGGAAATATTTCCTTCCCGTATCGAAGTTGATGGACTTTGGATGTGTCTTTGAGTACCCATTCTGCCGTCAGGTAGGCATCCGGCTCCTCCTGGAGTTTCTGGACGATGCTTCTCCAGTGCGGGGCCTGTTTCTCTCGCTCTTCCAATGGGATCTGCTCTACCTGTGGGGTGGCTTCTTCGAGCAACTTGTTCAAAAGCCAGTCACGCTGTTGATGAAGAGAGGCTGGTCGTTTGAGCTTAGCTACAAAGGGTCTCCATTCATCAAATAAACGCGCAGCTTGCAATATACTGGGATCTGCATTGTATGTCTTCACATTATGCAGGTACACCTGCCGACCGTCCTCGGCCGTCATGATCTTGCCCGTATCAAAGAGAAATGCCCGGTCAGCGATGACCAAATCACCGAGCTTGACTTTCCTTTTATCTCCAGCACAGATTCCCGTCATAGCGACAAAACGTGGACGAAACTCCTCAAGGATAGGTTTGAAGTGGAGTGCTGTCTCCAGTGATCCCTTATCGGGGAGCCATGAAATATGGATAGTGACTGGTTCCCCCATATTGTTCCGTATCGTAGTATACCGATACTCAGAGTTGTGTCTTGCGCTGAAGCCCTTCTTAAACTTCACTCGACATCGGCGTGAGATCACTTCCAGGACTGCCTGAGCTTCCTCGGCTAAAGCGCACACGATACACACATCAAAATAGTGTTCATTACTGATCATCGCTCTTCCCTCACATGCTCATAGGCACTGCTCTGATTACTATATCACGTCTCTGCTACTCAGCACCTTCTACCTCTGTCATGTACCTCTTTTTTTAGCCTCTGCTCTCTCTTTTCGAATAGTGACTCCAGAACTAGCTCATGCCGTTTCCTTTACTCATTGTGTCACAAACATATTGACTGCTGTGGTAAGCTATTGTTCAGGATAACACTGTTCCACAAGTTTTACGGGGAAGTAGCTTTTTATTTGTTGTTATCTCTATCTGCTGCTAAAGCAGGCAATGACGTAGTATTAGTGTGTGGCTTAGAAGGGAAGTCAGGGATGACTTCATTCACGGAACTGATTGCTGAAAGTATCCGGCAACGCAGGGCAGATTTTCTGGCTAAATTATCGAGTGAACCGGAAAACGAGACCGAGACGTTGCTGGCGCGAGGTACACAGGCTCACTGGCACCCGTTTGGAGCCGATGATGGACTTGATGCGTTTCATCATACACAGCGAGTAGCGGCGGTTGATGGTTCGCTTGCCATACGGGCGTTGAGCGTCGGGGCGTACTGGATCGTTGCTCAGGCCCTGCTGATCGGACCGGATGGCCTGCGTTTATCGAGAGGCGACACGCGTCTTATACGAGGCGAGGTTGAACGCCCGAACGTAGACCGTTGTGCGTCACTGTTGATGCGCTCGCTAGAACTTGAATTGGCCCTTGAATTTACGCGCAACACCTCGGATCATGTTTTGCTGCTTGATGGGTCGCTGTACAGCGATCTTCCGTATTTATTATACAATCTTGCCATCGGCGGTTATGAAGATCTTCCGTCGCAGGTGCTGGAGCAATACCTGGAACTGTTCGATCTCTGCCAGCAACGCAATATCTTCCTGCTAGGAGTGTCCAAGAGCGCACGGTCAGCTGTCTTTGGGCGTGCCCTTCTTGCCGAAAGCAATGCATCCTCCTCCTCTCGTTCCATGCAGACAGACTCCACTCATATGCTAAAAGCAGACGTTCAGAATCCGGACGACGACTCCGCAGGTGATACACTGCACTTTCCTCAAAGACACTCGCATACGAGGCAGGAGGTGAATGAACTGCCCACCGATGGCGAACTGTTGTATCGCTGGACAAAGGGTATGGGACTGACCGACCCTGTTCTGCTGGGTTCGGACTCCTTTGGCCGTGGCAGCGCCCCAGTCATCGCAATACTTTCAGCGCAAAATCAGCCGTTAGCTCAGGAAGCAGGATTTTCCCCTCTTCAGCAGCAGATGATCGAGCAACTGCATCACGCGCCAGCGATTGGCACGTTCTATGCACGTCTTGCACCAGGGGAAGATGTTCTCCGTATAGACGCCCTCGCCAGCACGTACGGCAGAGCCAATGTACGTCTGCTTGATTTTGCGCAGGCATTCATACCTCATACCACGGCATACCCGATTATGCACCGACTTTTGCGCGAATATGGCGGTCGCTCTGTATATAATGCGGCCTTGTATGTTGTTGACCACGAGGTACGTCTACGTGCCGAGACGGTTGATTCGATCTATCTGCCAGTGCTGCGACGCCAGTTGAACTATCCGATTCAGTACGATCGCTCAACCCGACGTTTTATTCATTAAACGTGTAGTGCATGAAGCGAATAAGCGCTGATTTATATTTGTCTATGTGGAGAAAGTGCCATGCAGGATAGTGCAGAGACAACCAATACACCATCTACTATCTACGGACCCGAGGCCGGTTTCATTGTCGGCGAAACCAGTCCTCTTGAATTTACGTTTGTCAGCAACCGGGAACTCTTACCGCCGCGATTGGAGTATCTTGTCGTACCAGGATTTGAAGAAAAGGGCAACGACGCTCTCACATCTCTCACGTCACAAAGCACGAACAGTACACGTGTAGATATTCTCGCCCAGGTGGTCGAGGTGGGGATTGATTCAGCCATTCTTTCTGAGCGATTGACCTATGAAGAAACAACAGCGATATTGCGCGGTTCGTATGCTCCACCGCCCAAAATGTACGGTCGCGCTCATGTCATTGGCTATCTGACGGGCAACATGGTGCGTGTTCCCCGCTGCGCTGCTATTCCCGGCAGCACTGTTTACATTGCCTCAGATGCTTTTCTGAAGCAGTTTTTCAGTCTGGATGTCGCGGCAGGTATCACCGTTGGTACGCTTATCAACCGCCCACACGTTTCCGTTGTGCTGGATCCAAACGGATTGCGCCGCCACCTGGCAATTATCGCGCAAACCGGTGCAGGCAAATCGTATCTGGCGGGCAAATTCTTCGAGAGCCTTCTCCAACTGGGCGCGACTATTCTTGTCTTCGATCCCAACTCGGATTACGTACAGCTGCGCAAACAGGCAGGGCAGGAGAATCGCCCGTACCACAGTGCGGAGAAGACGAGCTTTGCCGACGATATTGGCATCTTCCGTATCCCAGGTATTCAGGGAAGGCGTTTCCCGGACGAGATGATTGGTCCCGTCAAACCCTTCACTGTGCGCTTCGCCGATCTCGATCACGATGAAATCGCTGATCTCGCTGGCATCTCTGATCGAGCTTCGAACCAGCGCAGAGCTATTGAGCTTGCCTGTGACCGCTTGCAAAAAGATGGTGTGGATTACCGTCCCCAGGAACTGATTGATGCGCTCAATGAAATGGCGATGCCGGCAAAAAATGGTCGGCAAGATGAGCAACAGGAGTTGCAGCAGCAAGACACTTCATCCGACGACCCACTTGCTCCTGACGAGCGGCGTGCGGCTCGTAAGGCATCTCAATATATTGAAGATTTGCGCCGTTTTTCTATCTGGGATTACCAGGATGTCAACATCCAGGATATTTTGCAGCCACAGAAGCTGACGGTTGTTGATCTGGCAGGAGCGGATAAAACCGTTGCCGCCTATGCTGCTGAACGCATCCTGCGTCATATCTGGAAACGCGCATTAACCGGTCAATTACATCAACCCGTCTTTATTGTACTGGAGGAAGCTCACAATCTGATTCCCGCGAAAGGTCAGACACGCGCCAGCCGTATCATCAACACTATCGCTGCCGAGGGACGTAAGTTCCGCGTCTTCCTCACACTGATTACCCAGCGCCCCAGCAAAATCAGTCAGGATACGCTTTCACAGTGCGGGAGTCAGATTGTCATGCAATTGACCAACCCGGACGATCAGCGTGCCGTCCAGCAGGCATCAGAAGCGATTTCCGCAGAACTGCTGGACGATTTGCCCGGTTTAAACAAAGGCGAGGCTATCGTTCTCGGCCAGTTAACGCGCATTCCCGTGATGGCTCACATCACCGGACGCGACTCGGCAGAGGGCGGGAGTGATATAGACATTGTTAGCGAACTCGAACGGGCCCGCCAGGATGTGCAATCTGCCCGCATCGCAGCTGCCATGCGTATGCGACCAACGCAGCCTCGCCAACAAGAAGAATGGTAGCAAGGGAGCAAGAGACAGGAGGTCAATCATTGAATCAGCAACCGCAGATTGTGGGTATCACTTCACAGCATACCCAGCATAAAGACAATGAAGGCACTATCCGCATCATACTGACGGCGGATAATCATCTCTCGGCATATAGTCCAAAGCTTTCTCCGGCAAGGTTAGCTGAACGGCGACGGCGGCTGCGAGCGGCGTTTAAACAAACGGTAGACACGGCAATTGAAAGGCACGTCCATCTATTTATTCAGGCAGGCGACCTGTTTGACAGCGTGGACCCCCGAAACCTGGAACGCGATTTCGTCGCGGCTCAACTGATGCGTTTGCACGAAGCTGGCATTCACCTGTTCGCGGTCAGTGGCAATCACGACACGCCACGCCAAAAGACCGAACAGGGTGGTGCCGCACCGCAGGTTATCTACCATCGGTTGCATCGAATGTACTTTTTTTCTTCATCCGACCGCGTAGAGCCGGTACAAATCGAGGCGGCAGGATTGAAGCTGGCGGTCGCCGGTCTGAGTTACCATCCTGGCATCGCTCCTGGCATTGACCCTTTGGATCACGTCGAAATAGCTGATCCCGATGGTATCATTGCCAGAGCGGACCAGGGAATTTTCATCCTGCATACGGCGATAGAAGGCCATGCATTCCCCGGCGAGATGGAAACCTTTATCCGCCGCAGTTCGCTGGCAAAACTTGACGGTTTCGGCCTGATTGTCGCCGGTCACGTCCATGCCTATGATCGCTTCTCCATTGGCGACAAGGCTGTGGTCGTCTGTGGAGCAACGGAACGTATGGAGTTTGGGCAGAGTGAAGACAAGACGGGTTTTGTCTATCTCGAACTTTCGCGCAACGGGCTGCGTCACGCAGAACATGTATTGATCAAACCACAGCCACGTCACGTAGTGATGCTGCGTACCACTGAACTCTGGCCTCCTCAACCCGCGCATACATCTCCTGTATCGCAAGACGTGCCGGTGGCTATTCCAACTGTTCGTGATAGCGCTATTGCTTCTCCGATGGAACGGATTATGCAACAATTGGAGCCGCACTGCACCGCAGAGGCGATGGTGCGGTTGACGCTGGAAGGGCCGCTCACCCGTGAGCAGTATCATACGCTCGATATGCACAGTATCTGGCTGTATGGTCAGCAGCGAACATTTTCTTTTGAGATAGACGAAAGCGGCCTTTTGCTGATAAGCGATCTCTTCCCCGATGCCATTGAGCGAGGCGAGCGCATTGCTCCACGCGAGATGCTGGAAAATATCGCGCAGGAATATATGGCGCAAATTGAGGGCCAGGAATCTCGCATACTCTGGGAGAAAACTCGCCAGCGAGTGCTGGACCGCTACGATGAACTTGCTGGAAGGGAGGCAGAGCAATGATTACGCTGAAACAGCTTAAGGCGACCAATTTCAAAGGGTTGCACTCGGTTGACGTGACGTTTCCTGAACGAGGAAGCATCTTAATTGAAGGACACAACGAAGCGGGGAAATCAACGCTTTTTGAAGCTGTGTATGTTGCGCTCTACGGCAAACCGTTGGTGGGAGAAGATAGCCGGGCAAACCAGAACGAAGTCATCCATCATACCCAGACACGCGCCACAGTGCAACTCACGTTCATGGTTGGCACGCAAGAGTTAACGGTCCTGCGTTCTTTCGAGCGAGGAAAAGCACAGCAGGTCACACTCACCATCCAGCGTCCTGACGAGCCGCCGGAGGTCATTAGCCGGTCCAGGCCGGTGGAAGAACGCATTTTGAAAGAACTGGGCAACTTGGATGGCGACAGTTTGCGCAACTCCTGTTTTGTCGAACAAAAAGAGCTTGGGCGTATCGAAACACTTTCATTTGCGCAACGTGAACAGGCGATTCAAAAACTGCTCGGTCTGGAACGACTGACAAAACTCACTGACCAGTTCAAATTTAAACGCGAGCAGGAACGCGAACTCGCAACCGCCGAGAAACGGTTGAACCTCGCGCAAACGCAGGCGGATGTACGCAAGGAAACCGCCAGGGAAGCCGAACTGGCGGAATGTCTGGATGCGATCAGAGTCGTCAACGAGCTACAATATCTCACACTGCTAGAAACGCAAAAAGCGCAGGCCGAGCAAGACTTGCATGCATGTGATGCTCGCATTCACAAAATAAACGAGCGGTTGGAACGCTGCGACGAACTCAAAGAACAGGTACGTCACGGTGAGCAAGCTCGCCAGCAACTGGCGGAAGCTCACCGTGCCTGCGATGCCCTCAATCAGAAAGCAAACGAGCTTGCCCGTCTTGACGATATCGAGCAAAAACAATTGCCAGCGGCTCGCATGCATCTCAGCAATGTACAGACTGCGGTGGAAGCAGTGGCCTTGTTAGACCAGGCAAAAAACGACGTGGTACGGGCCGAAGAAGCTCTGCGCGAAGCCCAACGGCAATGCAGAGCATTGGAACAGGCCGAGAAAGAGCAACAACGCACAACAGTGGAAGTGACACAGGCACAGGCGCGTATCAGTCAACGTCAAAAGGAGGCAGAGGCTGCGCAACAACGTCTTGCCCGACAGGCGCAGGAACTCTCAAGCAGAAAAAAGGCTCTGGAAGAGACACTGACTCAGGTAACTCAGTGGGAAAACGCGCTGGCAACGCTCCGGTCAACGCAACAGGCAATAGATGAAGCAGAGCAACAGGTACAGGAATTGACACGCCTGCAAGCGGATATGCACCAGGACGAAGAGGCTGTACGCAAACTTGAGGCTGAAGTCTCCCAGACTGAACAGGAAAAGCTAGCGGCAACAGAAAAAGCACAATTGGCGGCAGCATGGGATGCTCTCGCCAACTGGCTGCGGCTCAAACAGGTTGAAATGTCGCTCACGGGTTTCGCTGATCAATACAAAACGTTGACTGCCGGACAGCAGGAGGCCGAAAAAGGACTGGCAACCGTGCGCGGAAAGCTCCGCGTACCACTGCTTGCTGGCATTGGTTTGAGTGTCCTTACGGTGCTGGCTCTGGTGATGGGATTGTTCTGGCCTCTGGCGTTTGTCCTTGCACTCCTTGCTGCATGTGGGGCAGTGATGTCCTGGCTATGGTTTTCCCGTGCGCGTCGCATAGTGCGGCAAGCAGCACAACAGGTAGCTGGAGTACACACGGATATCCAGCGACTGGAGATGCAGCGTCAGGCATCAATGCAGGTCAACGGCGATCCTGCTATGCTTCGTCAGTACGAACAACAACTACAAGCAGCCAATATTGCTGTCCCGGCAGATCTCGCGGCAGGAAATATCCTCAAGGAACACCTGCAACAAAAAGGTGGTTCCACTCTCGATTATCACACGTTACAAACTGCTGCACAGCAAGCGGGTAACGACCATACGCGGCTTGTTGAACAACTCAGACAGGCACGATCAGCACTCACGACAGGCAAAACTGCTCTCCATAGCGTCCAGCAAGTTGGCAATCCAGCAGAACGGTTACGCACGTTCCATGTGCAGAAGTCTGAACAGGAACAGGCCATTGCAAAGCTGGGACAACATAGTAGAGCAACGCTGCCCACAGGTGTAACATGGCCTCCCAGTAGTCAATCACTGCAAATGTTACTTGCTAGCTGTCGGGCTGAGATAAATGCGAATCAAACTGCGCAAAAACAACAACAGGGAGATGCTGCCAGACTGCTGCAAGAAGCGGAGGCCGATTGCGCGAAAGCGGAAAGCACACTACAACACGCACGTGTTAAAGCCGATGCATTACGAGTAGCAGACCCGTTGGCAAAGCTGACCACAGCACAGGACCATCTGACGGCAGCCAGAGCTAGCCAACAGCAACGGCAGGCAGAACTAACGCCTCTACTGCTGCGTATCCACGTTCGTTTCGAGAGGGATGTGGCATCTGAGCAAGGTCGTGTTCAAGAACAGATCCAGGCACACGAAAGGCAACTGGAATCCCGCACACTTTTGCAAGCAGAATACAGCGCAAGAAAAGAAGCCTTTATCAAGTCACTGACTGCAACATGGACGCAGGCAGAAGACCTTCTTACTGCTGTGCATCGTCTTGTGGCGACAGATGCACCTTCGCTTCCACAAAAAACAATCACTGTGGAAAATTTCCCTTCCATTGAAGGCGCAATCATCAGCGTGATTGATGTGACCAAACGAGCCTTTACCGTAATGCTTTCTCAACTGAATGAACCACAAACGAAAAAGGAACAGACCGAAGGATATAACGAACAGGGCAGGATCAAGGAGCAGAAAAAAGGTGTAGATGCCGAAATGCAGCAACGCCAGCGCACAATCACCGGTATTCTTACGGCACGCACCATCGCCACTCCTACGAGCTATACACGGACTGCGCTTGCCGAAGGTTGGTCTCTCATTTTATCAGTTTCATCCAGTGAAGAGCGCCAGGTTATAGCTGAACTTGGACAAATACGAAATCGCCTGTACGCCGCACAACAACAGCAACAACGACTGACCAATGAACTGCAACATCCCGGCACGCCCCTTGACATCGAAGAGTGCCAGCAAAAGGTGGATGAACTCAGGGAAGAGCGTGACATATGCAGGTTGGCTACACAACTGCTGAAAGAGACGCATGATCGCATTGCACGCCGCGTACTACCCGTGACGGAACGCAATATGCAACCACTCTTGCAACAACTGACCAGTGGGCGTTATCGCGATGTCCGCCTGACTCCTGAAGAAAGCAATGGTCAACCAGGAGAGATGGATTATCGCATCCGCGTCTGGGATCCAACTGCCGGACGTTTCGTCGCGAAAAATCTCTTTTCCGGTGGTACACGTGATCAATGTTCGCTTGCTCTGCGTCTGGCCTTTGCGCTTGCCACCTTGCCACAGGAACTGGGCGTAGCTCCTGGCTTCATCTTCCTCGATGAGCCGCTCAGCGCCTTTGATGCCCAACGTGCTCAGGCCCTTGTCGAACTTCTCACAACTGGAACGATTGCGCAGCATTTCAATCAGGTCGTGTTGATTTCACACCAGCATGCCTTCGACCGCGAGGCATTCCAGTATCACATACTAATGGAGGCCGGTCAGATAGTGGAATCCGACTTGCCTGTGGCAGAAGATGATTATCACGAACCTGCTCAATTCTTACCAGTTTCTGCGTGAAACCTTCTGGAAGGAGAACAGTATGCCCTTTGACGTGTTCATTTCCTACTCACACCAAGATAAAAAATTGCGCAACGATCTCATAACACATCTCGCCGTATTACGGCATCAAGGCTTGATTCGGCATTGGTATGATGGTGACATTGTGCCGGGAACCGAATGGGAGCCACAGATTATGGAACATTTAAACAATGCACAGATTATTCTTCTGCTTATCAGCGCACGCTTTATAGCATCGGAGTTCTGTTACGGTATTGAGCTACAGGCAGCAATGGCAAGGCACGATACAGGAAAAGCGCGTGTTATTCCCATTCTGTTGTACCCCTGTGTATGGAATAATACGCCCTTTGCAAAACTTCAGCCACTTCCAACAGGGGCTAAACCGGTAGCGCAGTGGTCTTCGCGAGACGAGGCATTAACCGATGTCGTGAAAGGTATCAAGAGAGTAATTCAGGATTTGAGCGCAGACGCAAAGGGTCATTCCTGACGCAATATTTCAGAGATATGTTTGAACAAAGCCAAAAGAACGCATATTCTTACTAGAACAGCATAAAACTGATGTTCTATAAATTTTTACTATTGATTTAATGCCTCAAACTGGTTATACTTCTATTGTGTGTGCTAAGGATAGGAGTAGGCCATGTCTTTAATGCAACAGTCGAAAAAACCGTATGACCTCTTCTATTGCTATGCTGATGAAGACGAGGCACTTTTGAATAAATTAGAGATTCACCTCAGTTCTTTGAAACGAGACGGTTTAATTCGATCGTGGAGCAAACAAGGGATTAGTCCTGGAGCAAACTGGCAGCATGAGTTAAACAATCAAATAAGCCGCGCTTCTATTATATTGTTGCTTGTTAGCTCTAATTTCACTCATTCTGACCATGTGTATAACTTTGAAATAGAGCGCGTTGTTAATAAACGCCAAACCAAAGAAGCTATTATTATCCCCGTTCTTGTACGTTCATGTGATTGGAAAGAGGTTAAATTTGGCGAACATGAGAAGCTCAGTGATTATGAAGTTCTTCCTCAAAATAGAAAACCTGTCACACGCTGGCCCAATCGTGATGATGCCTTCACCGAGATAGCTCTAGCAGTGAGACAAGCAGTTACCAATCTTCGGGAATACGCAGAAGAACGAAGAATGGGCATAGTAAACCCAAAGCCTAAATCTATTTATCCCAGATCAAATACAGCCCGGCCCCAACACATCTCGCTGCTTGAAGACCTTCAGCCGAATCCTGTACATAAAACAGGAATGTCTGTAACTCATTCTACTGGCTCTCAGCGCGTGAATAAAGTGTCAACAAATCCGACGAAGGTAGATACTCCGATACGCAACACAGGAAGGAGTGCAAAACCAGATAAGCGAGGGTATGCACAGTTTGTAGGAAAAAGCGTTGCTGAACCTTCATGGGGGAAAAAAACTATACCAAAGAAGAGGAGGTTCTCTCAGTTGAGAGAGAAATATTTTACTTTTGATGATATTAGCAAATATGATACTGGTATTCGGTGGACGTTGTTCTTTTTCTTTTTAGCAGTTGATGTTGGAGGATTCACACTTGTTTCACGATACTTGCTGGGGGCACAGGAACAGGTGGTAGCTGTTTGTATTTTTTCGTCTCTGTTTTTCCTCTGGGGTGTATTCAATAAAAACGGTTTCGTAGCGTTAATTCTGACCACCTTGTTTAGTGGTATCTGGGCCATTATTGGCTTCCACTATCTACCGTTATATCCAGCGAGTATTCCCGTTACCGTGATAGCTCTCTGTTTTGTGCTTGCCTTACTACGATTTCTTCTTTTTCGGGAATATAAGCAGAAGAAACGTCGATCTCTTTCCCGTTCACGGTAATATGTTACCACGTTCATCCACTTTCCCATTTCAATGCTCGGCATTGTACATAATGGAATACGACTTATTGACCAGGTTCGCACAAACAGCTATAATCGCACCACTGGTTCCTTTTGTTTTGTTTTATTTGTGGCCGTAGAGAGTTGGAGTGCATGTTGGACGCGAGAGAGCGATATCGTATTCCACCGGATTATGCCGGGCGAACCCGTATGGTGCGCCAGCGATTCAAGCTTTCCCAGCAACAATTCGCCGATCTCCTCGATGTCTCGGTTCCGCTGCTCAAACGGTGGGAGAACGGACAGGCGCAACCACCACTCGCGTACTGGCAACGGATCGCGCTGGCTGAGGTTGAGGGGGTATCGGCGCTCAACGGGAAGGATTCTGTCGGGCATACCGTCCGCGAAGCCCACGCAGGCTACCTGCCTGAATCTGCGCTAGCTCCTCCCATTGATTTTTCCGCGAACGCGGAGATGGTGCGCACGGTGGTCGAGGGAGAGCGGCTGACGTATGGACACCTGTTTAATCCCGCCTTCGCGACCGAGATATCGCTAATTGATCCGCTGCCGCACCAGCGCATCGCCGTTTATGACCACCTGATGCAGCAGACGCGGTTGCGTTTCTTGCTGGCGGACGATGCCGGGGCTGGGAAGACGATCATGACAGGACTGTACATCCGCGAGATGTTGAGCCGTCGCCTGATCTCGCGGGTATTGATTGTGCCGCCCGCCGGGCTGGTTGGCAATTGGGAACACGAACTACGGACGCTGTTTAACCTGCCGTTTCGCATTATCACCGGCAGCGATGCCCGGTCTGGCAATCCTTTTACGGGGCCGCGCAGCGATGTGCTTATTGTCAGCGTCGATACGCTGGCAAGTGACCGCATGTTCACACGCCTGCAGGAGGCGGAGGTGCAGCCCTATGACCTGGTGGTTTTTGACGAGGCCCATAAGCTGGCGGCGAACCGCGAGGCCGATTTGCGCCTTCACCGCACTGGCCGCTACCGCGTCGCCGAGGTGTTGGCGGGCATTCCATCCGATGATGAACGCTGGTCGCTCGCGTGGGGCAGCCATCACCTGTTGTTGCTCACTGCCACGCCGCACATGGGCAAAGATTTCCCCTATTATTGCTTGTGGCGATTGCTAGAACCGGATGCGCTGGCTACTATTGACGCTTTCAACGCTTACCCATCAGAGGCACGTCGTCGCCACTTTGTCCGGCGCACGAAAGAGGAGATGGTCTCCTTCGACGGACGACCTATCTACCCGACGCGCATTTCGGATACACACAGCTACAAGCTGACGCAAGGAGAGATGAGCGAGCAGCAGTTGTACGACGCGACGACGCACTACATCCAGACGACCTATAACCGTGCGCAGTTGCTCAATCGCTCGGCGGCCCGTCTCGCCATGAGCGTCTTCCAGCGCCGACTGGCAAGCTCGACCTACGCCCTGCTGCGCTCGTTTGAGCGACGAGCCGAGAAGCTGGCGAAGTTGAGCGAGGATATGCGGGCCGGTCGCCTGACGCAGGCACAGTTCGCGGCGATGCAGAAGACGCTTGAAACGGTCAAAGACGCGCTCGATGCGAAGACCGCCGACGAAGAAGAGGTCATTGATGGGCAAGAAGAGCATGAGTACGAGGAGGACGAAGCGCTGGGCGGCGTGCTGGCAACCTCGCTGAAAGAACTGGAAGCGGAACTGTCCCAGGTACAGGAGTTGCGCGAGATGGCGCGGCATGTGTACGAAATGGGCGAAGAGTCCAAATTCGAGAAACTGCGCGATATCTTGCGCGACCCGCGCTACCAGCACGAAAAGCTCATCATTTTCACCGAACACCGCGATACATTGTACTTTTTAGTGCATCGCCTCGAAGGCATGGGTTTTACCGGGCAGATTGCGCAGATTCACGGCGGCATGAACTACCAGGAGCGTGAAGCGCAGGTTGCCGCCTTCCGCCGCCCAGTCGAGGATGGCGGCGCACTGTACCTGGTCGCGACCGACGCGGCGGGTGAAGGCATCAATCTCCAGGTCTGCTGGCTGATGGTCAACTACGATATTCCCTGGAACCCGGCGCGTTTGGAGCAACGCATGGGACGCATCCACCGCTACGGGCAGAAGCACGACCCCGTGCTTATTCTCAACCTTGTCGCTGGAGAGACACGTGAGGGGCGCGTGATGCAAACGCTGCTGGAGAAAATGGAGCGCATTCGCAGAGAGCTTGGCTCTGATAAAGTCTTTGATGTTGTTGGGCAACTCTTCGAGGGGCGGTCGTTGCGTGACTATATGGAGCAAATCGTCACCGCTGCCGACGAAAGCGAGGTTGAGCAGCGTATCGTGCGCATTGAGGGTACACTAACGAAGGAACAGGTCGAGGCGCTGCAAGAACGTGAACGCGCTCTCTATGGAGAAGGTGGCGCAGTGCGCCGCGAGTTGCCGCGTCTGCGGGCGAAACTGGAGCAGGAAACCTATCGCACATTGCTGCCCGGTTACGTGCGCCATTTTATTGTATGCGCCGCGCCAATGCTCAATATCGGCATCGAGGGTGACTTGAGCGGCGTGTTCGCGCTGCACCCGCTTAAACCGGGTGCTATGGACTGGCTCCTGCCCTTGCTGGAAACCTATCCTCCAGCAGTGCGTGACCGCTACATTGTCTTCCCGCCACGTGAGGGTGAGCAGGCCATTTTCCTGCATCCGGGCGAACCAGTTTTTGAGCGGTTCCGTCGCTACGTTTGCACGCACTTTGAGCAACAGGCGCTACACGGAGCGGTCTTCGTTGACCCAACGGCAACACGGCCCTATTGCTACCATCTCGCGCAGGTCGTGGTTTCCCGGCAAGCCGACGCGACACTTCACGCCCTTAACCATCCCGAAGTGCTGGAATACCGGCTCATCGGACTGCGGCAGGACGAGGGCGGCGCAGTCGTCGAATGCGCTGTCGAGCAGCTGCTACTATTGCGCGGCAGCAGCGACCTACCGTATTCTGCCGCCCGTTTTGCTGCCGATGTCGAGGACGCTGTGGAACAGGCGAGCGATTATGCCAGTTCGCAGATCGCCGAAGCCATCGCTGAACACCATCGGCACAAACTGCAACAGAGCTTACCCGAACGTGTCGGGTTCATTGAGCGTAGCTTCGCCTACCAGGCGGCGGAACTGGCAGAACAACGCTCCCGGCTCAAAGAAAAGGCCGATGCCGGTGATGCCCGTGCCAAAGCCGAACTCACCAGGACGAAGGCACGGCAGAAAGGCTTGCAGGCTCGCAAGGACGAGACACTAACGGTCTTGCGCCGCGAACCGGAATTGATTGTACCTGGCGAAGTCACCTTTCTGGCCCACGCGCTGGTCGTTCCTTCGCACGATCCAGAAGACAAAAAACGCTACGATGCCGATGTCGAGGCTATCGCCGTGCAACTGGTACGCACCTATGAGGAGACGCTGGGCGCGATAGTGCGTGATGTATCAACGGCTGAGCGAGCACTGGCGGCTGGCCTTGAAGCATGGCCCGGCTTCGACCTGCTCTCGCGCCGCCCGATGGGGGAAGAACTGGCAATCGAGGTCAAGGGTCGTGCCGCTATCGGCGATATCGAACTGACCGAAAACGAATACATCCGTGCCTGCAACCTGCGCGACCGCTACTGGCTCTACGTCGTCTTCGAGTGCGCCAAAGCCGCGCCACGGCTCCTGCGTGTGCAAGACCCCTTTGGCAAATTAGTTGCACGCGCTAAAGGCAGCGTTATCATTAACGACGCCGACATTTTTGCGGTGGCGGAGAACGAGTAAAAAGTAGTGAACATTTAACTAAAGGAAGAGCTATTTTATGGGAAAAACAGTCGCATTATCAAAGTTCTCTGAATGGAAGGGACTTGATTGTATAAACGCAGTTGTTCATGAAATGCATTGTATCTATCGGGAAATTAGTAAAGATGATTTTGGATTCGATGGGGAGATTGAAGTCGTAATTCCGAAGGAAGATGGACAGGGATGCGAAACAACAGGAGGAATCATTAAGCTCCAATCAAAGTCAGGAAGCAGCTACGTTAACCACGATAACGAAACTCATTTCTATGTATATGTTAAGCAGCAGGATTTAGACTTATGGAATAGAACAAACGTTCCAGTAATTTTGTTGTCTATCATCCTAATGATGATAGGCTTTATTGGAAGGATGTCAAGTCCTACATTAAGACGAGTCCACAGATTTTTCAGCCTTCTCCAAAAATTGTGTTTGATAAAACAAGGGATGTGTTCGATGAAAGTTGCTATGAACAGATGTGCGACTTGGCACAAACAAGTCCACTTCCTATCTCCCCTCATCAAGCGGAACGTCTCTACTCGAATTTATTGTTAGTGAAACGCGCTCCTGGCACTATAACATGTGCGAAAACGCCCTATCAACAGCGACAAGAGATTTATACGAGTCTAAAGTGGACTCCACCTTTTGTTGTAAGGACGGATACACTTTATACTATCGTAGATTTACGTAATCCAGATTGCGGATTACGCTCTTCCTGTGATATTACGACAATTCGAGATACTCTTGCTCAGCAGTGGATTACTGATGACCAAAGCCGTCGGGATTACATTTTTTTACTAAACCAGCTACTTTCTAGTCACCTCCATCGCTGTGGTTTGCGATATAGCCGCAATTATCAACGCTATTACTTCCCACGTGAAGACGATAACCATGAAGAGTTTAAGCGCGATTGGTTCAATGTTAGAACAAGCCGGGCTGCTCCTCCTCGTATTGTGACTAAGTATTATCGATATGGTCAGGAATGCTACTGGCGCCATCTGGCAGTTCAGTTAACATTCCAGTACATAGGTAATGCTCTGTGCCTCCAAGTTATACCCAGGTACTTATTCACCATTGATGGACAAACACCCTGTGAGCCCGAAAAGGTGGGACCATATACTACAAAATTGAAGGCTGTAGAGCGAAATATTCACGTACTTAACCATATTCTCTTCTGGGCGGATATCCTTTCGCAACGTACACCAAGTATTGACATTCAACTTATGTATAAAACTGTGATGGTAATTGAAAAGGTGCCTTTATCTGGCATTGCACCTTTTGCGATTGTGAACGATCCAGCCATCTACGAAGATGCAGAGCAAGTATTGCAGCCTTCCTTATTCGACCTTGCAGGAGAAAGTGACGATGACAACTTTTACGTTTGAACATTTAGCGGAACCCAAGTTACAATTTGGACATTATTTTGAACATCAAGATACCAAAACAGGACTTGCAGAATGTGGCCCTTTCGGATTGAATATAGAAGGCCTTCATCCCTCAGAAATTAAGGTCGCGTTTATTGGTACTCGCGAAACAATAGCTGGAGCCAAAGAATGGATTGACGTGTGTAGCCGACGCATTGAAAGTGAAAACATGCGCATTTTAGGTAACTCTGCCCAACCTTCCAACGGACTATTCGGCGAAATGTCAGATCAGAGATTCACTCGTGTTTACAAAATTCTCAATCGCGATTTTGTCGGTTTCAGTTCAGATTCTACATTTGAATGTCGCTTTCAATTGAACGAACGATGGGAACGGATTCTTAATCAACGAACAATAGACCAAATCCTGAAAGTCGAAAACAAATTAACACGCATCCAGGAACTAGTGAGACTTATCAGCAGCGAGGTTCAAAGTCTTGCTACTACTACTCCTCTTCCAACTGTAATTATAGTTGCGCTCACTGACGAAATGGCTCAGCTAGCTGACACGGTCTCAATTTCTGGAAACTATACCTATAACTTTCGTCGAGCAATCAAGGCAAGTGCAATGCAGTGGCATATACCCTTACAATTATTACAACAAAGGACTGTGCAAGGTAAAGACCCTCATTTGCAGGAAAAGACGTTACGAGCATGGAACTTCTGTACTGCACAGTATTACAAAGCAGACGGAGTTCTCTGGAGACCTGCTGATATAGCGCCAGATACATGCTTTGTTGGAATCAGCTTCTACGTCGCTCAAGATCTTAACGATCAACGAACAGTCCGTGCGAGTGTAGCTCAGGCCTTTGATTATATGGGGCAAGGACTGGTACTTCGGGGAGATCCTTTCTTCTGGGATAAGGAAAAGCAGGGAGCAAGCCCTCATTTGACACGAGAAGCAGCTTCTGCCTTGATGAAAAAGACTCTGGCTGCCTATCTACAGACTAAAGGCATACCGCCCAAACGAGTAGTGGTTCATAAAACCTCAAATTTTTGGGGAACAGAACACAGTCAATATAATGAGCTGGAAGGGTTTTATGAGGGAATCGAAGCTGTATTTGCTCATTGTGAAATAGATTTGGTTGCCCTATGCCAAACAGGTTTGCATATGTTCCGTGAAGGAAATTACCCTCCATTACGAGGGACTTACTTTACACTGGCAGAAAAGCATCATTACTTGTACACAATGGGATATATCCCGTACTTCAATACCTATCCTGGCTCTTACGTTCCTGAACCATGGTATATTGCTGATCATCATGGTGGAAGCGCACCGAAGGATTTGTTTCGTGAAATATTAACTCTCACCAAGATGAATGTCAACAATTGTAATTTTGCTGATGGTATCCCTATCACGTTAGCATTTTCGAGACAGATAGGGGAGATTATGAAGCACATTCCTGAAGATGGGGTAGTGCAACCGATGTATAAGTTTTACATGTGATCAGTAAAGCATAAATACTTAACGCAAAAACTTTTGAAAGTGCAGAATAGAGACTATGAACAACGACCAGCGCCTCATCGAAGTCGCGTTTCCCTTAAAACAGGCTTCGCTCGACTCTGTCCATGAGAAGAATGTGCGGCATGGACATATTTCGACGCTACATATTTGGCCGGCGCGCCGACCACTGGCTGCCAGCCGCGCTGCACTCATCGCGACACTGCTACCCGACCCTGGCAATAGCGAAGAACGCAAGCAGATAATGGACCGCCTCGCGGGTCGCGTCGTCACAAAAGTGAAGAAGAAAACGCTTGCTGGTGGCAGAACTGAGCAGCAAACTGCGGAGGAGACTGAGGGTGGCATCCTGCACTGGGGACGTGAGAATAGCGAAGACCTCAACTGGTTCCGCGAGAAAATCCGCGCAGCCTATGGCGGACACGCGCCAAAAGTGCTTGATCCTTTCTCAGGTGGTGGTGCCATTCCCCTGGAAGCGATGCGTATGGGTTGCGAAGTGACCGCCGTGGACATCAACCCCGTCGCGTGGTTCCTGCTCAAGTGTACACTGGAATACCCGCGGCGACTCGCCGGTCAGCACCTGCCTTTGCCCGCGTTCGCATTGCAGTCACCCGAATTTATGGAGAGTTATTTCAAAGCGCAGGGCTTCAAAGGGGCAGCTCTGCGTGTACAACTCAAATCTCTGGGATTTGTGGAGCAGACAGTAACGTCGCAGCCATCCCTGATCGGTGTCAATGTCGAAATAGCCTCTATCGAGGCCGATCTTTCCTGGCATGTACGTGCATGGGGCTGGTGGGTGTTACAACAGGCAAAGGCTGACCTTGAACGCTTCTATCCAATGGTGGATGGCAAACCCACCGTCGCCTACCTCTGGGCGCGTACTGTCACCTGCAAGAACTGCCGCGCCAACGTCCCGCTGCTCAAGACGCGCTGGCTCTGCAAAAAAGACAACAAACGAGTTGTACTGACCATGACTCCCAACACTGACAGAACAGGTGTCGTCTTCGGCGTGCAAACCGATGTGCCAGCCGCGAAGGGTAGTAGCACACAAAGCATACAGCACGACAAAACCATCGGGAGTGGCACTATGTCCAGTTCCGGCGTTACCTGCCCCTGTTGCGGTACCATCATGAAAATGGAGGGTATCCGTCTGGAAGGTATCGCGGGTCGTCTCGGAACTATCATGACCGCCGTGGTAGTAGACGGTCAAAACGGCAAAGAATATCGTCTGCCCACCGAAAACGAAACACAAATGGCTCGCGAGGCAGAGAAAGAAATCACCCGAACATTTGAAGACATTCCCTTTGGATTACCAGAGGAACCATTACCAGCGAAAGAAACGTTAGGCTTTCGTGTTCCTCTTTATGGTTTTGACAAGTGGTACAAACTCTTCACGCCGCGCCAGCTTCTCGCATTGGGAACATTCGTCAAGCATACTCGCACAGTACGAGAGGTGATGCAGAGGCAGACGTATACAGCGGAATGGGTGGAGGCGGTAAGTGCGTATCTAGCTCTGGGGATTGATAAATTAACAGATTATATTGCTGCTCTCTGTACATGGCATGTTACAGGTGAAAAAATGAGCCATGTGTTTGTACGATTCGCATTACCTATCAATTGGGATTTTGCTGAACTAAACCCGCTTTCTGATTCATCTGGTAATTACCTTGCGTGCATGGAATGGGTATCGCGAGTAGTAGAGCAAAACACTTATGCATCTAAACAGGCTGTAGAACCGCATGTTTTTCGCCAATCTGCAATTAACACACGTGATTCTAATAAATTTGATGCAGTGATTACCGACCCACCATACTATGATGCCATACCTTATTCTGACTTGATGGACTTTTTCTATGTCTGGTTGCGACGAACATTGCACGGACTTTCGCCGGAAATTGACGCGGCGTTTAAGCCGCCACTTTCGCCTAAGTGGGATCATGAACAGAACGATGGCGAACTTATTGATGATTCCAGTCGCTTTGGGGGAGACAAACAAAAATCAAAAGCCAATTATGAGCAGGGCATGTTTCGCGTCTTCCAGTCGTGCTATCAATCGTTGAAGCCGGATGGGCGGCTGGTCGTTGTCTTCGCGCACAAGCATCCCGATGCCTGGGAGACGCTGGTGTCGGCGATTATTCGCGCTGGCTTCGTCGTGGATGGCAGTTGGCCTATTCAGACGGAGATGGGCAACCGCACACGGGCACTTTCCTCGGCGGCGCTGTCGTCGTCGGTCTGGCTGGTCTGCAAGAAACGCTCGGAGACGGCACGGCCTGGCTGGGATAACCGCGTGCTGGAGGAGATGCAGGAGAACGTCATTCACAAGTTGCGTGATTTCTGGGACGCTGGTATTCGCGGGCCGGACTTTGTCTGGGCAGCGACGGGACCAGCAATGGAGGCGTACAGCAAGCATCCTGTTGTCAAGAAGTCGAACGAGCCGGGACAGATTTTAAGCGTGTCGGAGTTCCTGCGGCACGTGCGACGCATGGTGGCGGATTTCGTCGTCGGGCGTGTCCTCTCGCACAATGGCGGGGCCGACTCGGTGAGCGGTCTCGACGATGTGACCACCTACTACTTGCTGCACCGCTACGATTTCGGTATGGAGAACGCGCCTATTGGCCCATGCATCCTCTATGCCGTCTCCTGCGGCCTCTCCGACTCCTCGCTCATCAATCGTTACGACCTGCTGGCGAAGACGGGCGGTCAGGCTCCAATTGAGGAGGCTGAGGAAGATGAAACGACCGGAGACAATGAAGCGGACGTGGAAGAAGGAACGAGCAGCACAGTCAAATTGAAGCAATGGAATCAGCGCAAAAGTGCCAGCCTGGGCTACAATGCGCCCGGCACGCCGCCGCCTCCGCTCATTGACCAGGTCCATCGCCTGATGCTCCTGTGGCGAGCCGGAGATGTCATCAAAGTGGACGAGTACCTGGATGTGCGCGGTCTGGGTCACAACACGCTGTTCCACCAGTTGCTCCAGGCTCTGATCGAACTGGCCCAGACTAGTAGCGATGAGCGGTCGTTGCTTGAAAGCATCAGCAACCACGTTGCCTCGCGTGGCAGTTTGCCGGTGTATCCGCTGGGATTGATGGAGTAGAGCAGCCGGGTGAGATGCACGAAGTTGCATCCTACATATATTTAGAAGGGGGATTTTCAAGTGACGCTCATTCATGTACTTATTGTCATTTTCATCCTCTGCTTTGGCGCACCGGCAGTTTTTTTCAGGTGGAGCAGGCGCGTACAGCGCAGAATCGTGCGTACTAAGTATCCTGATGCCCAACCTCCAACCACGAGCAGAAAGTTACGCCCGTTGCCACTTGTGCAAAGCGCAGTAGGTGTCCCGGTTGAGCATCTTCCCAATCCTTACCCACCTTACGCTGGGACACTGCGCATCAACGACTCGCTCAAGGATAACAGCGCGGGTTACTACTGGATGGATGACCGGATGAAATCATCACAAGAGACAGAGGGATGCCGTTTCTGCGACGAGTCGTATCATGTGAGTATCGGCAACAAACGAACGTCCTGGATGACCTATTGTCTGGCGTATGAAACCAACTTTAGCAATTTCGTCTATCAGATCGAAGCGACGTTACTGCAAGGCATGGACATAGGTATAGTATTTCGCCAGACGGTGCAGTATGGCTATTACTATTTCCACATTCGTCGCAATGGCAGCTACGAACTAATCCGCGCCTCCAGAATTACTATGCAATACACATTGCTGGACGCTGGCTTCAGCCCCGACATCAACATTGAATTGAACCAGCCGAACGTGCTGGCGGTGGTGGCGAACGGCCCGAACATGGATCTCTATGTCAATCAGCGACATCTCACCCGCGTGACTGATGCAGCCTGCCCGGCTGGTCGTATCTCCACAGCCGCCGCCACTGCTGATGGTAGCCCTTGCGAAGCATCTTTCCACAATGTGATGCTGTGGACGTTGGATGGGGAGGATGAAGCATGATGTTGCGGAAAGTGAAAAATGAATAATGCTCATTCGTCTCCTTATTGCTGAAAGATTCATAGGATATATCAAAGTATATCAACAAGTATTAATATGATAGTAAAGGTTACTTATAGATAATGCTTGACAAATAACCCTTGTTCAGTTATTCTAGCTACACTAAAACAAGCAGAAATAAGGAATTTTCTGCTGCATTGACGGTGCGATGAAAACGCATTTTCCCCACATTCGTTCACACGTTAAAAGGTTGAAGGAGTTAAACGAATTGGTCTCTAGCTTACCGGGTGGCGAACTGGCAAGTCGCCCCTTGCACTTTTTCTGGATTGCTGATTGTTCTGGTTCGATGAGTGGGGTCAAGATTCAGGCACTGAATGTCGCCATTCGGGAGGCAATCCCGGAGATGCGCCGTGTGGCGGGTAATAACCCTAACGCGCAGGTCTACATGCGTGCAATTAAATTTTCGACTGGAGCCAACTGGCATATTGCCCAACCAACACGCCTGGAACAGTTCCAGTGGATTGATCTTACAGCAGGTGGCGTGACAGCAATGGGCAAAGCATTTCAGATGGTCGCGGAGCAATTAAAAGTGCCGCCAATGGATCCGCGTGGTCTTCCTCCAGTCCTCGTCCTTATCAGTGACGGTGCCCCCACAGATAATGCGAATCAGGGGTTGCAAGCCATTATGGCAGAACCCTGGGGGCAAAAATCGGTTCGTCTCGCTATTGGTATTGGAGAAGATGCAAATTACAATATGCTCGAACGATTTATTGGCAACCCGGAAATACAACCATGTCATGCAGGCAATTCTGACCAGCTAGCGCAATATATCCGGTGGGCTTCGACGGTAGCAATTCAGGCATCCTCGTCGCCCCATGCACCGGGTATGAACGATCAGCAGGGACTCACCGTCGTAGCTACGCAATTGAATATTCCTGCGCCACCACCTGTATCCAACGGGCAGAGCCAGGATATCTGGTAAGGATGGCTGGCATGACAGAAACACATGACACGTGGCGACTTATCGGTGCGTCTGTCCGAGGAGCCAATCATGTGCGGCAGGGTATACGGAACCAAGACTTCATTGGCTGGGAACCGGCAGATGCGTGCATGAACGAATCCGGTACTGTTACTCCGTTCGTTATTTCTCTCGCCGATGGACATGGCAGCGAGAAGTATTTTCGTAGCCATATTGGGGCACAATTTGCTGTCGAGATTGCAAATGAGGTACTTTATCAGTTTGCTCAAACACACGTACATTTGCCTTTTTCGCGGATTGAAGTTGACGCTGAGCGACTGCCACACCAGATTCTTGCGCAATGGAAACAGGATGTCGAAAGAAACTGGGAGAATGACAGGCAAACGGATGACGAAATAGCGTGGTTAGAGGAACATGTGAGCGCGAGAAAAGCTATCGCCAAAAATCCTACTATACCCTATGGAACCACACTCATTTCAACTCTGATCACAGAACGTTTCATTCTCTATTGTCAGGTAGGCGATGGCAATGTGATTACTGTAGCAGGTGATGGGACATACGCAGAACCGGTGCCCCCCGACGAACGAAACTTTGCTAACGAGGCAGTTTCCCTGTGCAACGCCGTGCCAAAAGATTTCCAGCTTCACATACAACAACTCGGAACAAAGCAGCCTGCGTTGATTATGCTCGCAACCGATGGCTACGTCAATTCTTTCCGTGATATACATGGGTTTTACAAAGTCGCCACCGATATATGGGATCTTATCATTAACAGTGGTGAAGATGGCTTACAAATGGTGGCAAATAGTCTGGAAGGGTGGCTTGAGCGTTCTACTCAAATGGGCAGTGGAGATGACATCAGCGTAGGAATACTCTGGCACATGAGTGCCTTTCAGGGACAGATTGCTAGAGCAGAAGCTCCTAGTTCATCAACGGAAATTGTATCTCCTTCACCACTACCAGGGGTTGCGCTGACGAACATTGACGACGAATCAACACAACCCGCCCCCACATCCAGGGCAAATTCTTGAGTGTCATCTAGCTAGAGAGAAGATAAACAGTGGCAAACAGTTCCATCCTCAAGCCGCAGGAGCAATTACGAACTGAATCCGGCATGACATGTATCGTCGAAGAGTTGCTTGGTGAGGGCGGGCAAGGTGAAGTTTACAAAAGCGATTTGAGCGGGAAAAAACTGGCGTTAAAATGGTATTACCCCCACTCGGCTACTCCAGATCAAAGGCAAGCTCTTGCTGATCTTATCAGCAGAGGGAAACCTGACGAAAGATTTCTCTGGCCTGTAGACTTGGTTGCATCAACCAATCACGCTGAATTTGGGTACATTATGCCTCTCCGCGACGCAAAATTTTCTGGTATCGTAGATTTGATGAAGCGGCGCGTGCAAACAACTTTTCATAGTCTTTGCACAGCGGGATTCAATATCGCGGATAGCTATTTTCATTTGCATACCAGCGGGTTTTGCTATCGGGATATCTCATTTGGAAACGTCTTTTTCCATCCTGAAAATGGCGATGTCCTCATCTGTGATAACGATAATGTCACTGAGAACGAAGCTAAAAAAACGAGTATTCTTGGCACGCCCAGGTTCATGGCTCCAGAGATTGTGCGTGGAGAAGCTTTTCCCAGCACGGATACCGACCTGTATTCGCTGTCAGTCTTGCTCTTTTACCTTTTTATGACCCATCATCCACTAGAAGGGAAGCAAGAAGCCGACATGCCGATTTTCGATGCGGAGGCACAAAAACGTATCTACGGGGATAATCCTATCTTTATCTTCGATCCACGTAATACATCCAATCGACCTGAGCCAGGCTATCAGAAAAATGCGCTGATTTTCTGGCCTTTGTATCCGCAGTTTCTCCGTGACCTGTTTACTCGCGCTTTTACCGATGGTTTGCGTGATCCCAAAAACGGGCGTGTGCGTGAGAACGAGTGGCGGAGCGCTATAATCCGGTTGAGAGATTCTATCTTTTATTGTCCTCATTGCAAAGCGCAAAACTTTTACGATGTTGACCATCTTAAAAAGACGAGTGGTACGCCCGCTCCCTGCTGGCGATGTAAAAAATCGGTCAAACTTCCATTCCGTATACGCGCCGGAAATGAAATCATCATGCTAAACAATGACACAAAGTTATTTCCTCATCATATTGATCCCCGGCAAAAATGGGATTTTTCTCATCCCGTTGCTGAAATCAAACAGCATCCTACTATCGCCAATCAGTGGGGATTGAGAAACATCTCAAAAGAAAAATGGGTTCTCGTGCGGCCTGACGGAACGATACAAGAAGTTGAACCAGGGCGAAATGTCCCTCTGACAGTAGGAAACAAAATTCAGTTCGGCACCTCTGAAGGGGAAATTGGCTATTAGCTGTGTGCTATTCGGTATTGAGGAAATATTCATCTTATCAATAGCATCAGGAGAAAATCGTTGAACGAGCAATTGCGTCAAACGCTCAGTGAAATCGTCGCCGGACAAGAAGAGTCCGCATGGAGAGACCCGCAGCGGTGTAAAGGTTTATTGAAGGACTTGTGTCCCGATCCCAAATATCGAGGACTGATTGATGTGCTGGTAACAGCCCTTACTGAAAGAGTCGTTGACGATTTACAGAGAGACAGAGGACAATACCCAGATACAATGCTTGTAGCAAAATTGGCACAACGGCTCGAAGCAAGTACGCGCATCAATAGTAATGATGTCCTCTGGGCAGTAGAGTTGTGGGCTGAAGTTCTTCTGGGGTATAAGCCACCACCATCAACTCAAGCACCGCAAACACTGGTGGTATCAAGCAATGGAGATGGGCAATATCGCACTATTCCCGATGCCATGCATGATGCGTTTCCCGGCGATACGATTCTGATCAAACCAGGGCGATATACTCTGAGCGTTGTGCTTGATAAGGCAATAAAGATTATAGGTAGCAGCCTTCGGCGAGAAGAGGTGGTTGTTCAATGTTATGACATGCCATGCATTCAGATGCAAACACGCTTTGTGCTAGTTGATGACAAGGAGTGAGAAGTGTAGTACGCTTCTGTTTGTACAAAAACAAGCAAACAAGGAGCGCACTACCCATGTTAGACAAAGCTACCATTCTCACTACCATTTTTAC
>Ga0307372_10003155_pt1 | contig 26643 bp, 23 predicted proteins | sample OX1MG_FD_202533 | JGI IMG/M metagenome (GOLD analysis project Ga0307372, IMG submission 202533) | Soil microbial communities from Risofladan, Vaasa, Finland - OX-1 | ecosystem: Environmental > Terrestrial > Soil > Coastal area > Acid sulfate soil | place: Finland: Risofladan, Vaasa | collected... | reverse complement strand
TAACGGGCGCAAAATCTGGACGTCGTACGCGCATCAATCGCACTACGTCCTGATGCTCTGCCGGACCAGCGATAACCCTGCCGCTCGCCAGCAGGGGCTGAGCCAGATCCTCGTGCCGCTCGACACGGCCGGGCTGAGCATCCGCCCGATTATCAATATGGCCGGCGCCCACGATTTCAACGAACTGCTGTTCGAGGACGTACAGGTTCCGGCCGACGCGCTGCTCGGCAGCGAAGGCAAAGGCTGGGACCAGGTAATCAGTGAACTCGCTTTCGAGCGCAGCGGCCCCGAGCGTTTCCTGTCCTCGTTTGTGCTGCTGGAGGCCTTCGCCGAGCTGGCCCGGCAGCAGCCCTCGGCCGAAAGCGCGACGCTAATTGGCTCGATGATTTCGCGGCTGGTACCGCTGCGCGGGATGTCGATGTCGATTGCGGCGCGGCTGGGCCAGGGTGAGTCGCCCAATTTCGAGGCCGCCCTGGTCAAGGAGATGGGCTCGCTCTTCGAACAGGATATCGGCGACCGGCTGCTCGGCGAAATCGTTCCGGCGGCCGATCCAACGTCGGACGACAAGTTCAAGCGGCTGCTGGCGGAAGCTGTATTGCATGCGCCGTCGTTCTCGATCCGGGGCGGAACGCGCGAGATATTGCGGGGCATAATCGCCCGCGATTTGGGGTTACGCTGATGAGTGATATCGCGATGATCGAAGATACCGTGCGGCGCACGCTCGCCGACGCGCTGACCGCGAATGTAATCGAGGCCGCGGAACACGGCGCGTGGGCCGGCACGCTCTGGGAGCGGCTCGAAGCGCAGGGCTTCCTGCAACCGGCGGCACTCGCGGAGAGCGGTGATCTGGGCGAGGGGCTTGAGATCGAGGCTGCGGTACTGCGTGCGGCAGCCGCGTCCGCCCTGCCCTTACCGATCGCCGAGACCGCGCTCGCCGGATGGTTCCTCACGCGCCACAATCTCGAGACTCCGACGGGCCCGCTGTCGATCGCTTCATTCGCCGAGAACGAGTCGCTGTCGATGGCCGACGGCCGCGTCAGTGGTCGCCTCGAGCGCGTGCCGTGGGGGCGCAACGCGGTTGGAGTCGTCGCGATCGCGGGTGGCGCGATGCTACTGCTCGATCCGCGCGCCGCGGCGATCACTCCCGGCGCCAACATGGCGGCCGAGCCGCGCGATACGATCGAGTTCAGCAAGACCAAACCGATTGCGATCGGCGGTGCGGCCGATCGCGAGCAGATGCTCTGCCGATGCGCCGCGGTGCGCGCCCTGCAGATGGCGGAGGCGGCGGCGCGCGCCCTGGAAATCTCAGTGGAATATGCAGGCCAGCGCAAGCAATTCGGCAAGCCGATCGGCGGCTTTCAGGCGATTCAGCATCAATTGGCCGCCGCCGCTGGCGAAGTCGCGTCGGCGCGCGTTGCGGCGCGGCAGGCCTATCTAGCATTGGCCGCCGGGCAGAACGTGGTCTTTGCCTGTGCGATCGCCAAAGCACGCGCCAATGATGCTGCCGGTACGGTCGCCCGCATCGCCCATCAGGTGCACGGCGCGATCGGCTTCACCCAGGAATATCAGCTCCATCGCTTCACCCGGCGCATCCAGTCGTGGCGCGGCGAATTCGGCGCCTCGGCGCTCTGGAATCGGCGGCTGGGCGAGATGGTTCTTGGCGCACCCGATCGCACCCTATGGTCGATCGTCGCCTCGGGAATCTGAGTCTCGAACGCCGGATCGCGGCGCCTCAGGAGAAGTGCGGCATCACCTTGTTTGCAAACAGATCGAGTTCGTCGACGACCTCGTCTTGCTCGAGGTATCCCTGACCGATCTGGAGATGGACCTCGTTGAAGCGCAAGGCGTTGAAGGCCGTCTCGATCTGCCGGCTGACCTCGTCCGGCGTCCCCACGATCGCCATCGGCCGCGCCTGATCGAACGGCAGGAACCATTGATCCCACACCCACCAATGCTCCTCGAGCTTTTTCAGCGCGCGCTCGCGGTTGCGGTCGATTGAGATAATCCCGCCCCACGCTGCGATATCGTCCTGGGCGACGGTGCGGCCGGCGCGGTCGGCCTCCTCCTTGTACGCATCCCAAAGCCCTTTGCAGAATTCCAGATTGTTGGCCAGAACGATCGGCTTGCCGCCCTCGCGCGCCCAGAAGCGAATCGTCCGCATGCTATGGGCAAACGCGCCGTACAGTTTCGGATGCGGCTTCTGATACGGCCGCGGGGCAATCCCGATTTTGGTGACGCGGCCGTCCGGCTCAACCCCTTTGCCATACTTGAGATAGGCCGGATGCGGTTGCACCAGGTCTTTGGGCGGAAACGTCCAGTATTTGCCCTCGTAGCTGAAGACCTCGTTGGTCCATGCGGTCTTCACGATCCGCACCGATTCCTCGAAGATCTCGCGGTTGATCCGATCCTGTTCGTCGCGCCGCTTGGCCAAATCCGGAGTGGTCGCCCGGGCGCCCGGCACCGCTGCATAATTCTGGAACCATCGCGCCTGGTAGCCGCGGGTGAAGCCGACCGCCAGCCGTCCCTTGAGCACGTGGTCGAGCGTCGCGATCTCTTCCGCCACGCGCACCGGATTATGCGTCGGCAACACGTATCCGAGGGTATTGGCGCGCAGCCGTTTCGAGTTCATGCCGATGAACATGCTCGACATGCCCGGATGATTGGTCTCCTCGAAACCTTCGATTTGCAGGTGATGCTCGTTGTGGCCGTAGCCGGCATAGCCGAGTTCGTCCGCCGCCCGCACGTACGTGCGAACTTCCTCCAGGTAGCGCTGGTACAGGTCATCGCGCTGACCGGCCATCCCCTGCTCTAATTCTTTCCGTCTTCCGACTGCGCCCGCCTGGATCAGATGAAATTCCATTCGCTTGCCCCTCGCCCGGCTCCCGACAATTTCCACCAACGATCGCGGATCACGTTCGATCCGTTACGACATTTAGTCTGCAATGATTTATTTTTCCAGCGGATGAGCGCAGCCTTGCGCCACCGTCCGGCGCCTCGACATTCAGCCAAGGCAATGCCATATCAAATTGAAGGACAATTTCCGCATTGTGACATGGCTAAAATTCTCGACGGTATTCGCGTCTTCGATCTGACGATCGCGGCGGTCGGCCCGTGGGCCACCAAGCTGCTGGGCGCGATGGGCGCCGACGTGATCAAGGTTGAAGCGCCCGGCGGCGATCGCCTCTCGCACGCCGTCCCGCCGATGATCAAGGGCAGCTCCGTGCTCTACATCTCCGCCAATCACAGCAAGCGGATGATCGAACTCGACCTCAAGCGCGAGGCCGACCGCGCGATCGCGCTCAAGATTATCGCGCGCAGCGATGTCTTCGTGCAGAACATGCGGCCCGGCACGGTCGAGCGCCTCGGCCTCGGCTACGACGTCGTCGCCAAAGTTAATCCGCGGATGATCTACGTCGCCGCGTCCGCCTATGGGCGCATCGGCCCGATGGCCGGCGAGGCCGGAATCGATCCGACCGTGCAGTCGTTCTGCGGCTGGTGCGGTATCACCGGCCCCGATCATGGACGCGGCGAGCTGTTCCGCCATCTGGCGCATCTCGATCTCACCACCGCATCCACGATTACGCAGGCCGTGCTGCAGGGGCTGATCGCGCGCGAGCGGACGGGACGCGGCCAACTGATCGAAATCGAGATGCTGACCGCCGCGATGGCGCTACAGACGACGCGGCTCGCCGAATACTTCGCCACCGGCGAGCAGCCCGCCCCGCTCGGCAGTGCCGCATCTACCACCGCGCCGCATCAGGCGTTCGAATGCGAGGATCGCAGATACCTCGCGATCGGCGTCGAGCGCGACGAACAATGGCCCGGCTTCTGCCGCGCCCTCAAGCTCGACGATCTGATTTCCGAACCGCGCTTCGCCACCAATCCGCTCCGCGTCAAGCATCGCGCCGAGTTGGTCCCGCTTGTCGCCGAGCGCGTCAAGACCAAACCGTCGGCGTGGTGGACGATCCGCCTGAACCATGAAAACGTGCCCAACGGCCCGTTCCTCACGTTCGCGGAGCTGCGGCGCCATCCGCAGGTCCTCGCCAACGGCCATATCGTCGAAATCGATACGCCCCACTGGGGCCGGATGCACGTCGATGGCCTGCCGTGGAAATTCGATGCCACGCCGGCCGGCCCGATTCGCGCGGGTGGCAAGCCGGGCGAGCATACCGTCGACGTGCTGGCGGAACTCGGCATTGTCGACGAGCGCGACGCCGGCCGCTTGCGATGAGCCACGCGGGCAGTCTCGACGGCTTTCGCGTCATCGATCTGACGCAGGGTCTATGCGGTCCCTTCTGCACGATGCAGCTTGGCGACGCCGGCGCCGAAGTAATCAAGATCGAGCCGCCCGCCGGCGACTTCGCGCGCCGGATGGGGCCGCCCTTCGTCGCTGGCGAGAGCGCGGTTTTCCTCAGCCTCAATCGCAACAAAAAGAGCGTCGTGCTCGACCTCGAGACCTCCTCGGGCCGCGCTGCCGCCGCTCGGCTGGCGCGCGACACCGACGTACTCGTCGCGGATTTCGCGCCCGGCGCGGCCGACGGATACGGCCTCGCCTACGGTCAGCTTCGCGCGGCCAATCCGCGACTTGTCTATTGCTCGATTACTCCTTTCGGCGAGGACGGACCACTGCGTCACAGCCCCGGTGCCGAATTAGTCATTCAGGCGATGGCCGAATACACCGCGTCGTTGGGGCAAATCGGCGACCCGCCAGTGCGCGTCGGCGCCGACATTGCGAGCCTCAACACCGGAATCTTCGCCGCGCAAGCGATTCTAGCCGCGCTCTTTCATCGCCTCAGATCCGGTGAAGGCCAACGCGTCGCGGTGAGTGAATTCGGCTCCCTTCTGCATATGCGCGGGATCATGTGGACCTCGATGAGCGACCCCGACGATTGGTACGGCTTTCATCTCGACCACTACACCAAGCCGCACGATCACGGCTATCGCACCAAAAACGGCTCGATGTACTTCATCTTGCGGCGCGGCAGCAGCGAGGACTGGGACCGCCTGATAATGGAACTCGGAATGGAGGAAGTGCTCGCCGACCCGCGCTTTGCCGATTACGGACGCGCCGCGACCAGTATCGGCCGTTACGCGACCGAGGTGAAACCCATTTGGGAAAAGGCCTTCGCCAATCGCACCCGCGAAGAGCTTGTCGACCTGATCAAGAGCGTCGGCGGTGACGCCGTACCGATCATGGATTACCCCTCACTGACGACACATCCACAGACGGCAGCTCTGGAAGCCACTGCGGAAGTCGATCATCCGACCGCCGGCCGCTTCACAACGGTGCGTCCGGTCGCGCGCTTTTCGGCTACTCCGGACTCGATCCGAATCCCGCCGCCGACCCTTGGCCAGCATACCGATGAAGTCCTGCGCCCCGCCGGCATCGCGCCATCCCGATCAAATACATAGACTCACATTGACTATTTTAATGAAATTGATCAGTTACACTCACAAGCACGAACGTAACAGTTTCACATCCCGGAGGCAGTCGTGATCGTCCACGCGCGCAAAACCTACAAGATCGTAACTGAGAAAAGCGTTCCGATGAAGACGCGGGACGGAGTCACGCTATATGCGGACGTGGTCCGGCCCGACGCCCCCGGACGCTTCCCCGTCCTGCTCTGCCGCACGCCCTACAATAAAAAAGGTACCGACGACCCCAACGGTCCGACCTACCTCTTCGCACGTTATGGCTATGTCTCGATCACGCAGGACTGTCGCGGCCGTTTCGAGTCCGAAGGCGAGTACGACACGATCTTCCAGGAAATTGCCGACGGTTACGACGCGGTTGAATGGGCCGCGCGTCTGCCATGGGCCAACGGCCGCGTCGGTACCACGGGCCAATCCTACCTCGGCCTGACGCAGTATATGATCGCGTGCAACGATCCGATGCCGCCCTCGCTGCAGGCCATGGCGCCGGTCTCGGCGTCGTCGGACTACCATGCAAGCTGGATCTACCACACCGGCGGCGTCTCCCTGTGGGGATGGATGATCCCGTACGCCATCTTCAAGGGCCTCAACACGCTCAAACGGGCGAAGCGCAATGACCTTTTTGAAAAGATGAAAGAGTATGTCGAAGGCGGCGAGTTTCCGATCATGCGGCAGACTCGCTTCGGTCTTAACGCCTTCACTCCCCTCACCGACAAATGGTATCGCCATCTCCCGATCAAGGACTGGGTCGGGCTGCTCAAGGAGACCGCCCCGTATCTCGCGGATCATATCGCGCATGCCAACGACGGCGAGTACTGGCATCGCGCCAACGTCAATCGCCATGCCGCGAGCGTCAGCGTGCCGATGCTGCATGTCACGTCATGGTATGACATTTTCGGCGAAGGTGGTCAGTCCGCCTATCGCAGTATCAAGGACAATAGTAAGTTCGAGAATGCGCGTAATGGCCAACGGCTGATTATTGGACCCTGGGGACATCTGCTCCCGTATCATGTGCCGAACTCGCGCGGAACCGGCGATATCGATTTCGGACCGGCCGCCCTGATCGATCTCAATGAGACTCTGTTGCGCTGGTTCGACTACTGGCTCAAGGACATCGACAATGGAGTAGTCGATGAGCCGCCCGTCACCGTTTTTACGCTGGGCGAGAACCGCTGGCAATCGCTGTCCGATTGGCCACCGCCCAATATGCGCCAGGTGCGTTATTTCCTGCACAGCGACAAAAGCGCCAATACTCTTAGTGGCGACGGCGCTCTCTCAACCGTACCGCCCGACTCCGAACAAGCCGACACCTATGTCTACGACCCGAATGATCCCGTGCCGTCGATGGGCGGTAACAATCTGGCTATTGATATGGGCGTGCAAGACCAACGTCCGGTCGAAGAACGATCCGACGTACTGGTCTATACCTCCGATCCGCTCGAGCAGCCTTTGGAAATTACCGGACCCGTGAAGGTCGCCCTGTGGGCCTCGTCGTCAGCCATCGATACCGACTTCACCGCGAAGCTCGTGGACGTGCATCCGAGCGGCTACGCGCAGAACCTGGTCGACGGCATCCTTCGCGCACGGTATCGCGAATCCGAGAGCGCGCCGAAGATGATGCAGCCGGGAAAGCCTTATCTCTTCACGATCGATTTGTGGGCCACCAGCAACGTCTTCCGCCCGGGCCATTGTATCCGGCTCGAAATCAGCTCGAGCAACTTTCCGCGCTTCGATCGCAATCTCAACACCGGTGAGGCATTCGGCGAAGGATCGAAACCCATTTCCGCGCGCCAGACCATATTTCACCAGGCCGCGATGGCTTCCTGTGTCCTGCTTCCGGTCATCCCGCGGTAGGCCGGGGGCGGGTCCGCGGCCGATCAGCGCGTCGCGACCGCGGGATCGCTCAGCCGCGGCAGCCTGAACCAGACCTCGTTGCAGGTCTCCATCTCGTCGGTGTCGAGCGTCAGTTCGGTGGCCGGCACGGATTCACGGAGCTGCGCCGCGGAGGTCGCACCGACGATTGCCGACGTCACGTCAGGTTGCGCCAATACCCAGGCGATAGCCACTCGAGTGAGCGACTTGTTGCGCTTCGTAAAGTAATTATGCAGATGTTCCACCGCCTCGAACTGAGCGTCCTGCCAGTAGCGCTTATGGTAGATTGACTTGGTATGCCCCGACAGAAATCCAAACCGCGTCTCGCGCGGAGGCTGCGCGCCCGCATGATATTTGCCGGTCAAGAATCCGCCGGCCAGAGGATTATAGGCGATTACCCCAAGGCCGTGATGATGGCACAGCGGCAATATCTCATTCTCGATTTCGCGAAATAGTATGTTGTAGCGCGGCTGTATGCAGTCCATCCGCGCCAGTTCGTGCCGATCGCTTATCGATAGCGCCGTCGCGAGGAGCCACGCCTTGAAGTTCGAGCATCCGATATAGCGAACCTTGCCCTGATGCACGAGATCGTCAAACGCCCGAAGCGTTTCGTCGATCGGCGTTTCCGGATCCGGTGCGTGCGCCTGGTACAGATCGATGTAATCTGTTTGCAGGCGGCGCAGGCTGCCCTCGACGGCGTCGAAGATGTGCTTGCGCGAAAGCCCGCCGTCGTTGGGTCCGGCGCCCATCGGCACCCAGCATTTGGTCGCGAGCACGATTTGGTGGCGCCGCCCTTTCAGCCATTTGCCGACGATCGTCTCGGTGCTGCCGACGGTTTGCAGCGTACCGCCCATCGGATAGCCATCCGCGGTGTCGAAGAAATCGATTCCCAGTTCGAGCGCCGCGTCCATGATCGCGAAGCTGGTCGCTTCGTCGCATTGCTTGCCAAAGGTCATCGTGCCGAGGCAAATTTCCGCAACCTTGAGTCCCGTGCGCCCCATTCGTTTGATTTTCATCGCCAGCCTGTCGCTCCCGCGTCGTGTGTCTCAACTATCGCTTAGCAAATTTCGTCCGCTTGCTCCTATCGATCGACCTCTCGTATTGGTTAGATCACGTCTTGCACCTCACGCCGTGGTGCGAAGGGAGTCTGAGTTATGGCGAGTGGAGCCGATTTTTCCGGCCGGGTCGATGAAGCGTGGCTGGCGCGCCAGCGTGAAGAGATTATTGACCCTGAACTTCCGATCGTCGATCCACATCATCATTTATGGAGTCGCGACGGCAACGATTATCTCTTTCCCGAATTGCTGGCCGATTTATCGAGTGGCCACAAGATCCGCGCGACGGTCTTTGAGGAGTGCGGCTCGATGTACCGCGCCGACGGACCCGTCGATCTGCGTTCGCTCGGCGAGACCGAGTTCGTTACCGGCGTGGCCGCGATGAGCGCCAGTGGCGGCTTCGGACCGACGCGCGCCTGCGCGTCGATGGTCGGGAACGTCAATCTGCTGCTCGGCTCGCGCGTCGAACCGATCCTCGAGGCCCATCGCGCCGCCAGCGGCGGGCGCTTTCACGCGATTCGGTTTTCGACCGCGTGGGATGCGGATGAACGTGTACACCAGACCGTGCCGAGTCCCGGGATGCTGGCCGACACGCGCTTGCGCGACGGCTTCCAATACCTGTCGCGCTTCAATCTCGCCTTCGACGCATGGGTTTACCATCCGCAGTTGAACGAGGTCGCCGCGCTGGCCGCAAGGTTCCCGCAGACCCCGATCGTCCTGAACCATTTCGGCAGTCCGATTCTGGGCGGCCCCAACGCCGGTCGCACCGCCGAGGTCTTCGCCGAATGGCGTGCCGGCATGACCGCGCTCGCCCGTCACGAAAATGTCCACGTCAAGCTGGGCGCGCTGCCGGTGCGGCGTTCCGCATCCGCGCGTCAGGCCGGCGCCCCGCCGCTCTCCTCGGAGGAGATCGCAGCGGCGTGGCGCCCGTTCTTCGACCTGTGCGTCGAACAATTTGGCGCGCGCCGATGCATGTTCGAGAGCAATTTCCCCGTGCAAAAGCGCTGGTGCAGCTATGCCGTGTTCTGGAACGCCTGCAAGCGTCTCGCGGCGCGCGCCTCCGCCGGCGAAAAGTCCGCACTCTTCAGCACGACTGCCGCGCGCGTCTATCGCGTTCCGATTGAGATCGCCTGATCGGCGACGCTAACGTTAAGCGCGCCACGAGCGCGCGATCACGGCGGCGCGATATCATGGTATTGTGATCCATGGCGACGCCGGTTCAGGCTTATTCGAGACTGCATTCGCGTGGCGGATCGGCACCGTCACCGACGTTAGCCGTCGCGACCGCCGCGAAGTTCGGAGCAAGTTTGCGGTAAGTTCGCGGCAAGACGGCAGGAAGATCGGAGGATAGGGTGTTTCAGGCGCGCAGCGTTTTTTCGCCCGACGAACTTCTGACGCTCAAGCGCAAGTCCGATTGGTACGGCGCGTGGATGATCTTTCACGCGTGGGCGGTCGTGTGCCTTGCGATGGCGATGTTCGTGAAGTGGCCCAACCCGATCACCTTTGTGATCGCCGCCGCGATTATCGGCGCGCGCCAGCTCGGCCTCGCCGTGATTTCGCATGACGCCGCGCACGGCCTGCTGTTTTCGAACATACGGCTGAACGACTTCGCCGGCACCTGGCTGACCGACTATATCCTGCTCGGCGACATGTACGCCTATCGGCGGGAGCACGTCGCCGGCCATCATCGCTTCACGCAACAACCCAACGATCCCGATATCGGCCTGACCACGCCGTTCCCGATCACGCGCGCAAGTCTCGGGCGCAAGATGGTTCGCGATATCACGGGTCAAACGGCCTACCAGCAGCGCCGGGGACTGGTGCGCCGCTCGTTCGGGCTCGGCAAAGAAATGACGGCCGCCGCGCGCCTCCGCAAGGCGTGGCTGCGCCTGCATGGCGCGATTGTCACGCACGCCGTGCTCTTCCTGATCCTCGCGATGGCCGGCTATTGGTGGCTCTATCCCGTGCTATGGCTGATCCCGTTCTTTACGTTTCAGCCGCTAATCGTGCGTATCCGCGCGATCGCCGAACATTCGATGGTGCGGAGCAAGGACGATCCCTTTCTCAACACCCGCACGACCAGGACCAACTGGCTGACGCGGGCTTTCATCGCGCCCTACTTCGTGAATTACCATCTCGAGCATCACCTGCTGATCGCGGTGCCCTGCTACAACCTGCGCAGGGCGCACGCCTTGCTGCTCGCCAAAGGATTTGGCCCGCGGATGGAAATTCAGCCGGGCTATCGCGCCGTGCTCGAATTGGCGACGTCGCCGCCGCAATCATCGACGCTCCACGCGTCCCCGGCGTAGCGACAGTCGCGCGACTGAGGCATCGATCGCCCCCGCGCCGTGCGTACGTATGCGCTACGCGACGGCGATCGGCGCGCCCCGCCTACTCGTCGCTTTCCTCGGACTCGCGGATCGCGTCGAGCATGAATACCAACGCTTCCGTCCCGGTGATCTTGCCCATCAGACTCACTTGGGAAAGCACCTTGAGCTCTTGCGGCTTGACATTATAGCGATCGAGCAGCGCGCGATTGCGCGAGAATGCCTCCCAGATATGCGACTCGTCCCGTCGATGAGTGCCCGGCCGGTACACCCCCGCGGGTGAATTTGCTTCGGTCTCGGCCAGCTTGAAGAGCCGATTCTTGTCCAGTTCGAGAATGTGGGCGACGCGGCCCAGCAACTGAAACGACGGGCGGATCGAATTGTCGGCCTCAAGCTGCGCCACGTGAGTAGCCTTCACACCCAGCGAGAGGGCAAGCTCGCGCTGCGAAAGTCCCATTTCCTTGCGCTGATCTTTGAGGAGTTGTCCCAGGGTTCGCTGATCGATTGCCGGCATCTGCCGGGAGACTCGAGATTTGATCGTGACGGACTTATCAGTATTCCGCTGCGCGCCGGTAACGTCGCGCGGCGCCTTCGCTTCGGCGTTCGCGATCGACCTGTCGCGTGGAACCGACTGCATCAGCTTCAGCACGCCGCGCAATTCACGATCGGGAAATTCAATTGCCCCTGCGATTTCCTGGATCGTCGGCACCTCGGAGGCCATGCTCCGCATTTTTTGCGAGTATTCGCGCAGCCGCGCGCTGTTCCCTGATGGATCCCCCGAGGAGATCGATTCGATCGCTTGCGCCGAGCAGGTGAGGGATTCGCTCAACATCCGCAACTCGCGGCACAATCCCTCCCGGTCATACCTGAACGCCTCAAGCGCCGCACATTCGAAGGCCTCGGGATGGGCGTCCGCCCATTTGCCCGCAGTCGATGTAACCGACTCGATCACTTCGGCCGCGATCGATTCGCCCGCGATCGATGAAGTATGGCCGGAGCCGTCAATTAGTTGCAGCACCGGGTCGACCAGGCTCGAGACGCCCCACGTCCCGTTGGTCCGCTCAAGCAGTGCCCACAGATGAATCGTGACCCGGCGCAGCCTTAGCGGCTCGACGCTCGAGGCTTGCAGCAGGTTGCGATCCTGTGGAATCAGCTCCACCTCTCCGAACGGAGTCCGAATTTTACCGACAATGCTTAGTTCCATCACTATGCTCCGAGACGCCATTCGGTACTTGCGGAAATCAGCCCGAATTAACGCATACGATTGCAGGATTAAATCGGAACCAAAGACAGCAATAGCGATGCCATCTGGGTTTTGGCTCAAAAGCTTATACTTTTCCCATCTATTTTTATCTGGCCTAACTTTTCGTGTCCGATTTTTGTTGCCATAGTGCAAATCCAATCCGAGTTCTCTAACTGGATTGTTGCAGTCGTGAAACAATTATCGAGAAATTTTCCGCCAATTGAGTCAATCGACCGGATTCTCGACTCATACGAGGCGAAGCGATGCATTAGTCCGACCAGACGCGCGCGGCGATCCCCCGCAATACCGGGAGCGGAGGGTAGTCACTCGAGACCGGCGGCCCATTGGCAGCGCGGTTGGCGGCAAGATTGCCCGCGGCGGCGGGTGGCGCTACCGTGCGATTGTAGCCAGGAGGCTCTCATGTCCGAATGGTTCAAGAGCATCACGCCCGCGATGAAAGAGTTTATCGCGGAGCAAAAGGTCTTCTTCGTTGCGACCGCGCCGCGCGAGGGACGCATCAATCTGTCGCCCAAGGGCATGGACACGTTGCGCGTGGTCGATGACCACCGCCTACTCTATCTCGACCTCACCGGCAGCGGCAACGAGACCGCGGCGCATCTGCTGGAGAACGGGCGGGTCACGATCATGTTCTGCTCCTTCGACAAGATCGCGCGCATCATGCGGCTTTACGGCCGCGGCCGCACGATCCATCCGCGCGACCACGAATGGCCCGACTACCTCGCGCTGTTCCCGACGGAGCCGGGCGTGCGGCAGATCATGCGGATAGACGTCGACACCGCGATGACCTCATGCGGCTACGGCGTGCCGCGGCATGAGGGTCTCGCCGAGCGCGATACGCTGCGCAAGTATTGGGAGAGCCGTGGCGGCGACGCCCCCGAGAAGTATCAGCGGGACAAAAACCTCGAGAGTATCGACGGCTTGCCGACCGGGATTTTCGCCGACCAGAGCCGCAGCTCGAAGTGAGTCGCGCGAAGGACTTTATTTTCGATAATTAACCATCGCGGCGCGGAGCTTAAGTCGCATTCTGCTGGCCGCTAGACGGTGGGCGCGACGAGGCCACCGCTGTTCGATTCCGTTTGAAGATTCTAGTCTATTTTGGTACTGATGAGTTTCGTTTATTGATCGAGTGCCTCAACAATCCCCCGCGTGCCGCTGCCATCCAGGCCTGCTGCCGCCACGGCCAAGGAGTCTTTGCGATGAGTGAAGCTGAGAAAGTTCTGTCCACCAGCAACGGCGACGGTGGGCTCGATTTCGACCCCGACATGCTGCGCGCCAAGTACCAGGAGGAGCGCGACCGGCGCGTGCGTTCCGATCACAACGATCAGTACGTCGAGGTGGAGGGCGATTTCAGCCGTTATGTCGACGATCCCTACGTTGACCCAGGCTTTACCCGCGCACCGCTGCACGACGATGTGGATGTACTGATAATCGGCGGCGGCTTCGGCGGGCTGTTGGCCGCCGCGCGTTTGCGCGAGGCCGGCATCGACAACCTCCGGATTATCGAAAAGGGCGGCGACTTTGGCGGAACCTGGTACTGGAACCGTTACCCCGGCGCGCAATGCGATATCGAGGCCTACATCTATTTGCCGCTGCTCGAAGAGACCGGCTACATCCCGAAGGAAAAGTATTCCTACGCGCCCGAGATCAAAGCTCACGCGCAGCGTATCGGCAAACACTTCGATCTCTATCGGCACGCCTGCTTTCAGACCCAGATCAAAGCGATAACCTGGAAAGAGGACGAGTTGCGGTGGATCGTCACCACCAACCGTGACGACCGCTTCAGCGCGCGCTACGTGGTCATGTCGAACGGGCCGTTGAACCGGCCGAAGCTGCCCGGAATCCCCGGCATCGACAGTTTCAAAGGCCATACCTTCCATACCAGCCGCTGGGACTACGCATACACCGGCGGCGATACCGGCGGAAATCTGCACAAGCTGGCCGACAAGCGGGTGGCGATAATCGGCACCGGCGCGACCGCGGTGCAATGCGTGCCGTACCTCGCCAAGGACGCGCAGCAGCTCTACGTCTTCCAGCGCACGCCGTCGTCGGTCGATATGCGCGGAAACCGGCCGACCGATCCGGAATGGGTCAAGACGCTGACCCCGGGCTGGCAGAAGCGGCGGATGGACAACTTCAACATCCTGATCGCCGGCGGCCATCAGGAGGAAGATCTCGTCAGCGACGGATGGACCGATATCTTCCGCAATCTGGGCGGACTGCTCCCCTCCAAGGCGAATGAGGAACTAACGCCGCAAGAGCGCGGGCAGATGATGGAGATCGCGGACTTCAAGAAGATGAACCAGGTCCGCGCGCGAGTCGACTCGATCGTCAAGGACAAGAAGACCGCGGAGGCGCTGAAGCCGTGGTACCGCCAGTTCTGCAAGCGCCCCACTTTCAATGACGAGTATCTGCCGGCCTTCAACCGTCCCAATGTCACGCTGGTCGACACTAAGGGCCGCGGCGTCGAGCGCATCACCGAGAAGGGTCTGGTGGTCGACGGCGTCGAGTACGAAGTGGACTGCATCATCTTCGGCACCGGATTCGAAGTGGGTACCGCCTATACCCGGCGCGCCGGCTTCGAGGTTTACGGGCGCGACGGCAAGACCCTGACCGAACACTGGGCTACGGGTCTCAAGACGCTACATGGCTTTTACAGCTCCGGTTTCCCGAACTGCTTCCACATGGGGCTCCTGCAAAACGGCTTGACGGCGAACTTTCCTCACATGCTCGAGGAGCAGGCACGGCACATCACGGAAGTAATCGAGCAATCAAAATCGCAAGAGGCACGGAGCATCGAACCCACGGCCGAGGCCGAATCCGAGTGGGTATCGATAATTCACGAGAAGCGGGCGATCGGCGAAAGGTTCCTGCGCGAGTGTACGCCCGGATACTACAACAATGAAGGTGGATCACTCGAAGGCGGCGGGTTTTTGGGTGAGCAATACGGCGGCGGACCGATCGAGTTCCACGATATCATCCGCAAGTGGCGCTCGGACGGACAGATGAAGGGTCTGCTGGTAAAATAACCGCTTGGCGCGAGCCGGCGCGTGACAATACGCGCGCCGGCTCGCAACTATCACGCCTCCCGCATTCGGCAGCATCCGCTCGTAATACCCAGTCGGCATAGTTTCGATTTCGATGGTTGCGTCCCACACGGACACAACCACACGGTTCAATTCGTGCGCGAATGCGATGAGAAGCGCGTCGCGGCAGATCGATTACGCAGTCCGTCATTCAGGAATTCGTACCAAGATTAAAACGGGATACGGCCAGTCAAGATTGCGGCGTGATTGTACATCGGATTTCTCGTAACCGCGACCTGATAGCCAAATCCGAACGTGAGCCCCAAACGCTGGTGTATTGGTATCCGCCCGATCAGTATCCCCGGCGTGAGGAATACCTGGCTCTGGCCTTCGCGCTCGCCGTTGGGCCACCAGGTATAGTTCACTTCGAACTCCGGCCAGAAATAATGAAAGACCCGGTATTGCAAAGTAGTATTCCATGCGACCGGCATGCCCAGGCGCTGAAGACCACCGTCCGGCAATGAGATTCCAGCGGTGGACTGGATATCGAAGTCGCCAAAGCCCTTGCCCCCCGCGATGGTCGGCGTAAAGACCCCGTGGCGGTTGCTGTTGCCGTCATCGCCAGTCGGGGCGCTGAAGCCCATGAACGCGGTCAGGATATAGTTGCCGTTCTCCTCATTGGCCGACACGATGCGATACTTGACCAGGAAAGTCTCATCGGCCCATCCGTCGGTTGCCGCGTCGTGGCCGTGCTTGATCGCACCGTTGTGGGCAACCCAGTTGGGCACGCCCAGAATGATTTCGATGTTCTGAAACGGGATTAGCTCGAGCCCCTTGCCGTTGCCGAAATTATCCGTGGCGACGCCTTTTCGATTCGCCTGCCACGATTGATCATAGCGGTACTCCTCCTCCAGGCGCGGCGTCACCGTGACCACCGGAGTGACCCAATGGGGCTGCTCGCTCTGGATTTGGGTTACGCGCGGGAACCAATCGGCAAAGTAATCCACGATCGCCGAGCCGAAAGAGCTGCCGCCAGAACCCGTGGTCTGCGCGTGGCATGGCGCTGCGCTCAGGCAGAGCGCGAGTATTGCGACGGGCAGGGAAGTGAAGATCAATGCGCGGAGGTTGGACGAAATCATGACGGAACACGATGCCATTTCAGTTGGCACAAAGCAAGTATTATGGCTGAACGTCTGCGTGCGGCGCCATTCATCGCCGGCGATCGCGATGAATACGATCATGGCGGAGTCGCTCGATTATATCGCCACCAAGCTCGAGAAGGCCGGCAGCGAGGATCCGGCGAAGTTCAATGCCGCGATTCAGAAGGTGATCGAAGAGGTCCTGGCCAAGCACGGCGATATCATCTTCAACGGCAACGGTTACTCGGAGGACTGGCGTAAGGAGGCGGAAAAACGCGGGCTGCCGAACCTGCGCTCATGCGTCGACGCTCTGCCGATTCTCGGCAGCAAATAAGCCACCGAGCTATTCGAGCATTACGGCCTCTCGGTGGGTCGCGAGGCGCGCACCGCGATCGAAATGGCAAAGACCATCATCTTTCCGGCGGCGCTCCGCTACCAGGGTGAACTGGCGGCGACCTGCGCGACTCTGAAGGCGGTCGGCTATACTTTCGATACCGACACGCTGGACAAGGTCACCGCGCTGGTCAAGGACCTGCAGGACGGGATCGTGACGCTCGAAAAGGCACTGGCCGGCGGACACGGCCATAGCAAGATCGAGCACGCGAAGCATCTGTGCGAAGCGGTGCTGCCCGCGATGGACGCGGTGCGCAAGACCGCGGACACGATCGAGGGGATTATCGCCGATGACTTGTGGCCGCTGGCCACGTATCAGGAGATGCTCTTCATCATGTGACTATGATCGACGATTAAAGACTGTCCTGACTTCGGCGCGGCGGCTCAGACCGCTGCGCCGAAGCATTTTGATCAACGGTCTCGGGCCGAGTGGGCTTTCGATGTCACCACATCCGAGTCCGCCAGACGAAGCATCGCGCCATAACGTCGCGCCGCCCGATCGAGCTCATCCAGGCGTCATCGACATGTAGCCGGTATGAAACGTGCGCGACTTGAACTTCCAGCCGTCGCCAACCTTTACATACTCGTCGTCGTAATAGCCGGTACCGACCCATTCCATATTCTTTCTGAGATTGCGCAACTCGACATAGCAGCGCCCGGTCGCGCGGCCGCCGCCCGCCAGATCGATCACGTGATTATGGATATACGGCCGCGGCGTCAGATCGCCCCCCGTGAGTCCATTATAGAGCTTGAGCAAGGCGTCGTGGCCGCTCGCGCGATGCTCGCGCTTGAAGCCCTTGGTGATGAACTCGCCGTCGCTCGCGAACAGATCGACGATTCCGGTCATGTCGTCGCGCCATACACAGTCACAGTATTTGAGCGGCAGCTCGCGAATCCCTTCGCGATCGGCCAGCTCGGTAACGATTTGTTCGGTGGTTTTCGCCATGGCCCGTCCCTCCCTGATAGCTCGATCGCCGGGCGTAGCGTCTTGTGCGCGTTAGCCTGAGCGTCTGGCGAAATGCTTAGCATCGAACGGCGCTCGCGTGAAAGCGCTCGACCGGTTGCGGTTCGCGCCGTACTTCGCATCTAATCCTGGCAGCCAAGCCGCGCGGCCAATCCTCGCATCTGCGTTCCACCAGTGGTAAGTCTCCAACGAGTTAATCGGATTATGCTCGAGGAGGCGTGTAATGGCAGGAGCAAGCGCAATCTCAATTCATCCGTCGGTCGACCACGGCATCAAGCCGCCCGCCAAGGACTTTGCCGGCGGCACGCTGCTCTGCAAATGCGCGCAGAGTCCGGTCAAAGTCGCGGTTAAATCGCAATCCGCCTACAATCACGCGTGCGGCTGCACCAAGTGCTGGAAGCCGGCCGGTGCGCTTTTCGCGGTCGTGGCGGTGGTGCCACGCGACAAGTTGTCGGTGACCGAGAATGCGGCCAAGCTCGCGATCGTCGATCCCAACGCCGCCATTGCGCGCTACGCCTGCAAGGGCTGCGGCGTCCATATGTACGGCCGGATCGAGCACGCCAAACATCCCTTCTACGGCTTCGATTTCATTCACACGGAACTGTCGCCCGAAGCGGGATGGTCGCCGCCGGGCTTCGCCGCGTTCGTCTCATCGATTATCGAGGGAGGCGCCAACCCGGCAAATCAGGACGCGGTTCGCAGCCGCTTGCGTGAACTCGGCCTCGAGCCCTACGACTGCCTCTCGCCGCCGCTAATGGACGCGATCGCGACGCATATCGCCAAAGCCTCGGGCGTGCTGAAAGCGTGAGCGGAGCAATCCGCGCATCGATCGCGTTGGCGTACGGCGGCCCGCGCGATCGCGCAGGCTGTTCCGGGGATTCCCGGATTATCGCGTCAATCGGAACGTAACAGGAAAGTGGTTTGGGACACGCCAATGGACAGGGTTGGACAAATCGACAGGTCCGGACAACTCGAGATGTTGCGCGAGGCGGTCGCGATCGCCGGCCTCGACGCGCGCAATATCGATCTTCCGCGGGACCATCAACTGATTATTGGCGCGATGCGCTTTCACTACCTCGACTGGGGCGGCAATGGTTATCCGATTGTCTTCCTGCACGGCGGCGGCCTGAACGCCCACACCTGGGACGTCGTCGCGCTGATGCTGCGCGACCGCTATCGCTGTATCGCTCTCGACCAGCGTGGGCATGGCGATAGCGAATGGTCGCCGGCGATCGATTACGGCGTTGAGACCCAGGTGCTGGACGTCGAGGGCTTCATCGATGCCCTCAAGATCGAACGGCCGGTGCTGGTCGGCCAATCGATGGGCGGACTGAACTCGATGGCCTATGCGGTACGGCATGGCGATCGGCTCAAAGGGCTGGTGGTAGTCGATGTGGGCCCGGAAATCGAGGCCGCCGGCGCGCAACGGATTCGCGAATTCGCGAGCACGCCGGAACTCGGATCGCCCGCGGAGTTTCTCGATCGCGCAAGCAAGTTCAATCCCTTGCGCAATGCCGCGGTGCTGCGGCGCAGCCTCTTTTACAATCTCCGCCAGTTGCCGAGTGGAAAATTCGCGCTTAAGCACGATCAACGCCGCGCCTCCGAAGAGGCCTGGCGCATCAGCACCGCGCAGCGCGAGCGCCTGGGCCGCGAGGTGACGAAGATCAGTTGCCCGACGTTGATCGTGCGCGGTGCGCTCAGCGATGTGTTAAGCGATCAGGCGGCCGGGAAATTTGCCCAATCGTTGCCGCACGCGCGATGGGTGCTGGTTGAAAAGGCCGGCCACAATGTTCAAGGCGATAATCCGCGCGGCCTGCTCGACGCGATGCTTCCATTCCTTAAGGAAATCGGCATCGCCGAAGGACATTGAGCGGGTTGACCGCGCACGACGCTCTCGTCGGATGAGAGCGTTCACGATCGCTTCGCCAGCGCCGCGTCGCGCAACCGAATTTGGCCGCGCCGCCGACCTGGCATTGATTGGCGAAGTGAAACGAGGCCGGCGCGACGCCGGCCCTGTTCAAGCTATGCGTCTTTCAAGCTACGCGTCTTTGGCGTCGATCAGCACGGCGGCGATCAACGCCGGTTCCTTGCCCTTGTTGACCCAGGCGTGATTGGTCCCGCGCTGCACCACCACGTCGAACGGCTTGAGCTCGACTTCGCCCTTGTCGAGCAGCAGCGTGACCTCACCCGAGAGCAACACGATATAATCGATGGTGCGGGTCTTGTGCATGCCCGGATGGCGGCTGGTATCCGCGCGGCAATGAGCGGCATCCATTTGCGCGAACATCTTCGCGGTCTGCCGCTCGCGCTCCTCGCGCGAGACCTTGGGATCTTCGGGCGGGATGGCCGCGAAGCGAAAAATACTTCCGCCCGGCGGCGGTTCGAGTTTGCGCACCTGCAAACCCGCGTCGCCGGAGCGCATGTTGTCGACCGGCGTGGTATCGGTCATCCAGTAGGCGCCAAACGGCGTCGGCGGTGCATCGATTACAACGACGGATTTTCCCTCGGCGTCATGGCCGGTAATGATTCGGCGTGGTTGATGTGCCATCGGCAGGCTCCCCGCGGATTTGATTTCAGACAACCGGATACTCGCGTGTTTCCGCTGAAATGGGAAATGGAAGGCCACAAGCGCGGCCGGCGTGCTCGCTCCGGCGGCCCGATCGCGCGGCGGCACTCCGCCCGCCAATCGCGATCTCAGCGCATCCGTTCGAGCACCAGCACCGGAATACGCCGCATGGTTTTCTTTTGATACTCGTTGAATATCGGAAGCTGGGCCGCTTGTTGTCTGAACAGCCGATCGCGTTCGGCTCCCGCGGCGACGCTCACCCGCGCCTGGTACTTTTCGGCGCCCAGTTCGACCGCAACCACCGGATGAGCGACCATGTTGTGATACCACGAGGGGTTATGCGGCGCTCCCGCATACGACGCGATCACCACGATCCGGTCGCCGTCGAGGCTGTAGGCGAGCGGGAGCGTAATCGTGCGGCCGCTCTTGGCGCCAGTCATCGTGACCAGCAGCAGCGGTATATTCTCCATCTGTCCGCCGACCTTGCCGCCGTTGGCGCGAAAATCCGTGATGACGCGCTGGTTGAATTCCTTCATATCGGCCATCTTCATTCTCCCTTTTCAGCCGCCGCCGCGAGCGGACAACCGCGTAATTCTCACGGCTCGCCGCATAATCTCACCGCGCGATATGCTTTACCAGACAACGCCAGGGAGTGTCTGTGCAATTGGTTCGTCGTTCTGAACGGAGTCCGCGACCTCAAGAATCCCGCGCAAAACGGTTGAATGTTGACCGTCACAAGGTTGAGAATCGCGGCAGCCCAAATGCGAGGCGGAGCAGCGAACGAAATGGAAGACGGCGCGCCCGTGCAGATGCTCGACGGATACAAGGTCCTCGACTTTACCCAGGCGGTCGCCGGTCCAACGGCCACCTTGATGCTCGCCGAAATGGGCGCCGAAGTGATCAAGGTCGAATTGGCGCCCAACGGCGACCCGACCCGCACGATGCCGCTGGTCAAGAACGGGCGCAGCGGATATTTCGTCCAGCACAATCGCGGCAAGAAGGGTATCTGTGTCGACATGAAGAACCCGGAGGGCCTGGCGCTCATCAAGCGATTGATACCTCAGGTCGACGTGCTGATGGAAAATTTCGCTCCCGGCGTGATCGGCCGGCTCGGCCTCGATTACGCGACCGTCAAGGCATTGAATCCGCAAATCGTCATGTGTTCGCTCTCCGCTTTTGGCCAGACCGGTCCGCTCGCCAATGAGCCGGGCTTCGATACCCTGGGCGCGGCCTACGCCGGCATCGCCTCGATGGGCGGCGAGGCCGACGGATCGCCTTACGTACCGCAAGCGGCGATCGGCGACGTCAGCACCGGCGCTCACGCCGCACTGGGTATTTGCGCAGCCTTGCTCTATCGCGGACGCACGGGCCGCGGCCAGTACCTCGACGTCTCGCTGCTCGATACCTACTTCCATTACCATGAGATCAGCGTGCAGATGCATAGTCTGAGCGGCGGCGAAATCAAACCATTCCGCGCCGGCCGGCATTCGTTCTATCTGGCTCCGGTCGGGATTTTCAAGGGCAGGGACAAATACATAGTCATCATGTGCGCCCTGGACCATCAGTGGCTAACGCTGTGCGAGGTGATGGGCCAGCCGGATCTGGCGAAGGATCGCCGCTTTGCGGTGCGCCAGGAGCGGATTCGGAACCTGCCGGCGCTGATTGAGGTAATCGAGGCGTGGCTGCGCTCGATGCCGAGCGACGAGGCCGCGATGGATGCGATGCGCGCACGCCGCGTGCCGATGGCGCCGGTATTAACGGTCGCCGAAGCCGTGAAACATCCGCACCTGCGCGATCGTGGCACCGTGCGCCAGGTCCGCGATCGCAAACTGGGCGAATTCGAACTGCCCGGCTTCGCGATCCGCTTTTCGGATTTCCCGCGCCCGCTTGAATTGGAGGCGCCGTTCCTGGGCGAACATAACGAGGAGATTTTTTCGCGATACCTCGGGTTCGACGCCGGCCAAGTCAGGCAACTCGAGCGCAGAGGTATCGTGCGCAAGGAGTGACGGCTGCCGTTTCTACACCAACACTCTACTGGCCGCGCGACGCTATCTGTTTCGCTTTAGCCAGGGCCCCTTTGAACCAGGGCCGGGATCACATCTCACTTAGTCTCGGACGCGACGGTCGCCTTGTCCACTGGTTGCCACGTCTCATCCGGATCGTATGCCGTCATCGCGCTGGCGATCTGCGCGGTATCGGGACCCAGATCGTTTTGGTAAACCTGGCCGGTTTGATTCGCCATAAAGGTCATTACTCCGGAATTACGATAGCTAATCGGATACGCCAGGACCGCAAATCCTTCCGTCAACTTGCCGTTGACAATATAGTTTTGCGCGCCCCCCGGCGCATTGGCTCCTTGACTGGTCAGGAGCCGGTAAACATAGCCGTGGAACGGATGAGGCTGGCCGGTAGTATGAAGCTGGTAGCCATCAATAGCCGCGTGCGCGACCAGAGGACCGAGCGGACTCTGCGGCGGCTGCGCGCCAGGCTTAACCTGCCAGTATAGGCCGTCCTGCGTTCCCGGGGTGCTATGGAACCTCTGCGCGTACTGATGCACCGTTGCGCCGTCATGCAGCGCGTTGTAGTAGTCTCGCTCCGCCTCGACGATTGCGCCGCAGACTTTGATCACGTTCAGCTCGTCGTCGCCGATCCGCCGATAGAGAATCTCCTGTTTGCCATAGTCAGTGTCGAAGTACCATCGCGAACCATTCTTCCGCAGCGGAATAGGTGTCGGCCAGTTGTTGGGACCAATGTAGAGGAAGGTCCGTCCATCGCTGGCAGCGGCATACTGATGCGACGCGCGATAGTTCGCGGCAAAGGTATCCTGTTTGTTCCGGTCGGACACGGGATCGCCGGAGGAAATCAGGTCTTTGCTCGATGGACCCAGGATCGCCAGTATCGCCGCCTCGTCGTGATTCTTTATCGCTGTGGCAAAAGCATCAGTTGCTTCTGTTAGCGAACTGAAGGTCCGCTGGCCCGGCGCCTGCGCCCTTGCGGCCGGTACGCCGCAGAGCAACAGTGCGATGCAAATCCACCAGGCCGGCGCAGCATTCCAGCCACTCATGTTCCATCGACTACACGCGATTCGTTGCGACATTGATTTATCCCGCCGTTGAAGCTTAGCGGCCATGACCGCCACCGTGACCGCCGCCCCCATGTCCGCCGCCGAATCCTCCACCATGTCCTCCCCCACCGTGTCCGCCCCCTCCAAAATGCCCTCCCCCGAATCCGTGTTCGCCGCCGCCACCGAATCGGTGGCCATAGCTGGCCCGGCCGCGCGCGCCTGCGCCCCAGGCTTCATGCGCCGGCGCATAGCCGCCGAACAGCCCGGGCTCCTGGTAGCCACCATAGCCCCGATAGTTATCGTCAGAGTAGTAATTGTTGGAATAGCCCGAACCATACCCGCCCCACCCACCGGGATATCCGCCGCCAAAAAGGCCGGAATATCCTCCTCCATAGCCACCCGGATACCCCCCTCCATAACCACCGCCGTCAAAACAGCCGGTCAGCATAGTTACCAGGAGCAGCACCACAACTACTTTCAGACTTCTACCCAGGGTAGATTCCGTATTCATTTTGATTCGATCGCGATTCGCGATATCCATTGAAATGTTCACAACTTCGTCAATCCGCCTAATCACTTGCGATTTCTTCCGCCGCAGACCTGCGTGGATATCAACCTGCTAAACCAATCCGATATGCTCGAGGCAACACGCTCACCCGCCGCTCTAATCGTACACTCGGCGTGCGATTCCCGCCACAAGACGAAGGGCTGACTCGTTACCAGGAGAACATCCAATACCGCGCGACCGGCCGAAATCGCTCCGTTACGTGAGTTCAAACCTGACATTTGCCAGCGCTTGCCATCAAGTGAACTTCAGCCGATTATCTTGACAGGCTGAACCATTTCACCGGTCTTGCGGCCTTGAACAGGTCAGTGTGGCACGCGCGGATTAGTCGATTTGAATTCGAGGGCTACCTCGTTCATCGTCCTGAATGTTACGCCGCTGCGCTTGCGTATGTGGTCGACCAATCGTTCGAGCATGAGCAGCCGATGGCCCCGGCCGATGCATTGCGGATGCATCGTCAGGATGTAGACACCTTCACCCTGCCGGTCATATAGGTAGTCGAAATCACCGGCCCAGATTTCATACATTTGCGAGGGAGCGGCGAAACCCGGAAGAGTGCCGTTGCGCGTCATCACGAACTCGAATGCGGGGAAATCATCGAGGCCCCACGTGATTGGCAGCTCGAGCAGATCTGTTTCGCCGCCCCATAAGAAAGGTCCATCGGCGGGCGCCTGGTCGCCGACACGGCAATAGTAGGGCGAGAAGTCGTTGCCCATCAGGCTGCTGTCGTAGATAAAATTGCGATCGACGAGGCAGTTGAGCGTCGCCGGGGTCAGGTCCGCCGCAGGCGATCGATAGCCGACCGGTTCCTGACCGGTAACGCGTTTGAGCGCCACAACGGCGCGATCGAAATCGACTATTTCGTCCGCGGGCGTCTTCGCCCGTTCATGGAAATATCCGTGATGGCCAATCTCATGGCCGTCTTTGGCGATTTTTGCGACGGTCGCCGGAAAGGCGTCAGCCGTGTGGCCGGGTACAAACCAGGTCGAGCGGATATCCCATTCGTGCAACAGTCGCAGCAACCGTTCGGCCCCGACACGGCCGAACTCACCTCGCGAAATCGCGCTCATCGATTTCGATCGGAAGGTCCCGAGCCACAGCGACATCGCGTCGAAGTCAAATGTCAGACAAACCGAAATTTTCTTTTCCATAATTGAAGCCTTGCTTCAGATTCTTGATCGACGAGCGCCGAGTGGTGCGCTCCGGATCGAAAGTTCAAAAGCCTGCTGGGCGTGGACAGCCACCGACCAAAACCAGGAGACGCTTGGCCACATCGAGGGTCGTGCGATCTTCCAGGTAAGGTCCGACAATCTGGACGCCGATCGGCAATCCATTACTCACCCGTCCGATCGGTATTACCGTTGCCGGCAGATAGCATGCGCCCGCCGGAGCCATCCAGGTCAGCAAATCGAAATAGGCCCGAGGCTCATCGCCAACCCGCGCCGTTCGGCCGGCAATCGGCATCGAGTGATCGTGTGCAATCGCCGGACAGGGCATCACTGGCATCAGGATGACGTCCCATTGGGTAAAGAATTCTTCCCAGCATTTGCGCATCTGCAAGCGCCGTTCATTGTAACTCAGCCATTCGCGATGCCGCATCGCCATCAGTTGTCGGGTAATAGCAACGGGCGCGTCGCCGGGTGTATTTGCATATTCCTCGAGTCGGTCGCGGGTTACTCCGCCCGCAAGCGCGGCTTGCAGCAGGGCCGCGAACGTATCCCTGACCTTTTCCAGCGAAAATGCCGGTCGCGCGTTACGGTCGACTCTTGCGCCGGCGGCCTCGAGCGTTGCGGCCGCTTTTTCCAGCAGCGCGCGCACTTCCGGTTCCGGACGACAGGCCGGATCGTCCAGCCACGCGGCCACGCGATACTCTCCGAGTACGGCGCGCCGGACCGGTGGCAATTCCAGCCGCCACGCCGGATGTTCCCAGCGATTGGGGCCCGCGAGAATACTCAGTGCAAGTTCGAGGTCCTCCACGCTGCGCGCCATCGGCCCCGCCACCGCCAGATCGGAAAGAGTTAATGTTCCCGGAGGTCCAGGAATCTGCCCATGCGCCGGCACGATGCCGTAGCTTGGTTTGTGGCCGACCACGCCGGACATATGAGAGGGCAGACGAATCGAGCCACCGATGTCGCTGCCGAGTTCCAGCGGCGTAAACCCGCACGCCAATGCCGCCGCCGATCCGCCGGATGATCCGCCGGGCGTGCGCGACCGGTCGTAAGGATTATTGGTGGTGCCGAAAACCTCGTTGTAGCTTTGCAGATCGCCCGCATAGATTGGGAGATTGGTCTTCCCGAAAATAATCGCTCCCGCTTCGCGCAAACGGGCGACCGGCCACGCGTCTTCCTTCGGGATAAATCCGGCCAGCTCGGGAGCGCCCGAAGTCGTTCGGATGCCGGCGGTCTGGAAGGAATCCTTGACCGTCATAGGCACGCCGTGAAGTGGCCCGCTGATTTCACCGCGCGCCCGGGCGGCATCGGCGGCGTCGGCATCCTTGCGGGCTCGTTCGGCGTCGAGAGTTACGACGCTATTGATCGGTTTATCGAGCCTTTCGACGCGCGCGAGGAAGTAGTCCAAAACCTCTCGACTGGAGGCCTCGCCTTGACGAATTTTTTCCGCGATCGCGATCGCGCTGGAATAGGCATATTCGGGCACTGTGTCTCTCCCTCTTGAAGTGTGGCACCCTTGGTGTGCCCCGACTTACTCCGGCTCATGAGTGAAGTCTGGAGTTGATGCTTTGCCCATCGAGGGCGGTTGTGCAAGGGTTCGGGCCGCAGAATCCCAAACCTTACAGTTTTTCGTACGCCCGTGGGCCGAGGGAAGCGTGAGCGGAAAAATTGCGCTGTTAAAGCGCGACTGATCGCTGGTCGACAAAAGATTTCTGAAGCGGGCGACTACTAACTTACGAACGGGATACTAAAGGGGGGATAAGACCATCCGGTCAGCACAGGTTGAACAGAATGGAGAGTGGAGTTGAC
>Ga0307372_10003153_pt1 | contig 26660 bp, 14 predicted proteins | sample OX1MG_FD_202533 | JGI IMG/M metagenome (GOLD analysis project Ga0307372, IMG submission 202533) | Soil microbial communities from Risofladan, Vaasa, Finland - OX-1 | ecosystem: Environmental > Terrestrial > Soil > Coastal area > Acid sulfate soil | place: Finland: Risofladan, Vaasa | collected... | reverse complement strand
TTGCCCATCTTGAGGCGCTGCGCCAGGCCGCACTTGATGCGCGCCACCTGGTAGGTCACTTTGCGGGTGACGAATTCGAGGCCCCGGCGCGGCGATTCGTGATTGAAGCAGATGGTGGCGCAGGCGAACATGCCGTAGCTTTCACGGTAGTTGATGGTGATCTGATGGCCGAATACCTTGGCCGCGCCATAGGGGCTGCGCGGGTAGAACTGCGTCTTTTCCGTCTGCGGAGATTCCTGCACCTTGCCGAACATCTCCGAGCTCGACGCCTGCAGGAATTTTGCCTTCGGGCAGTGCTTGTGCAACGCCTCCAGCATGCGCAGGACGCCCAGGCCCGTGACATCGCCGGTCAGCACCGGCTGCGTCCACGAGGTCGGAACAAAACTTTGCGCCGCCAGGTTGTAGACCTCATCCGGCTGAATTTCGCGCACCAGGTTGTCAAGCGACGACTGGTCCGTCAGGTCACCTTCCACCAGTTGCAGCCGGTCAACCATCCGGCCAAGGCGGTCAAACTTCTCCACGCTGCTCCGCCGCACCAGGCCGTGCACCTCGTAGCCCTTATCGAGAAGCAATTCGGCCAGGTAGGAACCGTCTTGCCCCGTCAAACCCGTGATCAAAGCTCTCATTTCACCTCCAGGGCCTAAATAGGCCCACATGTATAGGCTAGATACCGCCCGGATGGCCCCAGATGGGACGCTTGGGACTCTCAGCCCTCTCGCGATGTAATTTTGTATGTTGTTGATAATACATATGTTAGTTAATTTCAGGTCGTAATTTCAGATTGTATTTCAAATTTGTGTTTCATTCTGACACAGCGTGTATTTTTTACCTTTAAAACGGCCACTTTTCACCAGAGGCTATATTCATCTGCGCCGAAGCCTGGCCACAATCAAGGGATGGCGCCAGCTGAACCCTTCCCTGAGGAAGTCGGCGATGGAAAACTGAACCCCGCCTATCCTCCCTCCGCTTCCCTTCCTTTATCGCCACCGGTCCCGCCCCGAGAAGCCTTCCCTTCCCGGCCGAACTTCCCTCGCAGCCAGCGCGACGCGGTTCCCGAACCGTTGGGCGAACTCCACGGCAGGCTTGCGCGCAGGTCTGCCCAGACCTCAGCCGCCACCGCCTTGCGCGGGTCGCTCTGGTCGGTGGCATCCCAGGCCGATCGGGCCAGAATCCAGGTGATGCAGGAAATGAACGCAAGCATTGCCCCAAGCAGCATGATCAGCAGACGATGTGGGAACGACTTTTTCTGCGGCACCCTGGGTGGATCGAGCACCTTGACGCTCGGGACCTCCCTGGCTTCCTGCACCTTGGCCAACTCGTCCCGCTGGGTCAGGGTTTCGAAGACAGTCTCCTGAACCTTGGTCTTTCGCAGCAAGTCGGCGTAAGTCATGCCGAGCAGCGGGAGTTCCCGGATTGAAGGATAAAGCTGTCCGGCCGAACTGTTCTCGTCCGCACCCTTGCCAGCCATACTCCTGAGAGCGTTCTGCAGTTCGTTCACCCGCGCCTGCACAGAGCGCACCCGCACGTTGGTGTCCGTGTAGATCTGCTTCAGACCCTGGAGTTCCGATTGGGCGGCAATCAGCTCTCCCTGAAGGTCGGCCGCCGCCGTCACCATCGCCTTGCCCTGGGCGGGAACGTCGATGGCGCCCTTGCGGCTGGCAAACTGGCTGAAGTTGCGTTCAGCTTCTTCGAGGTCCGCCTTCACCTGCTTCAGGCGGTTATCCAGAAAGACACGCTCGCGATGCGCGGCGGAAGTGTTGAGGTGGGTCACCACCCAGTTCAATTGGTTGACGTATTCCTGCGCCATCGCCGCCGCCCGAAGCGGATTGTAGTCGTCGACGCTGATAGTAATAATGCCGCTCTCCCGTTCTTCCGAGACATGGGTCTTCGCCGCAAGCACCTTTCGCGCGTCTTCGATGTAACGTGCCCCGTAGAGCTTTTGCAGCTCGAATTTGCGAATCAGGTGGTCCTTCACCGTATCGCTTTTCAGAATCCCGACAAACAGGGCGCCGGTTGTTTTCATTCCCAGGGCGCTTTCCGCCATCCCCGCCAGGCCTCCGCCCGCTCGGGAAGACAGCGCCGCCAGCATCGCGGTCCCGGAACCCATCGACTGGTCGGGCGGCATCAGCTCGGCAGTGGACTGATAGCGTTTCGGGATCAGGAAGGCAATCACTGTCGCAAACACCAGCCCCAAAGCCGCGGCTTTCGCCAGCAGACGCCGGTTGCTCCACAGCAGCCTCACCCGCATGACACTGCGCTCGCGGCCCTTGCGAGCTGATTCCATATCCAGGGTTTCGATGACAAGTTCATCGGGCGCATACGCCCGCTCGCGCCCCATGGCTGTTTCAATCGGAATCTTGCTCAAGCCTTGCTCCCTCTAAGAAACGTGCGCATCATACCCTTCAGTTCCGTTCAATGGATCCGCCAGCGCGGCCAGTAAGTAAGTTGCAACGATGAAGTGAAATTTGAAGTGGGACCCGGGCGGAGGATCGGGAAGTTCCATTTCTCGTATTGCAGGGCGGCCGAGACACTGAGTTCGCGTCCCAGCCAGATGCTGGCCTCCACTCCACCGTCGTTCACAGTTCCTCCGTAGGGAACGAACTGCTGGCTCACCTTCTGGTGCCGGTACTGGAACCGGACGTAACTCCGCGATCCCTGCCAGTACGTCAGCCAGCCCTGCTCGCCCTTTCCGTCGCGCCCGATCCAGCTTCCGAGAAGGTTGCCCTCATTCGTATAACCGTTCCGGTAGCGCCCGTTAAAATAGTAAAAACCACAACAAAGGTTGTTGGTCGCGTTGGCGATCGGGTTGTCGGTATAAACGCCTTCCAGCCGCAGATCAAATTTCGGCAATTTCGGCAAATGGGAAAAGTAGAGTCCCGCGCTGTTGGCAGACCGGTCAAAATAAGCAACAGGAGAAAACTCGTCGTCGGTGAACGAATCGGTATAAAACGTCGCCCAGTTCCGCAGACCAGGCAGGCGGTACGTCATATCAAACCCCGACCGGCGGTCGCCGGGATCAATTTGAGGACACACCGCGCTGATCTCATAGCACCCCGGCGTACCGTTCCCCGGTGAGAAGAGACTGCGCAAAAAAGTCTTGGAGGTGAACGGTACGCCCGCTCCTGCAAACAACGCCGTGCTTGAAAACCCGAATTCCAGGTTTGGCGACGGCTTGAAGCTGATCTTCTCTCCGTGAATCATCGGCTGATCAGAGAGCGGTTGATTCCACTTGCCAAGCAGCCCGGTGGGCGCGCCGTAGACAAATTCCTGGCCGCTCAGGCGGCCCACAAAGAATTCCGTTCGTACAGGCCCCATCCATCCGAAGATGCCCGGCAGTTTGACGGGGCTGACCCGGCTGATTCTCAGCATGGTTACAGGCTCGGCGTTGTCGCTGAACATCATGGAGCCGCCCTGGCCCGGCCCCCACCAGAGACTCTGTTTTCCAAACGATATCTGCCAGTTTTCAAAGCTCATCGCCACGTAGGCGTCCAGCGCGCGAAAGCGATCCACCGACGGCGAGAGCTGAGAGGGCGGCAGCGGCAGGCCGAAATCCACATTGGAGATAAACTGCCGGGCCGCCAGGGGAAGTTCCGGCCCTGCCGGTGCATGCTGGTATTCGCCCCGCAGATAAGCCGTGAAGGGTCCGGAGGAAGCCCAGCCCGAGAGGCCGGTCACGCTGTTCAATCCCTCGCCATAGGGACGGCCAAAGTCATCGGTGAGGGTCGGGCTGAAATGATACCCATCGGTCAGCGGCTGGCCCGCAATTTCCGTGAAGCGCGTGTAGACGGATTCGAGTTCGAGGCTCCGGTTGCGGGCGCCGCCCAGCAGGCCCAGGGCGTCGGCGAACTCTTTTTGCAGGCTCCCGATCAGACGGTCTGCCACCGGCGGGTTCTTTTCCAGCGATCTCCGCCGGTCAGTGGCCTCTTCCACCAGGCGGGCACATTCCAGTCGGGTCCACGGCCGCATGCCCAGCATGGCCGTCTGCACGTAACCCATTGCCTCCAGCCGCTCCAGCGCCGGATACACCCAGCTGTCCAGCGGCACGTAGGGCGAACCCATGTTCTTCGGCTGCCGGTCGTGTTCCTCGTCTCCTCCGCGCCCGGGCATCCGCCAGCTGCCGCCCCAGATTTCGGGATTATGGTGCGCGTGGTAAACATGCTGGGCCACCAGATAGCCAATCACGCTGCCCACCAGAACGTCTGAAGGAAAGTGTTCCTGGCCCGTCACCCGCGAGGCGCTGACGGCTCCAGCCAGGCCGTAGGCAAACAGTTTGGTCAAGGGACCGGGATATTCGTGCGCCAAAACGCCGGCCGCTGACCAGGCGGCAGTCGCGTGCCCGGAGGGAAACGAACTCCCTCCCTGCCTGAAGCGCCCTTCGGCATTGCCGACGTAGGGACGCTCACGGCCCGCAGCGCTCTTGATGGCCGTCGTAGCCAGAAAACTGTCGATCACCGCCTCACCGCTCAGCAGTCCCGTTTCCCGCATATGTTCGTTGTGCCGCACCTTGCCCAACAGGTAGAGCCCGCCGGCCGCGCCGATCAGAGTCAACGCTCCCATGTTTGAAAAAGTCCGGCTCTGGCTGATCCGGTTGGGAGAACTGGCGAAACTGCGGCTGGCGGCAGTGTCCGTGACCAGCAGGCTGGCGACCAGCCCCCCCAGCGGGACCAGCCAGTTGGCGTCATGCAGGCGCAGATGAAATGGGCTGGTCCAGATGGCTTTCTGGTCGCCCGCGATATGCTTCATCAGGGGAAGCCCCAGCTGGTTTCGGTATTCGTCCGGGGACGGAGTGAATCGCCGCTTCTTCTTGTGGTGTCCCCACCAGTCCGGCTGCGGGTGGCGACGAACGGGCGCCACGGTCTTCGACGACGCAACTTTACTTCGCGGGTTTGTCTGCCCCAGGGCCGTCACCGAAGTCATCAGAATCAGGCACATAACAACCAGTGATTTCCGCAACTGAACTCCCAGTCTTTAGCGAGTGGCCACGGCGGCGGCGATGGCCGACGAGGAAGCAATCTGGCTGATCTGAATCAGGTTCTTCCAGAGGGTTGAACCCCCAATGGGCTTTTCGGGAACAACGATGGTGTCGCCGGGACCCATCCGCGTTGATAGCACATCGCCACGCCACCAACTGTTCATACCGCCATTCCCGCTAACCACCGAGCCATTCGATCGAACGATAAAGATAGCCTTCTTATTTCCCAGGCCGGTCACGCCGCCCGCCCTGCTCAAGTACCATCCTGCCGTCCTGCCCGGCTCATAAGTAATGGCGTTCGAGTTGTAAACCTGCCCGGTGATCACCACAAAATCGGGTCGCTTTGGAACAAAGATCGTGTCACCCGCCCGCACCTGAATGTCATCCACCGAGTTGGTAAACGACCGCAACTGATTGTCCAGATGGACCACCAGCCGGCCGCTGATGGGAGCTTTCCGGAGTGCCTCAAGGACCTGCTGGTGCTGCTCCATTACCGCTTTTTGCAGGGCCGCCTGGTCCGTGGCGCTTTCATTGATGGAAACTTTCACATTCGTGGCGTTTTGCTCGACCTGCTGGATGAGTTCGTTCCGGCTCTTCTCCTGCAACTGCCTCACTTCGGGGCGTTCGAGCACCGCAGCCTGCGGATAAGCCGTCGGCAGGAACCCGCCGGCGCGCTCCAGCACCGAACTCAGCCGCTCGCCGGGAGAGATTCCGTAGGTTCCCGGATGCCTGACCTCCCCGCGGATCGTGATCGAAGCGCCAATGTCGTACCAGGAGGGAAGCTCCCTGATCGTCAGCACATCTCCATCTTTGAGAACCAGGTTCTGATTGCCAGTCCCTTCGAGCGCCGCCCGCAGGTTGAACTGCTGGTGCTTGCTGGTTCCGGGATTTTGACCGTTGGTGTTGTAGGTCGTCAGGTCAGCCGTTTGCCTGTCGGCGCTTCGCTTCAGCCCTCCGGCCAGCCCCACCAGGTCTGCGACCCGCAGGTTCGATGTCATCGGAAAGCGTCCCGGCCGCACAACCTGTCCTTCCACGTAAACGCTGGGCGGGTCAGCCTTCAGGGGGTTCCGGTGCACCAGAATGCTGTCGCGCGATTCGAGCAATACGTTTTCAAGCGCATCGCCGTTCAAAGCTTCGCGCAGGTTGATGCTCATGATCTTCAACTTGCCGTCCGGCAGGTTGCGCACCAGCTGAGCAGAGTCGAGGTAGGCGTCCGGAGCGGCGCCTCCCGCCTGATAGATCGCGTCCCGCACTCGGACCACACCGGAGGTTCGGTACGTTCCGGGATTCCGCACGTCGCCGTCCACCGTCACAACCGGCGCGTAATGGAAATCAAACCGGCTGAAGATCCTGACCGTATCGAGCGGTTCGAGCCTGGGAGACGTTTTGGGGTTGGCCAGCGACGAAGCGAGATCAAAACTTTCGACGCTTGGAGCGTAGTCAGGCGCCTTCAGGCGAATGATTTCCGCATAATACCTGGCAGGCTCGGGCAACAGGTCGGAATAGGACGAAATCAAATCACTCAGCCGCATTCCGGCGCGGTAAGAGTAACGTCCCGGGCGCAGCACGTGCCCCTCGATATAAACCGAATCCTGGTTGTAAGGTGCGATGGGGAAAATGCGGATGACGTCGCCGTCGTCGACGGGGAACGATTGCAGCTGCTGGTTAATCTCCGCCGAACCTTTGGGGTTGCGAATGTTCAGGCTCAGCATAGTCCGCTTTTCATGGGCTTCGACGCGCTGGACTTCAATGTGCCGCAGGGCGGCCGTTGGAAGGATGCCTCCGGCCAGTTGAAGAACCTGGGCCAGGGTCTTTTCTCCGTTCAGCTCATAGATGGCCGGCCGCCTCACCGTGCCCTCCACCGTGGCTTCCGGACCGACCGGCGGCACCAGGATGGTGTCGCCATTTTCCAGCGGCTTCAGGTCTGAGTTCACCCCGTGCAACAAAAGATCGTAAAGATCGACGTTCTGGACCAGATTCTTGCCACGGTAATGCTTGACCAGCCGCAGGGAGCCGTCTTTCGCCGGCCCGCCCGCGGCCAGCAGCGCGTTCAGGGGCGTCGAGAGTGAACTGATGTCATAGGCGCCGGGATACCTGACTTCGCCCACCACGTAAACACGAACCGTGCGAAGCCGCGCCAGGCTGACATCCGCGGAAACATCGCGGAACTGGGTCCGCAGCGCCCGCTGCACTTTCTGCTGCACCACTCCCATCGTTTCTCCGCTCACCATGAGCGGCCCCACCTCCGGCAGCGGCAGCCTGCCCTCCCGGTCGACCACCCGGTACATGCGGGAAGCCACGCTTCCCCACAGGTTGATGTTCAACCCGTCTCCCGGGCCGACTACATAATTGGGCCCCGCCGGGAGGTCCATGGGAAGCTCCGTCGTGTCCACGGGGGCATTTTCAAAAACCCCCAGACCAAAACGCTCAAGCTTCGGCGAGTGGGGAGAAACCTGCTCGTAAAGATCGTAGAGCGAGGGAATATCCGAATAGGGGTTGGGGCGATGAACCACAGCTGGCCGGGGCGACTGTTCCTGATAGTTTGCACCGGTCTGTCGAAAATAAGGAGAGTTTCGCCACGGCCGCGCCTGCGTGCCTTGCCGGGATCCCGGCGATTCAGGTCCCCGTTCACGAAGTTCCTGTTCCATCTGGCCACGGCCTGTGTTGCTTCCGGGCTGCAAAGTAGAAAAGGACGGATAATTGGCCGATGCCGAGAGGCCATTCACGTCTTGACCGTAAACAGAACTTCCACCCACGACGCCCAGGCTGTCCGCACCGCCCATATTGGCCTGGCTCAACGAGCCCCCGCTGAGGGCGCCGTTGCCGCCAGCCTGGGAATTGGGAAACGCCTGCGGGCTCAGGTTCTGATTGGCTTCCTGCAAGTTCAGCGGCTGACCGCCGGGGCTGTTGAGGTCGGGCTGGCCTTGCGGAGAGCCCGGCACGGGACCCCACTGTGGAGACGTGGAGGGGCGCTGGTTCGGCCTGAATTGTGGCGCCTGCGGGTTTGTAGCTGGACTCTGGCGGTTCGCAGGGTAGCCCTGATCCTCCCCCTGGGAGAACCCGGACGACGGCTGGGAGGCCGGCGTCTGCTCCAACCTTTTTTCCGCCGCCATGAATTCAATCTGCTGCTGCTTCCCCAATTGGGATCTGGGATTGACTTCCGGCGTCAGGTAGCCGTAACCCTGCAACAGGCGGGTTGCCACTGCTCGAAACTCGAGATCGGTTTCAAGGCGGGAGAAGATCCCATCCTTGCTCATCTGGTGTTCGTCCACCATCTGGCCGTGGTCAGTGGCGTCGCGCGCCAGCCAGTGCTGCAGTTCCACCACCAGGCCGGGCTGATTGTTTAGCACCGCCTCGATCTCCTCGGTGGACGCAGCAACGTAGTTCAGGTTCTGCCGGGCCAGGTTGGGTACGGGTGCAAGATCGTAATCCCGGTGGATCTGCCCATACTGCGCCTGTGATTGGGATTGGTCCTGTCGTTGTGGTTGTTGCTGCTGCGCCCTCAGCGCCAGGGAGGATGCAGCCACTGCCAGCACCAGCAGCGGCACGCCCTTTGTGAACCATTCCCGACAGACAGAAAGCCATCGCCTGTTTCTAAGACAGAAACTCACTGATACCCTCCTGCTCGCCCTCCAGGGCCCCGGAGGACACCCAGAATTCCTTCTTCGGAAGCCTCCACATCGAAGGAATGGATATCGATTGATGCCCAATAGAAAACGCTGCTGTTGCGCTCCGGCGCCAGGGCAAGAATCTTCATGTTGGGAAACCTTTCGAGCAATATGTCACACACGGCTGGACGCGATTGCGGGTTGTCAAGCGCGACAATCAGGAAGTCCGGCTGCTGCTGCTCCACGGCGCCAAGGATGTCGGCTTCATTCTGGACCTCACCCACCACCTCGATGTCGGGTTGGTCAGAGATCGTTGCCAGAAGGAGTTCGCGGATCAGCCTGGGCCGGTTGGCAACCAGCACTCGTACGTTTCTTGTCATGCGACTCTCCATCACCCCTTTAATTATCGACAGATAGCCGCGGAAGGAAAGATTCAAAGAAGAGGGGGTCCAAAAGGGGTGCCCCGCTTGGACCTGTACCAGTACGCTGAGCCGCTAAAGTACCAATTCCGGTCTAATGGATTGACTGGGGGAATGCCCTGAGTGAGGGAAAAGCAGTTTTGCAGCTTACAAAAAGACTTGATTGACCTTGACCATCTCAACCACGGAAAGTCGGTCATCAGCCCCGACTTTCTGCAGCATACGATGGACATGGTTCTTGACGGTCTGTTCGGAAAGGTTCAGATGGAGGGCAATCTCTTTATTCGTCAGGCCCTGGGCTAGCAAGGGCACCAGCTGTTGCTGGCGGCGAGTCAACCCTAACTGAGATTTCACCCGCATGCTGGGCAGGCTTGTGCACGTCGCAGCAACATAGCGGAAAAGAGTCCGGCAAAGGCGGGGCGGGCATACCGCCTCATCCCGCGTCACGGCCCGGATGGCAGCCACCACATCCATAGCAGAGGCATCCTTTAAGACATAGCCCGCAACCCCGGCGCCAATGGCTTTCAGGAATGTTTCTTCCTCCTGTTCCATGCCAATCATCAGGGCTTTCACCCCTGCCGCAGACGCCAAAATATCCTGAACCAGCTGGAAACCAAAGGCATCCGTGACCGAAGAGTCAATCAATAACACTTCGCAGGCAGAGTCCGGAATCAACCTGGCGGTGTCAGGATTACAGGCAGTGGCCTGAACCACAACAAATTCGCTTCTTTTTCGAAGGATTCTGGCAAGGGCCTCGAGAAGAAGGCGATTCTGGGCAAGAAGGAAGATGCTGACCTGGATGCTCACAGTGTCCCTAACCTCTCATGTTTAGTCTTGACGGGTAACTCAGCAGCGATTGAGAAGGTTGCCCCTTTTTCTAAGTGACTCGCAGGAGAGCGCAGTGACCGCAGGCCAAGTCTCAAGACGGAGAGAAACAGATCAAAAGCTTGATCCTCTCTCCCCAAGGTTACAAATAATACAGGGCACGGTATCTTATAGTTCGCAATATAAGGCATAGAAGCGGCGGCCTGTCAAGTAAAATTAACAAAACGGTAAACAGCAGATATTGGATATCGGCATTTTTGCCGACACTATTTATAGTAGTAACCTTTTAAAATACGTTAAGAAAACACCTTGGTCCTCACGCGTTGTAAAACGGGAGAATTCAGTCCTTTTTGCAGCATGCCTTTTACGCCTCTTCACATTGTCAGGAAGACATTCTCCCCCCACGGAGCCGGTCAGCCAGCTTTTTCCCGGGGAGCTATCTTCATTCCGCCCCAGACATCTCAAGATCGGAAAAAATAATCACAAACTTGAGGGTCAAAGAGGCCGGACCCGCAGGGGCGTTACACGCCGGTAACGATCTGGTGCCGCCGGAACTGGAAATATTGTGAATTCGAATGCGCCACGCGGGAGGAAGCCAAAGGATCAGTAGATCAGCCGCAGCGAGAGCTGGATCTGGCGTGAAGTCCCTGCAGTCTTGCTGATAATCCCGAAGCCGCTGCCTCTTAGCGTATTGGAAGGGATGCCAAAGTTTACCAGATTAAAAACATTGAAGAGTTCCGCACGGAACTGGAGAATTCCCCGTTCACCGTTGCCCCGTTTTCCAAAAGGCGTGTCCTTAATCAAGGCGACGTCAAAGTTGTGGTACTGGGGACCTCGGAAGGTATTCCGGCCCAGGGTTCCAAAGACTCCATGGTTGGGGCCTGTGCCTCCGGCCACATTGATGGGAATACTGAAGAATGATGTATTGTCGGCGCCACTCCCAAAGTAGTCTTCCCGGATGGGGCCACTGGTTGAAAAAGCGGGTTGAGCAATCTGGTCAGGCCGGTCGGCGCCCACTGTTCCTGCACCCGTCTGCTGAATGCCGGAGTAGACCGTAAACGGCAGCCCGGTCATCAAAGTTGTAATGTTCAGAAACTGCCATCCCTGCGTGAGAGGACTCCCCAGGGGCCGCAAAAAACTCACGCGGTCTACAGGAAGCGCCTGAATCAGACTGAGAGCAAAGACCTGGTTTACGTCAAAATAGGACGGTCCCCGGTCTGCGCCAGGGTTCCAGGGATTTTGCGGCAATGTCTGGAGAATGACGCCAGGTCCTCCCGAAAGCGTGCCCAGCGCGGAACTCGTGTCATCGAGTGACTTGGAATAAGTGTAACTCGCCTGGAAGCCCAGTCCCCAACGAGTGGAATTCTTGCTGAGACTGGCCTGCAATGCGTGATAGACGGAATGCGAACGGGTCGTCATCAGGGTTTCGGCACCGATCCCCCCAATGGCCTGGCCCGCCGAATTGAATTGCGTGAAGGGCGCGAAGGCCGGCGAGGCGCCACTGTAGCTGTTCGGAGAGAATATGCTGGGGAGGTGCACGCCTTCTGTACCCACGTAGTTGGCGCTGATTTTCACAGTCCCGAAATCGTGATCCAACCCGGCCGTATAGGTTTCGATATAACCGTTGCGGAAGTCTTTGGCAATGCCAAAAGTTGAAAGCAGCTGGATCTGGTTTCCCGGCGTCAACGCCGCCAGATCGTTCTGAAATCTCCCGATATCGATGGGCGTATTGGGCGAAACGTCAGCGGTGTTGCCGGTGGGGAATACCGGCTGCCCGGCGGGTGTGTAAACGGGCGGAAGCTGCACAGGAGTCACCGAGTTGCTGAACGGCACGGCCACCCCCGGAACAGCGGAAACGTAGGGGGTGAACAGAAAAGGAATGTTCCCGGTGAGAAAGTTGTCCTGCCACAGGTTCGTCAGCAAGGTTGTGATGGCCCCGCCCGCATGCAGGACGGTACGGTGGGTGAGTCGGTAATCGATCGAGAGGCGCGGCCCCCAGCCGCTCCAGTCCATCGTGTAGGGAGGCTGCGGGTTCGCCACAAAAATCTGCGTCGCTCCGGGCGTCCAGAAGGGAACGCTGGCGCCGTCCTGCCCCACGATGAGAGGCGCTGAAGTCCGCTTATGAGCTTCAGCAATGCGGCTGTTAACTTCATACCGCAGTCCATAATTGACGGCCAGCCGCTGTGTGGCTTTCCAACTGTCCTGAAAATAAACGTTATAGGACTGCCGCCGCACGCCCGCCTCATCAAAGCGGTTTCCTCCCGGCGTGATATCTGAAATCGCGCTGATGGTGTACAGGTAGGGGGTTGCGGTCAGCAGGCCCGTCAGCGTATCCGGCAAAGGATCGCCCGGCTGTACATTGTGCTGCCCGCTCGCCGAGGCAATCGCCACGGGTGAATACGAAGTTCCGCCGCCAAACGAATAGAGACCGTTGGGATTCACGCCCCAGATCGAGGCGTCGCGGTTGACCCGGATCTCCGCACCCCATTTGAAGCTGTGCTGCCCGTGCGTGTACGCCATGTCGTGCTTCAACTGGAAAAGGTTCCCGAACGACCCGGTGACAGAGCCGTCGGCGGAATTGTAGGGCTCGTAAAGCCCGTCGGCGAAGCCAATCACGGGCTGCGTGTGGTTGATGGTAGGGAAGAAGGGTGTGCTCCGGGTATATCCCAGCGAGGTTTCCGATGTCAGATGAGGTGACCAGACGCGCGAATATTTCAGCCCGGCATTCCGCTGGTGGTCAAAAAAGTTGATGGCAAAACTCGGATCGATAGCGGTCTGGTCGGGGTTGGTGAGAGGGCCGGCAATCTGGTTCAGGCTGAAGCGCGCGTAAAGCGTTGACTTGTCGGAAATCCGATGATCAAGGCGAAAGGAAAACTGGTCGGTTCCCGTAAAGACCTTGGATGACGTCGCATAAGTCCTGGCGCCATAGGAACCCTGCGGATCGTTCGGCATCGGGTAGCCATTGAGCACGGGGACAATCCTTGGGTCGACAGGAACGATCAACGTATCGCCGGGGTAAGCCGTGGTGTCAATCCCGTTCCGTTCCGCGACCGTGGGAACAGCAAAGACCTGGGTGGTGCCCAGCACCTGCCGGAACCCCTGATACTCACCGAAAAAGAAGGTCCTGTTGCGTCCGTTGTAAACCCCGGGAATCACAACCGGCCCGCCCATCGTAAAACCGAACTCGTTGCGGCGAAAGGGCGGGATGCGCCGCGGGTCCCGGGCGTCCTGTCGGTCAAAAAAGTTCCGCGCATCAAACACCGAGTTGCGCACAAACTCGAAGGCGTCGCCGTGGAGCCGGTTGGTGCCGGACTTGGTGATCACATTGGTATAACTGGCCGCGCCGTGGCCGATCTCCGCCGGCATCACCCCGGAACTCGCCCGGACTTCCTGGATGGCATCAACGTTGAAATTGGGAAAGGTTGCCCCGCCCATTTCCGGGTCGGTGGTGTCAATCCCGTCCATCGCAAAAACCGTGGCTGTGGCACGCTGCCCATTCACGGCAAACTGTTGGGTGAAGTTGGCGCTTCCGTTGGTGTCCGTCATGGTGCCGGCGGCCAGAAGCAGCAGCTTGCTGAAGTCGCGCTCGTTGAGCGGCAGGCTGGAAACTTCCTTGCCGGAAAGGTTCTCACCCCCGCTTGCCCGGGGAACGGAACCGCCGGCCTCAGCCACCACGCGAAGCCGGTTTGGCAGCGAGGATATCCTCAACCCCGCAGACAAAGCCAAGTTATCGTTGATCATCAGCAGTTTCGGCGCCAACCAGTTCTGGCCGTCTTTTCCGGCAGACAACCGGTATTCACCTGCCATGATACGGTCAAAGGAAAAAGCGCCGCTTCTTGAAGTGGTGGAAGTATAGTCAAGCCTGCCACTCGGGGAATGCAGCCTGATCACCGCCCCGGCCACGGGATTTCCAGCGGTATCTCTTAGAATCCCGTTCCAGGAAGTCAGGGCGAACCCATGCGCTGGCAAAGCGGCCAGCAAGAGCAACGCACCCCACAGGGTACGGACCCGGCAATTAACTAAAGGGAACATGGAGAGGGTATTGTACTCGCGTTTGGGCTTTTAGCCCAAGTGCTTTGAAAATTTTCTTGCCGGCATTTTTCGCACATCCGGCTGGGCAGGTGTCATTTTTATCCTGAGCAGGGGCCCGCATGCCCATGCGGAATCAGGATGAAAGGTTCTGCAGCAATTCCTCGACCGAGAAAGTCCCTGAAGATTTCACTGAAACAGAGAAAAGGTCGCGCGGGCTGTCCTGATAGGAAAGCGAATACCCGCCGCCCGCAAACAGTTTCGAGAGCAGCGCGGCCAGTTCCGGCTGGATAGCTTCACGCGTTTCCGGCTGGTTGGGAGCCAGCAGCCGGTCGTTGATGGAAATCTCAATTTCCTGGCCGTTGAAGCGAAATCTCGAGTCCAGGCGCGGGTCCGATTCAAAACGCCGGCAGGCTTTGAGGGCCGCAATGGCTGCCTGCTTCAGGCGGTCCTGGTTGCTGCCTTCCAGCGCCCCCTTGCGGTTGTAGCGAACGCCGGGACGGTTGCCGGAATTGTCCACGCTGTAATTCGCTTCGTGTCCAATCAGGATGATTCCGGGGCCCGCATAAACGTGGCGGTAATCGGCGACATCCAGCAGCAGTTCTTCCCAGCCCTGCTCCTGGATCCAGCCATGAAAAACCGGGATCAGAGGATCGAGATCGATTCCCCCCTCATCCTTGAGAAGCAGCTTCACATTAATGTGTTGTAGTTTCATACGGCAGTCGTCCTTTAACTCAACTGGCAACCAGGGCGCCGGCCCGGCTGGCGCAGGTGTGTGAAGCCTCGATGAAGAGGTGGGCTTCGTCCATCAGATAACGCGCAGAATCCTCGGTGTGCGGCAAATCGGCCTTCTCGTGCGCCGCAAACAGGTACTGGGCGAATTTCCCGCCGGCGAAAGGATCAAAGAATCGCTTCGTATCGTAGAAGCGCTTCCGGAACTCACTCACAATCTCGTCAGGATCATCTGTCACACGAGGGAATTCGGTCTTCACCAGCGCCCTGGCGGCCCGCAGCATGGAGAGATACGCCGTCTTTCCTGCCTGCCCGGCCTTGCCGTTTTCAAAAGCAATCTGGGCCTCAAAAAGCTGCCTCTCGGCCGCAGCCAGGTCAAAGTCGATGGTGGAAATCACCTCGCCCGCGCACTCGCCCACGCCCATATCTCCCAGGGTATATTCGCGCGGGTCTCCCCAGTCCCTGAAGAATGAACGATCCGCCAGGTCCTCCGGCGGGCGCGTCAGGTCTTCCAGAAGCGCTTTCAACTGGACCTTGCCGGTCCGTGTGACAAAGTCCTTAAACGATTCTCCATTCTGCCGCCCGGCAAGATAGTGGCTGGTCAGGCGGGTAACAACCTCGAGAATGTTCTTGGACGGCACGGCCACCACGGGCATCCCGTAGGAGGCCCCGTTGTGTCCCCACTCGCCGCCCAGGACCACCTGGAAATGCGGCACCGCGTATCCTGACATCTTGCGGCTTACGCCGTAGAAGCCCAGGTCCGACACATGGTGCTGGCCGCAACTGTTGAAGCAGCCGCTGATCTTGATGTGCAGGTTCTGCACCGCCTCATCCAGTTGGAGGCTCTTCTGCAACAGGCGATTCCGCAACTCCGCCGCCAGTCCCCGCGATGATGAAATGCCCAGTTTGCACGTATCGGTTCCCGGGCAGGCGGTGATGTCAACAATCGTTCCCGCTCCGGACGCCCCCAGGCCAACCGATTCCAGCGCTTCGTAGAGCTCCGGCAAATCGTCTTCGCTCACCCAGCGGATTACAAAGTTCTGCTCCACGGTGGTGCGAACACTTTCGCAGCTGAAGCGCCGCGCCATATCCGCCAGCGCGCGCAACTGGTGGGAAGTGGCATCACCAATCGGCAGCGTCACCGTGGCCACCACGTATCCCTCCTGGCGCTGCGGCCGGATGTTCGTTTTGAGCCAGCGCTGGAAAGCTTCCGACCCGGTTCCCTGCAACTTCTCAGCGGGTTTTAAAGGTTTCTCTTCCGCCTGCAGAGCCTCCTGGATGTATTCCGTCCATCGCGGATCGGGCTCCAGAGTCTTGCGCTCTTCCAGGACCAGCTCCCGGAACTTTTCAATCCCCAGGTCCTGGATCAGGAATTTGATTCGCGCGCGATTGCGGTTCTTTTTCTCCCCCAGCCGGGCATAGACCCTGGCGATGGCCTGCGCCAGCGGCAGCAGTTCTTCCGGCGGCACGAACGGGTCAAACAGTTTGGCCTGGTAAGGAACGGCGCCGAGCCCGCCTCCCACATACATGGCGAAGCCGCGCTTCTCCACCCCGTTCTCTCGCCGCGTGGCGGCCACCAGCCCCAGGTCATGCATGTTGGCCAGGGCGCAGGCGTGCTGCGTGCAGCCGCTGAAAGACGGCTTGAACTTTCTGCCGAAGTTCTGGACGTCGGGATGGCCCAGCAGGAATCGCGCCAACGCCTTCGAGTAGGGCGTGACGTCAAAAAGCTCATCCTGGCAGACGCCCGCGTAGGGGCAGGTGGTCACGTTGCGAACCGAATTGCCACACGCCTCACGCGTTGTGATGTCGACGACGGCCAGGCGCCGCATCAACGATGGCGTATCCTCAATGTGGACGTAATGGAGCTGGATGTCCTGCCGCGTGGTGACGTGGGCGATGCCGTCGGAGTATTCCTCCGCCAGGTCCGCCAGCGTCTCAAGCTGCGCAGCGTTGAGGCCTCCGCCGGGAATCTTGATGCGTTGCATTCCCGGAGCTTCCCAGACGGTGTTCGGCCCTTTCAGCAATTCTTTCCGCGGGTAGGCCATCTGCTGGGCCTTCTTCCCGTCATGCCTCTCGCCGTTGTCGTAGCGCTGCCCGTAAACGCCTCTGCGCAAACGCGTTTCCGCGAAAACACGGTCGTCAAGCTTGCCGGTTTGCTTGAGGCTGATCTCCGTCTCAAAAATATCAATCTCGCGCCCCAGCGCCTCCGGCACCTGTCCCGCGAGATGTTCCTTCCACAATGCGTTCGATGCTTTCATCATGTCACCGCCCCAAAACCAAAAAACCCACCGCCGGCATTTCTGCGACGGTGGGTTTGGATAAAACCTAAGCTGAAAATCTCTTGAGGGCTATCCTCCACACGCCGGCACAAATGTGCAACAACACATACAGGCGCCGCAGTGGATTCCCTTGCCCATAATGGTAACGCCCATTTTATCTGAGCGAACAAGGAGTGTCAACCGATAGTGCTCCTTCCCCGGAAGACTCACAAGACTTCCATCGGGCCCCGACCCGCAAATCCTTTCGGTAGGCAGCATAGACCGTCCCCCCTGCGGGATCTGCGGACTTTCTTTCGACCGTGGATCGATAGCGATCGAAGGCAACAACGATGCGCAGGGGACCATGCGTGTTCTGGAATAGAACACCTGGGAAAACCCGCGGGCCTCAAAATCGGAGGTCCGAGAGCTACTCGCTCCGCGGCTTGCCATTCCACTCAGTACTTGAGGGCAACGACTTCGTAGTCATTTACGGATGGGACCTCAGCTCTTACGATATCGTTGGTTTGCTTAAACGCGAGGCTGCGGCCCGCGCGAAGCGCCCGCACGGCGGAAATCTTTTTCCCTTCCGGCACTCTGACCGAAACTTTAAGTGGCCCGGTTGGATAGAACCTCCGAACAAAGGAACGCATCGCGTTGGGATTTGTGTAGTTAATGATGTGGAGGGCGCATCCCGGCTCAGTTTCCCAGGCAAAGAGTTCCAGCAGCCCTGCCCCGTCAACCGTCGCGGGGCGAGGCTGATTCTTCATCAACCAGTTGATGGAACTGGCGATCAGACGGTTCAGGTCCGGGTTGCCCGATTTCCAGCCTGTGCGGGCGACGTCGCCGGGGAAATAGACGACGCTGCCGGAACCTGCTGACCCCGGGCGGAAAACGGCCGCGGGTTCCTGCGTTTTCGGAATGCGCGGATAAACCATCTCCGGCGGATACGCGGGATAGTGTGGAATGAGGCTGAGGAAAGTCGATTCGGACTTCAGATGAGAGACCGGAACCCGGAATTCCGTGCCGGGAAGAATCTCGGTATCTTTGAAAACATCCACGATGGGATGAGGGCGGTCTATGTGCATGTAACTGTTTTGGACAGGCCCGGCGAGATCGCCCGCCACGTGAACGCCGAAGAGGTCCGACAAGGCGAAGTCTTCACGCCGCACTCCCCACTCGTTGTAAAGCGACGTTTCAAAGGTGGCCAGCAGCGAACCGCCTGACGCCACGTACCGCCGGATGGCCTGGCACTCGCTGTCTCGCAAATAGGCCGCGTTGGGGACCAGCAGCGCTTTGTAGGGCTTCAGCGCTTCCGGCGTGAGATTTTCCTGGTGGACAAAGTCAAACAGGAACCGCCCTTCCAGCAGCGCATAGTAGAGGCCCTGCAGATAATCGGTTGGGTCAATCCGCTCGCCGTTCAGACGCCGCTCATGCGTCCCGTTGGACTGGTAGAAGGCAATCGTGCTCTGAGGATAAAGCACCGCAATGTTGGCCATCGATTGCCGGTTGCGGAAGTCAGGCTCGTTCGCCGCCAGCCAATCGTAAAAAGCGCGCCCGGTCTCCCGCCAGCGTTTGTCCAGCACAGTTCCGCCCAGCCGGTGATACCACGGAACCATGCCGCTGGCCGTCACCTGGGCCATCCAGAGCGTCGCTTCCGCCGCCGGCTTGCTGGCATGCCGCCATTCGGGATCGCTCGTGCTGTACGATCCGATGACGTTGGTGATTGTCCGGCCGTCCATCACGGACTGCGCCACGCGGCCCTGTTGCGAGCATTCCCAGATGGGCGCTTCCGTCGAACGCCCCTGGTGGTCGGCGTTGAACCACGCTGCAACTTCGCCCAGCTTTTTGACGTCTTTGACGGTCCGAATCCCGCCGCCCAGGTTGCCGACATAAACCGAATCCGCATTCTTCTCCCTCGCCACCCGGTTCCATAAGCTCCAGACTTCCGCGACCCGGTCCATGTAAACGTCGTAATACTTTCTGTAGACCGGACTTCGCGCGTCCGTTGTCTCCGGCGGCACTCCGCTGGTTTTTTCGTGGTAGATCTTCTGGCAGGCAGGGCAGTAGCACACTTCCAGCGAGCCTGTGCTTGGCCACCCATTGGTGAAATAGCCGTCGGGGCTGTAGCGCGTGTTCATCTCGCGGTAGATGGCGGGCATCTGCTCCGTGAAGTACGTGCTGAACATGCAGGTCTTGAAGAGCCAGGGACACTCGTCCTGAGGCCGGGGCGAACCGTCGCGGTTTCTTTCGAACCACTCCGGATGGGCGTCCAGAGCTTCCTGGTAGGCGTAGTTGCAGTCCATCCGCGCCACAATTCTGATTTCGCGCTTCCGCGCCGCGGCGGCCAACTCACCAAAAAGGTCTCGAGCGCCCAGGAACTCACTGCGATGCTGATAAGGAACCTTCGTGGGATAAAAAGCGACGATGCCACCGCCGTTTATCAGGATGGCGTTCACCTTGAGCGATGCCCAGTAATCCATCCAGGCATCAACGTCCAGCGTCAGCGGATCGCGTTCATTCAGGTTCAGCTGGCCGCAACGCCGCATGGTGGCGTACCAGGGCTTTCCCTGTTCCGATGCCTGCGCCGCCTGCATCCCCGCCGGAGTGACCATGACCGATGCCGCCGACACCGCCATGAATTCCCTTCTTGTCATTCCCTTCATGGGATTGTCTCCTCTAGTTAATTCGCTGCGCGCTGACGCAGGACCCCACACATTGGCCTCTGCGATTTCTCACGAAAGACCTCTTAGTAGACAGCGAGGGAGTTCTTCGCCACCGTGCTGCCGATACTACGCGAGGGATTCTTCGTCCCTGGCGAGTGTGAAGAGGCGGCACTGTTTACGTATGAGATCGTTGAAACTTCTCACCTCCGAGGGTTCCGTCGTCTGCGGGGGCAATTGCGCTTCCCCGCCGCCTTGCGCGTGGAGAAACACGCAGATGTAGGGCGAAAGTGCGACTCTGAATGTGACCTTGGGATTATTGAGGAGGTCCAGCACGCTTGCGACAGCCTGATGGGGCTCGTCCACTGGTATCGGGATGGGATTATCGTTCTCCGCTACTGTCAGAACGGGGTTGTCGCCCGTGATGAAGCGTTCCTCGACATAGGGCAAGGCAGTACGAAACTCGAAGGCTGGAGGGTTGGCCGTCCACGACCGCATTATATCTCTCATTTGCTTGCCCATCTCAGAGGTGAACTCGTTCGTGGCCAGCTCACGGCCAACCTGTTCCCGCATGCAGAGCTTGTTGGCCGGGGTCCTCACGATTTGGGCAGCCACGAAATTGCCAAGCGCCCCCAGTTCCTTACCAGTCATGCTTGAAAGATGATTTTGTTCTCGCTTCACGCGTTGGGAGAGCTTGGCAAAAGCGTTCTCGACATGTTTGTCGAAAAAGTCTTCAAACTTGTCGTCCTCGACGCCACCGCTGTTTCTAAGGTAGAGGTTCCATTCTTTGCCTACGCGTTTTGGATAACAATGGACAGCTTTCTCCGGATCGACAAATTTCACCCAGACCCGCCCCGAAGAGTCCGCAAAGCCTTTCTGATAGCAGACAGGGAGAAAGTGATTATCGCGTTTCAGTGACGCCGCTGATTTCGAATGGTCTCCCATCTCGGGATGAACAATCTCAGCGCGGACCCTCTCGCCCTGACGCCTCTGCGACTTTCCGGCAACGATCTGCGTCGTTCTCGCAAAGACGAGGAAAACGGGCCACTCCTCGCATGCCGCCAGAACAATCGGTGAAGACACCCGGACAGTCACGCTACACCACGTGTGCTGCGGGCAGAGGGCGCAGCCGCATCAATCACACGTGCAGCTTGCGAAGGTAAGGAACGCTGGCCTTCATCATGGGCAGTTCCATTTCGACGTAGTAATTCTTGATGCCGCCGACTTTGGCCGCTTCAAAAATATCCTTCCAGTTGAGCGTGCCCTGTCCGATGGGTACGATCTTCCGCGTTTTGGCGTCCCATCCCTGCGCATGCATGGAGATGAAGCGGCCCGGGTACTTCCTGAAGTAGTGCGCAGCGTGGAAGCCCTGCTCGATGGTCGAAACCTGGAACTGGAACTTGACCAGTTTGGGATCGAGAAGCTTGAACAGCAGGTCGTAAGTGCGCTGTGTGCCAACATGGCTGACCAACCAACCCTCATTGTGAAGTCCCTGCTGCAGGCCGGCCTCGTGCGCCCGCTCGGCGATTTTGTTGTATTCGTCGGCGGCGCGCTTCACGTCATCCATCGTGGGATTTTTCGGTCCTTCGAGGGAGGCGACAAGCATCTGTGTCAGGCCAACATCCTTTGCCCAGGCGATGCTGCGCGCCTGGTCTTTTCTCAGTTCGTCCAGCCCAAAGTGCGAGCTGATGCAGGTGACGCCTGCATCGCTCAGGATCCTGCGCAGTTGCGCGCCCGAGTATTTGCCGACGTCGGCAAAGCCGGAGTCCGCATAGCCGATCGGCGAGCAAAGTTCAATGGACTTGAACCCGGCCGCTGCCAGGGTCTTGATGGTGCCCGGGAAATCCTTGGCGATCATTTGACGGACGGGCCACGTCTGGCAACCGATGGGCAAGCCGAGAGGATTGGCATCAAGTTCCAGCGCGCCTGCGGAGAGAAAGCCGGCAGCAGCCGCACCGGTACCCGCAATCTTCAGAAAATCTCTTCTTGATACTTTGGACATGAAAACCTCCTTACCTTCTAACCAGCGTGAGTATGTTCAACGGCATAAGACCTGTCAAGCATTTGCAAGCGTTGTGGATCTCAGTCCAGCTTCCACGGCGCCCGTGCCGGAGGATTGAGCTGGGCGTTGGCAGCCTCCAGGTCCGCAGGCTTGCCTTCTGCGAGGCTGGTGATGCGCTTGTTCACGGCGTCCCATTCGAGCCTGGTTCCTGCGCGAACCGCGATGCAACCCACCAGCAGTGTCTCCACCACGTTCTGCTCGAACTCATAATTGGCGCGCGGCTTGGGGCCGCCGCGAATGGCGTTGAGCCACTCGCGATAGGCTCCCGGCGACTTGGGCAGATTGTCGGCCGGCGGCGTGAACGTCTTCATGCGGCTTGAGGGAATCAGGCGCGCGTGCTGGCCTTCAAAGCTGCACAGGATTTTGCCCTTGTCACCCACGAAGAGCAAACCTTCGCCGTCGCCGGGATCGCTCATCAGTTCACCCGGCAGCAGTTCCGGCGGGCGTGGCGGGCGCAGGTGCGCGTCATACCAGTGGATGGTGACCGGCGCGCGGTCGCGGCGTGCGGGAAATTCCCAGTGCACCATCTCGCCCAGCGGAAACGTTTCCGGGAAGAGCGGCGTTGAGCTGCCATCGACGCTGGTGGGCGCAGTCAGTTCCAGCACGCGGAATATCGTGTCGAAACTGTAGTTGCCCATGTCGCCGATCGAGCCCTCGCCAAAGTCGTTCCAGCCGCGCCATATAAACGGCAGGTAGACATGGTTGAACGGCCGCTCGGGCGCCGGACCCAGCCACAGGTCCCAGTCGAGGCCGTCGGGCACGGGCTGCGATTCTTTCGGACGTTCCATACCCTGCGGCCAGTAAGGGCGCTGCGACCAGTTGTGCACCTCGCGCACCTGCCCGATCACGCCCGCCGCCACCCATTCGGTGAGATGGCGCGTAGCGTCCGAGGCTTCATTCATCACGGCCACCTGCGTGGCCAGTCCGGTCTCGCGCGCCGCCTTCGCCATCAGAGCGCACTCGTGAACGGTGTGGGCCATGGGCTTCTGGCTGAAGACGTGCTTCCCGTGGCGCAGCGCGTAGATGGCGATGTAGGCGTGCCAGTGGTCGGGCGTGCAAATCACCACGCCGTCGAGGCCGTGCTCCTGGGCGATCAGGTCGCGAAAGTCGTTGTAGCTTCCGCAGGCGCGGTAGTTCGCGAGATTGCGCACGTTGCGATAATAGGCGTCCACCAGGCGCGCAGCGGGCGCGCGGCCGCAGGTGGCGCCTTTCCAGTCGGAACCCCACGAGGGATCGTTCAGCAGCTTGCGCTCCTTGGTAACGATTTCATCCTTGCCCCACTCGGAGTAGTCGCTGGTTTCGCGATTGACGTCGCAGACGGCCACCACCTGCACGTCGGGAATCTTCAGGAAGTCCATCATCACGCGTGTGCCTTGCGCGCCCACGCCAATGCAGCCGAGCTTGATGGTCTGGCCCTCGGGAACCGGAGCGGCAGCCGCTGCGCGGGCGGAGCGCGGCAGCAACGTGAGAGCGGCGGCGGAAGCCGCACTGCCTTCAAGGAACCTGCGCCGCGTCAGGAGCGGCGACTTGATCTTGTCATCATGATTGGGCATGGCATCCTCGGCCAGGCGGCTCTGATGCTGGGCTTGTCAGAATGGAGCCGCCTGGAGCGGCAACACCATATCACAACTCAGGCTGAATCTCATCACCTTGCCGACTGATGGCGGCGCAGGGAGGAAAAGGCTACATTCCTGATGTGGGCGAAGCGCGATTTGGAATGAGGGTGCAATTTTTACTCGCTGTGTCAAAATTGGACACATTTTTCCAAAGCGTAAATTTTCAAGCCAAATAATAAACTATAACTAATTTATTATCAATGTGTTACAATATTTGGAATTTTGCCTCCCAAACGTCCCATTTTGAGGGGCTTGCGGTACGTAGGCTATTATGAGAGGCTAAAACCGGTCCGGCCGCGCCTGAAGCGCCCCCACTGCCCGGCTGGGTGGAACGCACCGCCGCCCTTCAACATTCACGCCGGCCTGCTCAAGAACGCAACGCCAGGCGGCTCAACGCGTGGCGGAAGTTTCCCCCTGCTGCGGGCTAAAGCCGACGCGGTAAACATGCACCTGGTAGGGTTTCTCAAACGTGTCGCGGAACGTCCCATTAGTAATCCTGATGCTTCGATTTTCATCCAGCACGGTGGCGGTGGCGTTCGTGGGGCAATCGCGCAGCGTGAAGCTGGCGGTAGCGGGTCCGCCGGGCCGCGCGGCCACGGCAAACAGGTAGCTCCCGCCGTGCCAGCGCTTCAGCATGGTATCGACGGGCGTCATTCCGTTTGACGACTCCACGCGCACGCCGTTGGCAACCGACGGCGTATTGAGCACCGGCGCGAGGCGCAGGATCTGCCGGTCGAGCCCTGCCACTGCGCGTGACATCGCCGGATCGTGCAGCATGCCTGCGGGGTCGAGCCTGGGCGTAAAGATGTGGCAGAAATAAATCACGCCCATGCCGCCATGGATAATCAGCATCCACACTTCGGACCTGACGTCGTCCGGCGAGGGCTTGCCGGCCCTGGCTCCGATGGCCGTCGTCTCCACCGCTTCGTAAACCGGTTTGCGGTAGTGCGCCCAGGCCCGCAGCTCGTCCATCCCCTTGGCCACGTACCACAGAGGCTTGTGGACGTTCACCGGGTAGCTGTCATACGACACAATGTCCGAGCCGCGAATGTAGGCGGGATAGTCTTCATAATGGCCCGTGCACACGCCGCGCATGTGCGTCTTGTTGTCGTCCACGCTCTTCCCCACTCCCAGGTAGACGGGGCGCGTGGGGTCGCTCTCGCGGTACTGATGGTAGACGGCCTCGACCTCGCGCGGCGGCACGCAGGGGCCGTATCCTTTGCCGCCCGGCAACTCCTGCGCGTTGTCCGGCTCGTCAATCTGGCCCCAGGCGCGGGTAAGGCTTCCCCACTTCGCCAGCAGCGTTTTGCGCTCGACTGGATTCGCCACCCGTTTGTGCGCGCCCAGATAAAACACTCCCAGGCCGGCGGCGGACAGCGGCCCAGGCTGCGCGCCGCGCGGTAGCGCCACAAAAAGGTTCACCCCCAGCGCTTTGTAGGCCTCGGCGGTTGAAGGCTCCTGATACCAGACGGCAATGGGGAAATAGTTGGGATCGCCGTTCGGCGCGGGACCGTTCGTCCATCGCTTGTAATAGGCCGAGCCGCCCGCCCAGGGCAGATAGCGGTCGCCCCGCGCGGCATGCGCAGGCACAAACACCACGTCCACCCAGTAGTTGGCGCCCAAGCGGCTTTGGGTGGGGAAAGCGCTCCGCGGGCTGCGCAGGTAAACGCCGTTGCCGCTGGCCGTCGTGCTCTCCAGCAAGTCGAGCATGCCGTTGTCGCGCCCGGCCACAAAGTAATAAGGGTCGGCGGAATAGTGTCCGGCATCGGTGTGATACGAGGCCACGTAGGTTGTGTTCGCCCGGATGGGCACGCGCCGCGCAAAGTCAACCTGCTGCCAGCCGGAAGCGGTCTCAGCGGTGAACGCCGCGCTCGCCAGCTCCCTGCCCGTCGCGGTCCACAACGTCGCCACATGGCGGCCGGTGTTGGCGGCGGATTTGTAAAACCGGATGGCGGTAATCCAGCCGTTCTCATGGGCGCGAAAGCGGACTCCCACTTCCGTGGCCCGCGCGTCGCGGCTGTCCACAACTTCCGGCAGCCCCTGCCCGCCCCAGATGCTCGTCTCGGCCCAGTTGATGGCTTGCGCCCCGTGCGGCGCACCCGCGCAGGTCCCCAGGCTCGAAAGACCAAACACCGCAACCGCCACGGCCGCCAGAAACAGGAGAAGCCCCCAACCCACGCGTCCGCCCTTGCCAGCCATTTTCATTCTCCAGATTGTCCGAATGTCCATCCAGACAGCAGATTCATTTCCCTTCAAACTCCATCGGACTTTGTGGCATGGCCATCCTGGCCATGGGATTTCACGGGCGGGACACCCGTGCTACGATGGCCAAGCCGCCGGGTCGCGCATCCGTCGGACTTTGTGGCATGGCCATCCTGGCCATGGGATTTCACGGGCGGGACGCCCGTGCTACGATGGCCAAGCCGCCGCCTCGCGCATCCGTCGGACTTTGTGGCATGGCCATCCTGGCCATGGGATTTCACGGGCGGGACACCCGTGCTACGATGGCCAAGCCGCCGCCTCGCGCATCCGTGCCGCAATTTGGCATGTACACGGCCACAGGATGGGATGAGCAACTCCATCATCCGGCCTCGAACTTCGCGGTTGTTCTGATGTTGCGCGTTCACGGTGAGGTATTCTATCGCCACATCGCCCGCGCCGGGGCAAATTGTTTCCGAGCGCCAACCCAAAAAGTTCCAAGCCCTCTCCGAGGGGAGAGGGTGTCACGACTTGGCGTGACGGGTGAGGGGTCTTCTGTTTTCCCTACTTCCTATTTCCTACTCGCTATTACCTCTTTGTGGGGAGAGGGCGGACGCACAGCGGCACTCCAAGAATTGAAAGCCCTCTCCGAGGGGAGAGGGTGTCACGACTTGGCGTGACGGGTGAGGGGGCTTTTCATTGAATGATTGACCGATTTGCGATTGAGCAATTGGAAAAAACGCTTTACGTAGTTTCGCTCGTCACTCATCACTTGTCACGGTTTTTCTTTCATCCTTCATCCTTCACACTTCATCCTTCTGCCTCCTGCCTCCTGCCTTCTGCCTTTTTGAATCTGAAATCTCGAATCTGCGTTCCCCCGGAGCCCACGCAGCCTGGCTGGTCACTCTTACTGAGGATTGCAAAACATAGTTCCAACGCTCGCTCGTAGCGCCGCCGTCCCGGCGGCACTTTTCAGGGCCGGCAAGATGCCGGCGCTACGAAAGTCCGCCACTCTATGATGCATTCCTCAGTAATTTGTCATTCGTAATTTCTGTTTTCCCAATCGCCAATCACCAATCGCAAATGTATTGGCTCATCACTCGTCCCTGCTCTTCAGGCCCGGAGGGCCGAAAGAATTTAGCCCACGGCGCGAGCCGAATAAGCGTTAACCTAACGGTTGCATTCTGCTGCTGAGAGCGATACGCTTTCGGCCATGAACACCTCTGTTGTGAACGGCGAGTTTGAAGACTGGGAAGTATTGCGAAGGTTTCTTCCTGAGG
>Ga0307372_10003147_pt1 | contig 26709 bp, 20 predicted proteins | sample OX1MG_FD_202533 | JGI IMG/M metagenome (GOLD analysis project Ga0307372, IMG submission 202533) | Soil microbial communities from Risofladan, Vaasa, Finland - OX-1 | ecosystem: Environmental > Terrestrial > Soil > Coastal area > Acid sulfate soil | place: Finland: Risofladan, Vaasa | collected... | reverse complement strand
ATGCGTCTTTTCGCCGGCGGGCGTCTTTTCAATTTCCGCGATATGCATTTCCTCGCCACGAATTTTCCGGGTGAGTTGCCGAGCTCATACTTAAAGGTCGTTTGCGCTCCGGGGCAGAGTTGAGCTATGCGGATCATAGGAAGAGCCAGGACATAGTTTCGCATTGGATGCGCTGCGGTCCTGGTAAAAACCTAAGGTTTCGCGGAGGGATGCGGCCATGCCCCACGATTTGCTCGTCCGCAACGGCACCATCATCGATGGCACGGGCGCACCGCGCTATCGGGCCGATATCGCTATCGCAGATGGACGAATCACCGAGATCGGCAATATCGGCGGGGGCGCAAAGCGGGTTATCGACGCGTCTGGCCTGATTGTCTCGCCGGGATTCATCGATCCGCATACTCATTACGATGCGCAAATCTGCTGGGATCCTCTGGTCACCTGCTCGTCCTGGCACGGCGTGACCACCGTGATCATGGGCAACTGCGGCGTCGGACTCGCGCCCTGCAAACCTGCGGAGCGTGATATCGCGGCGTGGAATCTGGTGCATGTCGAAGCGATTCCCTACGACGTTTTGAACCGGGGCATCACCTGGGATTGGGAAACTTTTCCGGAGTACATGGATGCGGCCCAGCGGCGCGGACTCGGTATCAACGTCGGATTCCTTGCCGCGCTGTCGCCATTTCGTCAATGGGCGATGGGCGAGGAGGCGATGGGACGCGCGGCCACCGGGGACGAAACTGCGCGAATCGGCGCGATGCTGCATGAGGCGATGGCGGCGGGCGCCTTCGGCTTTTCGCTTACCGTGATGCCGCAGCATCTGGGCTACAAGGGGCAGCCGCTTGCGTGTCGTCTCGCCAGCGACGATGAATTGCGCTCCTACGCGGGCGTGCTGCGCCAGGCGGGCCACGGCGTCGTCGAGATCGCACTGACCAAGCAGCCGAGCGGCGTTTCGGAACGGGAATATGACCTGCTCGATTTGCTCTCGACCGAGAGTCAGCGCCCGGTGACCTGGCTCAATCTGCGCGACCGCGACGACGCGCCCGAGGCCTGGATCGAGACGCTCGAGAAGGTCGCGCCGCTGCTGGAGCGCGGATGCCGCCCACAGGTGGCGGCGCGCCCGTTGATAATCGAATTCAATCTGCGCAATCCGTTTCTGTTCGCCAGCATGAACTCGATCAAGCCCGCGTTCGGCGACAAATCGGCCGAGGCGCAGAAGAAACTTTATGCGGATGCGGAATTTCGCCGGAAGTTTGCGGCCGAACTCGAGCGCCGCGCCGTCCTGCGCGATATCTGGGATCGCGCCAAGGTGAAGGAAGCGAGCAGTCCCGCCCTTAAATCCATCGAATGGAAGACGGTTCGCGAGATCGCGAGCGAGCGCGGAGCCGATCCGTTGGATGTGTTTTTCGATCTCGCGATCGAGGACAACCTCGAACTGACCTACCTGATGCCGCTACTCGACATCAACGAAGAGCGGGTCGCGCGCAAGTTCAGTGATCCACGGACGATGATCGGAATTTCGGACGGCGGCGCGCACGTGGATATGCTGTGCAACGCCGGCTATCCAACCTACCTGATCGGCAAATTCGTGCGCGGAAAGCACGCCCTCACGCTCGAACACGCGGTCAAGCGGATCACTTCCGAGCCAGCACGGTTCTTCGGGATTCCGGGCCGCGGCACGATATCGCCGGGAATGGCGGCCGACCTGGCGATTTTCGACTACGACCGGATCGGATCGCCCGAGCGTCCGGAAATCAGACATGATTTTCCCGGTGGTGGACGGCGCCTGGTGACCCGCTCCGAAGGCGTCGAATACACGATCGTCAACGGAACGATTCTCTATCAGGCAGGACAGCATACGGGATCATTGCCGGGGCGAGTTTTGCGTTCGGGACAGCCCACGACCTAAGCCGAGGAGAGCACTTCATGGCGAATACCAGGGTAATTTCAGCCGATTCTCATATGACCGAACCCGGGGACCTGTGGGTCGAACGGCTCGACCGCAAATATCGCGACAACGCCCCGCGCGTAATCAAGAACGAAAAGCCGTCGGGAGCGCCCTACGTCTTTGTCGGCCCGGGGATGCATCCGCTCACGGTCGCAGGAGTGTTCGCAGCCGGCCGCAGCGGAGAGGCGCTGCGCGAGCACATGAAGCATGGTTACGAAGCGGCGCGCCCCAGCGGATGGGATCCGGTCGAACGCCTCAAGGATCAGGACCTCGACGGCGTCATCGCCGAAGTTCTCTACTCGAGCCTCGGTATTGTCATCTTCGGGATGAAGGATGTGGAACTGCAGCAGGCTTGCCTGCGGGTATACAACGACTGGCTCGCCGAATTCTGTTCGCATGCGCCCAACCGCCTGCTTGGAATCGGGCTCTACTCGTTGGCGTCGCTGCCCGACGTTGCGGAGATCGAGCGCTGCGCAAAAATGGGCCTGAAGGGCATCCTCATCCTCGCCACCGATAGCATCGACTCATCCTACAGCGACGAACGCTTCGATCCGCTTTGGCGGATCGCCTCCGAAACGGGGATGCCGATTTCACTGCACAAGCCCCTGGTCTCGGGGATGCCGATGACGCCCGCGATGCCGACCGCCGCGGATCTGCAGATTCACGTTATTCATGTCGTCGAGCAGTGCATCACGCGACTGGTTTACGGCGGAGTGTTCGAGCGCTTCCCCAAACTAAAGGTCGTTTCAGCGGAAAACGATGTCGGCTGGTTCCCGAACTGGATCCATCGGCTCGACCATGTTCACTCGAAGATCGCGAAGCCGCGGCCGCCGCTGCCGCTCAAACCCAGCGAATACGTCCGCCGCAACGTGTGGGCGACTTTCCAGGATGATCCGCTCGGCCCCGCCACCTGGCAGTTTTTCGGCGCCGATAACTACATGTGGGCGTCAGACTTTCCGCACGCTGATTCCACATTTCCCAACTCTTTGAAAACAATCGAGGAGAATTTCTCCGGAGTGCCGGCCGAAGTCAGGCAAAAAATAGTATTCGGTAACGCCAACAGGCTATACAATCTCGGGTTCGATTGAATGCCGCATCCTGCCGCGGCCGAGGCAAATCAGCCATGCACGGGTATTCACCAGCGCGCCTGACGTGCAGATAGAAAGGATGGTGCGATGTTCATAATGCGATTCACCGAGCGCCCCTACGTCGCCTACACTGAAGAAGACGTGCGCGACAGCTTTCGCAGTTCAGTCCGGCTCACGTTCTCGAATAGCCACTTCAACCCGGAGCTGGGCGCCGACCTTTACAACGAGTATCTGGACGAATACGAATTCTCCGAGGAAGCCGGCTTCGACGGCTTGATGCTCAACGAGCATCATAATACGCCGACCTGCATGGGCGCCGCGATGAACCTCGAAGCGGCGATCCTCGCGCGAATTACCAAAAAGGCGAAAATCGTCCTGCTGGGCAACCCGCTGCCGATCTTTGAGAATCCGTTGCGTCTGGCCGAGGAATTGGCCGAAATAGACATGATCTCGCGCGGGCGGCTGGTCTCGGGATTCGTGCGCGGCACCGGTATCGAGAGTTGGGCGACCAACACCAATCCGGTGCATAATCGCGAACGCTTCGAAGAAGCGCACGATCTGGTGATCAAGACCTGGACCACGCCCGGCCCGTTCCGATGGGAGGGCAAACACTATCAGTTCCGGGTTGTGAATCCCTTCGAACGGCCGCTGCAAAAGCCTCATCCGCCAATATGGATCCCCGGCCTCGGCAGTCCCGAGACCCTCGAGTGGTCGGCCCGCCGGCATTATCCGTATATCTACCTTGAAACCGACCCACAGGTCACGGTCCAGATGACCGAGTTGTACGGCAAGGCCGCCGCCGAGAGCGGCTACCAACCAGGGCCCCAGAATTTCGGCTATCTATGGCGCATTCACGTGCAGGACACTGACGAGAAAGCCTCCGAAGTGGGCCAGGGATTTCTCACTGGCAATGCCGGTATCGGACGCGTGCCGATGCCCGGTGATTTCATGGCGCCGGCCGGATATAACTCGCGCGAGGGTTCCAAACGCATCCTGGAACAGTATAAGCACTCACTCAGGCCCGATGCGCTTTACGGCGGCGTGGATTCGGCCGGATGGGACGCGGTGGTGCAGAGCAACCGGGTCGTAGTCGGCAATCCCAAGACCGTCATCAGGAAAATTCGCGAGGGTCTCGAGATCCTGCGCCCGGGAATCCTTGGGATGTGGACCAACGACGGCACCATTGGTCACAAGGATACTATGCGATGCCTTCAGCTCATGAAGGAAGAGGTGCTCCCGGCGGTGCGAGAAATAGGTAAAGAGCTTGGTCTGCCCGGTCCATTCGAGCAAGCGCCGTGATGCGACGCTCGCAATGAGTCTCGACTGACTATCCAACTTGCGGCAGGAGATCCGGGGACGATAGATGACGACGAGCACATTCGAGTCGAAATCCGTAAGCGTCGGCGGGGCGCGGATACAATATTTCGTGGCGGGAAAGGGCTCGCCTTTGGTTTGGCTGCACGGGAGCGAGGGCAACTTGGGATGGCTCAGGCTGCACGACGAACTGGCGCGCAACTTCACCGTTTACGTCCCGACCCATCCGGGATTCGCCGCCTCCGATCGGCCGCCGTGGCTCGAATCGTTCCTCGACCTCTCGCGCTTTTATCTTTGGATTCTGCAGGAGCTCGGGATCACGCGTGCGACGCTCGCCGGACATTTCATCGGCGGATGGCTCGCGGCCGAAATGGCCGTCATGTCGCCGCCCCTTGCCGAACGATTGCTGTTGGTCGATGCGGCTGGCGTGCGGCCGCGCGAGGGCGAAATCACCGACATCTTTCTCCACGGCGGCGAAGGGACCCGCCGATTGTCCTTTTTCGACGTAACGCAGGTGGCGGACTACGAGCGTCTGTTCGGCAGCAAGGCGGCTCCGGATGAACGTGAGGCGCACGTCATCAATCGCGAGGCCACCACCCGCTACTGCTGGAAGCCATACATGCACGATCCCAGTCTGGCGCCGCTGCTGGAGCGGCTGCGAGCATTGCCGACCTTGCTGGTGTGGGGCCGTGAAGACCGCATCGTACCGGTCGAAGCGGGTGAACTGTATCGTAACGCGATCGCGGGCGCGCATCTGGAAATAATCGATCGCTGCGGCCACTTTCCACATCTCGAGAAGCCCGTCGAGTTCATGCGAATCGTCTCGCCTTTCCTCGCGCGGTAGCGGCCAGCCTCAAGGTGCGGCCCGCTTCGATGTTCTGCCCGCGGGTCAGGAAAACCGCGGCATTACTTTGTTCGCGAATAGGTCGAGCTCGCCGATAACCTCATCTTTCTCCAGATATCCCTGTCCAATCTGGAGATGTACTTCATTGAAGCGTAGCTGATTGAAAGCGGTCTCGATCTGCCGGCTGACCTCGTCCGGGGTTCCCACGATCGCCATCGGCCGCGCCTGGTCGAATGGTAAAAACCATTGATCCCATACCCACCAATGTTCCTCGAGCTTGGCCAGGGCGCGCTCGCGACTGCGGTCGATCGAGATGATCCCGCCCCAGGCGGCGATATCGTCCTCGGGAACACTACGCCCGGCGCGGTCAGCTTCGTCCTTGTACGCGTCCCACAGGCCTCGGCAGAAGTCCAGATTGTTCGCCAACACGATCGGCTTTCCGCCCTCCCGCGCCCAGAACCGAATCGTCCGCATGCTGTGGGCAAAGGCGCCGTAGAGCTTCGGATACGGCTTCTGATAAGGACGTGGTGCAATGCCGATTTTGGTTACGCGGCCGTCAGGCTCCACGCCTTTGCCGAACTTGAGATAGGCCGAGTGAGGTTGCACCAGGTCTTTCGGTGGAAACGTCCAGTACTTTCCTTCATAGCTAAAGACCTCATTGGTCCAGGCGGTCTTCACGATACGAACCGATTCCTCGAAGATCTCACGATTGATTTGATCCTGTTCGTCGTGCCGTTTTGCAAGGTCCGGAGTGGTAGCCCGCGCGCCAGGGACGGCGGCGTAATTCTGAAACCAGCGCGCCTGATAACCGCGGGTGAAACCGACCGCCAGCCGACCCTTGAGAACGTGATCCAGCGTTGCGATCTCCTCCGCCACCCGCACCGGATTGTGCGTCGGTAGCACATATCCCAGCGTGTTCGCCCTGAGGCGCTTCGAGTTTAATCCGATGAACATGCTGGACATGCCGGGGTGATTAGTCTCTTCGAACCCTTCGATTTGAAGGTGATGCTCGTTGTGGCCATAGCCGGCATATCCCAGTTCGTCCGCAGCCTGCACGTAGGCCCGAACTTCTTCGAGGTAGCGCTGGTACAGATCATCTCGCTGACCGGCCATCCCCTGCTCCAGTTCTTTCCGTCGTCCGACCGCGCCAGCCTGAATCAGATGAAACTCCATTTCATTTTCTCTCTAATGACTAATTAGTAATTTTCACTTTTGCGGCGCGGGGCCGCGGCCGCGCGCTGTTCAGCGATTCGAGCGAAAAGTGCCGAGAGACACGGACTGGTTGGCGGAGAGGGGGGGATTCGAACCCCCGAGACCCTTTCGAGCCTACACGCGTTCCAGGCGTGCGCCTTAAGCCGGGCTCGGCCACCTCTCCGCGCGGACGCCAAGTATGCCATCCGAAGCGGTCGCGCTGCCATACGGCGCGGCCCCGCTCACTGAGCGCGTGAGACGACACAGAAGGTTTCGTTGAGCAGGTTGAGCGATCCTTCGGGACGCCGATACGCCGCCGCCGCATCCGCGAGCGCCCGCATGATCTCATTGCGCTGCGCCGGCGTGCATCGCGCCATCATCGCGCGAAACGGCGTCGATACGTCGTTACGGAATTCGGTGAATTCATCGAGCGAGGCGAACTCGAAGCTGACTGCCACCCGAAACGTCTCGACGCCGCCGAACCCCGCATTCCCAAGCGCGCGTTCCAGGATCGAAACGTCCGCGAGTCGGAATGGATCGAGCGCGTCGGGCGGCCGCGGAGGTAGCCCTGCGATCCGCCGTACCGCGTCGCCGCCTAAGCTTATCATCGGATTCTTTTCGGGCGGCGACCAGACCGCCGTGGCGAATCGTGCGCCGGACTTGAGCGTCGCCCGGATCGCGCGCAGGCCACGATCGAGATCCGGGACGAACATCAACCCCCATCGGCATAGCGCCGCGTCGAACGAGGCCGCGTCGAGCCCCAGCGCCTCGATATCGCCGACCCGGAAGTCGACGTTGGCGAGTCCGAGCGCCGCGGCACGCTCGCGTGCGACCGCGATCATCCCCGACGACTGATCGATCGCGACGATCCGGCCGCTCGCACCCACGCGGCGCGCCGCCGTCAGCGCGGGCTCGCCCATGCCGGTCGCGAGATCGACGACGCGGTCGCCGGGCTTGACGGCGGCCAGTTCGATCAGCCGGCCGCTCACATGCTGCGCCGATCGCTCGAAGACCCGCCACCACTTTTTCCAGCCCGCCGCCGCGCTGTCCCAGTCGAGTTGCTGATGACGCTTGATCTGTTCGCTCTCGCTCGGGTCCACCATCATCGTGCTTAGCCTCTCAATCTCACTACCTCTATTCCGCGCAGACGAACAAGGGGCGGCGCGCCGGTGCTCGGATGAGGCCCAGCGATGTCGAAGCGCCGGAACCCCTGCGCCACAATCATAATCGAAGCGCCGCGGGCGCGCGCGTCGGCTGGAATCGCCGCCTCGCTATGAGTCTGATCGCCGCGCAGATAGTAGCGCACCACGTTGACCGCGTAGGGCGGCGCGACCGCAATTCGCCCGCCCGGCGCGATAGCCGCCGCCGCGATCGTCGCAGCCTCGCGCCACTGAGCGTCGTGCGGGTTCTGGTTGTAGGTGTAGACGTGGCCGAGCGCGAGCGCGATCAGCAACCCCATCGCGGCCGCGCGCATCGGGCGCGAGGCTATCTCCGCCGCGCCGATCGCGGCCAAAATCAGGAACGGAACGAAGCTCGTCAGCGCGTAACGCTCGATAAAGACCGGTGCGATCGCGTACGACGCCGCGAGCATCATGAGCGGCGGACCCCACATACACAAAAGTGCGAAGCCGATCGCCCGCGGCGCAATTCGCCATCCGCGCCACGCGCCCCATCCTGCCGCCGCCGCCACCGCCGGAAAGGCGAACGTTCCGATGCCCTTGTTGAACATCGCGACCGGCTCCCACCACTGCGGCCGCCCGATCCAACTCGTCGCGCCCGCTCTGAGCGCGCCCGCGCTCGAACGGATCGCGGCCGTCGCGAACGGCGCCAGCATCGCGCATCCCGCCCCGAGCGCAAGCGCGGTGCGCCACATCGCGCGCATTCCGATTCGATCGCCGCGCCGCCACGCGCCGGCGAACCGCGCGACGATCCAAAGTCCTTCCGTTGCGATCACGAAGACCGCGGTGAAATGGGTCGCGACGCCCAGCGCCGTCAATATCGCCGCCAGCGCCAGATCGATCGCGCCGCCCAGCCGCATCGCCCGCAACAGCATCCACACCTGCGCGAGCATCACGAACATCAGCAGCGCGTACATCCGCATCTCGCGCGAGTACTTGATCGTTATCAGGCTCACCGCGAAGAGCAGCGCAGCAAAGACCGCGATCTTCGTAATCGCCAACGGTGGGATGCCAACCGAGACGCCACGCCGCGATTCCCTGACGCGGCCGGCTTGGTCCGCCGCGATTTGTGCACTGCCATCCATCCGCATCAGCTCAGCGGCGAGCGCGTAGACGATCAGGATTGCGGCGCTACCGAACAGCGCCGAGAGCGCGCGCATCGCGGCGAGCCCGTCGCCGAACGCTCCGATCCATTCGTGAAGGATTATTTCGTGCGTCGCGAGCTTGCCCGGATTCAGCATCGCCTGGCGCCGGATGACTTCACCCAGCGTCGGCGCGATTGCCGACGCCCATGACGCCCCCTCGTCCGCCGACATCTCGCGTCCGCCGATATTCGCCGCGCGCAGATATCCGCCGATCGCGAGCGCGATCATCACGGCGAGCAGAGCGATGGCGCGCGCCGCCGCCCCACTGCGAGCCGCGCCGCTTCGCTCCGGCGTGATTTCTCTCACAGGCCCTTCTTGAGCCTGGGAGCCGGCCTGAACCCTACCGAGCGCGCGGCCGGAATCGTCATCGGAGTTTTGGTCCGCGGATTGTAGCCGGGCCGCGCCCGGCGCCGCCGCACGGAGAAGGTGCCGAAGCCCGGCACCCAGAATCGCTTGTCACGCCGGATCGCGCGCGCGATCTGCTCGAAGGCGACGTCGAACGTGCGCGCGACCGCCTTGCGTTCCTGACGGGTCGAGCGCGCAATCGCGTCGATCAGTTCCGCCTTGGTCATCGGCCCGATTTCCTTGTGCGCGTGCGTTTACGATCGGTGTTGGCGCGCTCCGCATGACCGCGACTCATGCCGGCTTTTGCGCCCCAAGCTCGCGCCATACCAATCCCCATCGCACGCCCTGATCGCTGACTATCACGCTGTCGCACTCGAACTCGCACATCACGCGTTCCAGGATCGCCGCGCCCGCAAAGATCACGTCGGCGCGTCCCGGCTCCATTCCTGGCAATGTGCGCCGTTCAGCGAGCGGGAGCGATCCGAGCTTGCCGATAACCCGTTCGACTTCGGTCCGCGCGAGCTTGCAGCCGTGAATCCGTTCGCGATCGTAAGTCTGCATCTCCAGCGCCACCGCGCATACCGTCGTCGCGGTGCCGGCGATCGCGACCATCCGGTCGGGATGATAGTTCCATCCCAGTGCCTTGATCGCATGGTCGATCGCGACGCGCAACTCAGCCGCGTCGTGCGCCGACGGCGGATCGCTACGGATAATCCGTTCGGTCATCCGCACTGATCCGATTTGCAGACTCGCCATCTCGAGCTTCGCGCCCGGCTCGGCGCGGATAAACTCGGTCGATCCTCCGCCTATGTCGATTATCAGCAGTTTGCTCGAAGGATCGATCGGCAGGCCGCGCGTGACCGCCAGGTAGGAGAGCCAGGCCTCGGTCTCGCCCGAGATTAGGTCGAGCTCGACGCCCGCCTTGCGCACTCGGGCGACAAACTGGTCACCATCCGAGGCGTCGCGCAGAGCGGCGGTGGCGGCGGAGACGATTTTGTCCACGCCCCGCGCGTGCGCCTCGGCGACGAAATCTGTTATCGCTTCGAGCGTGCGCGCGGCGGCCTGCGGGTCCAAACGATGGTTCTTGTCGACGCCCTGGCCCATCCGCGTGATTCGCGAAAGGTCGGCGAGCGTGCGCACGGTACCGTCGGGCGCGCTCTCCGCGATCAGCATCAGGACGGTATTGGTGCCGACATCGAGTGCAGCAATTTTCATGGTTGTGACTTGCCGATCAGGTTGCGGGTTGCTTGGTTATGGAATCTTGCGAAGGATTTTTGCGGCGCGATCCGCCTTCACGCGAATATTGAATCATGCCTCGCCCGCGGCCCGAATCGCCGTGGCCGACGAGAAATCGCTAATCCCGTTGGCGGCGATCCATTCATCCAGATGGCGCGACGCTCGCGCCGCCAGCTCGATCTTTTTCTGCTTGCCACGCACCCGCCCCGCAAGCGGCGGCATCAACCCGTAGTTCGCGTTCATCGGCTGAAAATCGCGCCGGCTCGAGTCTGTAATATACCCAACGAGAGCGCCCAGCGCGGTCTCGGGCGGCGGCACGACCAGCGGCTCGCCGCTCACCAGGCGCGCCGCGTTGATCGCGGCGAGCAGTCCTGCCGCCGCCGACTCGACGTAGCCTTCCACGCCGACCATCTGGCCCGCGACGAACAGATCGTCGCGCGCGCGCAACTGCATCGTCGGCCGCATCAGGCGCGGCGAATCGATAAAGGTGTTGCGATGGAGCGAGCCCAGGCGCACGAACTCCGCGCGCTCCAATCCCGGAATCATCCGCAGCACCCGCCGCTGCTCTGGATAGGTCATCTTGGTCTGGAAGCCGACCATGTTGTAAAGCCGCCCCTCCCGATCATCCTGGCGCAGTTGCACCACCGCCGCCGGGCGATTCCCGGTGCGCGGGTCGCGCAGCCCCACCGGACGCATCGGCCCGAAGGCGAGCGTCTTCAGTCCGCGCCGCGCCATTTCCTCGATCGGCATGCATCCCTCGAAATAAATGGGCCGCTCGAACGGATGGAGCGCGACTTTCTCCGCCGCGACAACGGACGCCACGAAGGCGTCGTACTCGGCCTCCGACATCGGACAGTTTATATAGTCGTCGTCGCCAACGTCCCATCGCGAGGCGCGGAACGCGACGTTCATGTCGACCGATTCCGCTGTTACGATCGGCGCGATCGCGTCGTAAAAGTAGAGATTGCGCGAGCCGATAATGCGGTTGAGATCCTCGCCGAGCGCGGCGCTGGTCAGCGGACCGGTCGCGACAATTGTCGGTCCGGGCGGGAGCGCGGTTACTTCGTCGCGAACGACCTCGACGTAGGGATTCGACTCGATCACGGTCGTGATTTCGCGAGCAAAGCCCTCGCGGTCGACCGCGAGCGCGGAACCGGCCGGCACGCGGGTGCGGTCGGCGGCGGCAATCACGATCGAGCCGAGCCGCCGCATCTCCTGCTTGAGCAGTCCGACCGCGGTTTCGAGCGAGGCGCTGCGCAGCGAATTCGAGCATACCAGCTCGGCGAAATCGGCGCTCCGATGCGCTTCCGTCATGCGCACGGGGCGCATCTCGAAAAGCCGCACCGCGACCGAACGATTGGCGAGCTGCCACGCCGCTTCGCTGCCAGCAAGTCCCGCGCCGATTACGTTAACGATCATCCTGCTCATGCTATTGAGGCGCACCGCGCCACGCCAGCGGGCCATTCTTCTCCGCTCCCCGATACGCAATGGATTCTGACGGCGAGGCCGCGGTCCGCTTGTTTCGCGATCAGGCGGGCTATGGTCTAAATCAGCAGACCTAACCCCCCGCGCCTTTCCTTAAACTGCTATTCGCAGCATTTGTGGCGAGCCTGCGACGGAGCCACATCCATCGCGGGATTTTGCTCGAAGAAACCAGAGGGCTTTAGCATAAAACCGGCATATGCGACCGGCATTACCGGCCAGTCTTCCGGCCGTGGAATATGGTGCACGCCGAATGAGTACCACGCAACCAGATCCGTATTCTCGAGCGGACGATCGCGTTTGATCCATTGATCAAGCCCATCGGGCGCAGCGTTCTGATTGATATAATCGCCCGACGCATATCGCTGCGCCGGATCGTAGGCGGTGACCCATAGGTTGTGGCGAATGAATCCTGCCCGTCTCAGTATCGATGCGCCCTCGCGCGCGAAGGGCAGAGCCACGTCCGCTCCGGGCATGATTTTGTACCCGGTCGGCTGACCCACGCCGTTGAGGCACGACGGATTTACGACCAGCCAGGCGCGTCCCGTCGCAGGGTCCGCATCGCGAGCGGCTTCCAACTGGTTGCTTATGAGCGTGTACCGTGGCCGGTACGAGCCATTGTACGGGTTGGATGGCCCGGGAGGATCGGCGATAGTATCGACTTCGTAAACCGAATTGCCCGGTCCGTCGACGTCCATATCGAGTCTGAAATTGAAATAGTGTTGATGAATCGGCGCGTAAAGCTGCGGAGCGACCAACACGCCATGCGTCGGCTGCACGCCTGGCGGATAAGCGCCGACCGACAGGCATCCGGTCAGCTTAACCTCGAGCTGTATTTCGCCGCTTTGATACAGGTACCAGAAAAACCCGTAATCATAATTCCCGACGGTCGCGAAAAAGGATATCACCAGGCGGCGTGAGCGGCGCACCTCACTGCGATTGGTACGCCAGTCGGTGTGCTTCCACAGCGTGCCGTAATCCTCCTCATGCATGCAGACGGCGTTCTCGATAGTTTCCGCCTCGCCCGCCATGTTGACCATATGCGCGTTGAAGTAGTGGATCGTGCCAACGCAATCGCATCCGAGCTTGAGGCTGTTGGCCATCCGGCCAATGCCATATTCTCCCACGTCGAAAGCATTCTTTTTGTTGTGCGTTCTGGTGGGATCGCCATATGGCACTTGCATTTCGGATAATGACGCCCGATGTAAAATTGGCCGGACGCGGCCGTGATCCTCGTAGGCGAGTTGATGAAGTACCAGGCCCTCACGTGATGTATAACCGACACGAAAGCGCCATTTCTGCCAGCGCACCTCATAGCCGTCGACGGTAAAGCTCGGGCCCTCGGACTGTAATATCTCGAGCGGTTTCAAATCCTGCCGCAGCGGCCCGAGGCTTTCGGCGGCATAGATGCCGGTCAAAGGCGGGAGCGGTACCTCGACATCATCGATTACCTCAACCACCTCCATCTTTTCGAGATCGACGAAGGTAATCAGTCCCTCGACCGGACGGCCATAGCCGACGTCGGTATCGCTGCCGCGAATCCACGTGAGGCCCTGGGCCAGCCGGCGGTCGGGAAACCGTTCGTCGCCGTAAGCGCCCGCCGACCAGGGATCCACGATGGCCTTATCGAATTCGGTGATACCCCGGCGGGCGAGCGCGGCACGCCATCGAGGATCGGCTTTGACGGCATTTTCGCACAGCATGAACTCTTCGATTATGATGCCGGGCTGGACGCCCCGCCGCTCTTCACATGACAGCAGGGTTTCGTTGCGCAGGCTGACGAGCGCTTCCAGTACGCGCCGACCCCCCAGATCAAGCACAATAATGAAGGCGCGCCGGTCCAGAGTGTCGCCTGCGCTGATACTTTCGAGTTCGTCCTTGGCTGGTTCGTGCAAGTTGACCGAAACGAAGCGGAAATGGTCACTCGCGGGGCCCTGGGCACGCAGAATGCGGACGGCCACGCCTACCTCTTCCGCGCTTAATGGATCCAGAGGATGACGTTGAGATCCCTTCACCAGGTGCGAGTTCTCCATGGTCGATCTCTCCTGCTTGCCTCACGCGACTGTAAGTAGATAGCGGCGCCAGTGTCAACGCGACACACCGCTGACGGTCGCAGCCTGCTCCGCTCCGGCGCACATGTCGATCCGGCGCTTCGCCGTTCGACTAAGGATCAGAAGCTAAACCCGAGGGAGGCAATGACGATGCAATATATGATGCTCATTTACCACGACGAAAAATCGCCGCTGAGGCCCGCCGAAGGATCGCAACTGATGCAGCAATACATGCAGGAATTCATGATGTTTACTGAAGACATCGTGAAATCCGGCCACTTCAAGGCGAGCAATCGCCTGGAACCCGCCGCCCGCGCGACGACCGTGCGGGTCCGCGACGGGAAGACCGTTATCACCGACGGGCCGTTTGCCGAGACCAAGGAGCAACTCGGCGGTTACTACCTCGTCGAAGCGAAAGACCTCGATGAGGCGCTGGCGATCGCGCAGCGAATCCCGGGAGCGCGCTACGGTTCGGTCGAAGTACGCCCAATCATGCAGATGAATCGCTGACCGCGTGAGGCGATGGAATTTTCTCACTAACTGGATAATGTCGGCATCGAGACCCGGATACCAGAAGCTTCCGGGGTCGAAGGAGGAATAGTCATGGCGGAGTCTCTTACTGGTGGATGTATGTGCGGCGCGATCCGCTTCGAATGCGCGGCCGAACCGCTCGTTTCTTTCAATTGCCATTGCCGCGATTGCCAGAAGGCGACCGGCAGCGCCTTCGTCCCCGCGGTCATCGTGCCGGCGAATTCGCTAAGAGTAACAGGGCAGGCGAAGCAACATTCGGTCAAGGCCGACAGCGGAGGCACCATGACTCGGAGCTTCTGCCCGGAATGCGGTTCGCGTCTTTTCGGCCAAACCTCCCGGCGTCCGGAAATGATCGGGATTCTGGCCGGGGTCCTGGATGATCCGGCTCGGCATCGGCCCACCGTCCAGTTCTGGACCTCGAGCGCCCAGCCCTGGGATCACATGGACCCGGCAATTCAGAAGTTGCCGAAAAACCCACCCGCCTAACTGAGGTTCCGCGCTGGAGATCAGGCCGGCGACGCCGCTAGGCGCTCGCCGGTGTGGGGCGCGCGCGCCCCGAATCCGGCGGGCGATTCGGCTAGGCGCTCGCCGGCGTGGGCGACGTGCCAGGTGTGGGCGCCGCCGGATTCTCGCCTGCCGCCACACGATAGCCGCAATCCTCCTTGACGCACTGCCATCGCGCGCCTTCGCGCTTGGTCACTTTCTCGACCAGGTAGGGCGCGCCGCATTGCGGACAGGGCGTCGCGATCACGCGGTCCCAGCTCGCGAACTTGCACTTGGGATAGCGCCCGCATCCGAAGAAGAGCTTGCCCCGGCGGCTCCGCCGCTCGAGCACTTCGCCCTCGTGGCAGTCCGGGCATGCGACACCGGTCTTGACCGGATCGGCCTTCAGCCGCTTGATACCGTCGCATTCCGGATAGCCCGAACATCCCAGGAACTCGCCGAAGCGTGACCGCCGCCGCACCATCGGACGCCCACACTTCTCGCATACCGCGTCGGTCGCTTCGCCCTGCAACGCCTGCGACTCGGCGACCGCGATTTTGCCCTGCTCGTCACGGGTGAACTCGCTCGTGTTGGTGCATTCGGGATAGTTCGAGCACGCCAGGAATTCGCCGTTGCGCCCGAACTTGATAACCATCTTGCCGCTGTCGAGCGGACAGATTAGGTCGGTCGGTATCCCCGAGCGCTTAACCTCGGGCATTAGAGCCTTCGCCTCGCCGAGCCGCTTCTTGAACGGCTCGTAAAAACGGTCGAGCGTCTTGACCCAGTTCTCGCGGCCCTCTTCGACACTGTCGAGGTTTTCTTCGAGCCGCGCTGTGAAACCGACTTCGAGGATGTCCGGGAAGGCGCGGACGAGCATGTCGGCGACGATCCGGCCAAGCGTGGTCGGACGCAGCCGCTTGCTCTGGTCCTCCTCGACGTACTCGCGGCTCAGGATACTGGTCATGATCGAGGCATAGGTCGAGGGGCGGCCGATACCCTTCTCTTCGAGCTCCTTGATAAGCGTCGCCTGGGTGAAGCGCGGCGGCGGCTGCGTGAAATGCTGCTGCGGATCGAAGCCCAGCAGTTTCAGCATCTCGCCCTCGTTGAGCGCCGGCAGCGTCTCGTCCTCATCGTCGGCCGAGGCGTCGTCCTGACCCTCGGTGTAGATGCGCATGAAGCCGTCGAACTTCACCACCTGCCCGGTCGCCCGGAAAATCGCGCGCGCCGCCTCGATATCGACGGTGGTGCGATCATAGACCGCCGGGTTCATCTGGCTCGAGACGAAGCGGTTGAAGATAAGCGTATAGAGCGCCAGTTCGTCACGGTCGAGATAACGCGCTACTGACTCGGGGTCGCGCTCGACCGCAGTCGGACGAATCGCCTCATGGGCGTCCTGTGCGGACTTCGACGATCGGTAAGCGACCGGATTTTTGGGTAGATATTCGGGACCGTAACGCTTGGCGACGTACTCGCGCACCGCACCGACCGCCTGGTCCGACACCCGCACCGAGTCGGTTCGCATGTAGGTGATAAGGCCGACCGCCCCCTGGTCGCCAAGCTCGACGCCTTCGTAAAGGCGCTGCGCCACCTGCATCGTGCGCCGCGGCGAGAAATAGAGCTTGCGCGACGCCTCCTGCTGAAGCCGCGAGGTGATAAACGGCGGCGCGGGCGAGCGGCGGACCTCCTTGCGCTCGATCTTGCGGACGACGAACGGCGCCTTCTCGCATTCGGCGATTATCGCGCGCGCCTCCGCCTCGGCAAGCTTGCGCGCCTTGTTGTCGATTCGTTCGTCGTCGTGGCTGTAAAGCCGGGCCTTGAAGCGCGGCGGCAGCGCGCCGTCGAGCATCGCGTCGAGCGTCCAGTATTCCTCGGCTCGAAACGCCTCGCGCTCGAGCTCGCGCTCGACGATTATCCTGAGCGCGACCGACTGGACGCGGCCGGCGCTGATTCCGCGCTTGACCTTGTCCCACAGCAGCGGGCTTATCTGATAGCCGACCAGCCGGTCGAGCACGCGGCGCGCCTGCTGCGCCTCATAAAGGTTGCGATCGAGTTCGCCCGCCTTCGCTACCGCCTCGCGCACCGCCGCCGGGGTTATCTCGCGCAGGAGCACGCGATGGACCCCGCCTTTGACCTTGCCCAGCCGATCGGCGATATGCCACGCGATCGCCTCGCCCTCGCGGTCGGGGTCGGTTGCCAGGTAGACGTTATCGGCTTTTTTCGCCGCCGCCCTGATCTCTTCGAGCACCTTCGCCTTGCCCGCGATCACGTGGTACTCGGGTTTGAAATGGTCGGCCACGTCCACGCCAAGCTTGCTCTTGGGGAGATCGACTACATGGCCCACGGACGGCGTTACCTGGAAACTGGTTCCGAGATAGCGCTTTATGGTTTTCGCCTTGGCAGGCGATTCGACGATTAAGAGATTCTTTGCCACCCTTCCACAAGCCTCCGAGAATCCGAGCTCCTGTTCCGGCATCGTGCCGCGGGCGGGAACTATGAAAGTGAAAAGAGCTTGCCCGGATGCTGTACGACGGCGCCTTCGAGCTCCAGCTCCAAGAGATATTCTAACACAGTCTGGGGATTAAGCCCGGAACCTTCAATTATCGCGTCAACGTGGAGTCTCTCCGAGTCAGATAGGCAGCTAAGTATCGCCTTGACTTGCGGACGCTCGTCAATTTTCGCTAAATTATTGCTCTCGTTGAATTTCTGTGCGCGCGACGGCATTTTCGCCAATCCGCCCGCCCGCGCCGCTTCGTTCGACGTCTCAGCCGAACTGAGCTTGCCCAGTTGTGGCGCCAGCTCCTCGATTACATCTTCGACGCAATCGACCAGCAAAGCACCCTCCTTGAGCAGGCGGTTGGAGCCGCGCGTCTTCCCGTTGAGCGGGCTTCCGGGCACTGCGAAGACCTGCCGATTCTGTTCGAGCGCCATCCGGGCGGTTATCAGCGAGCCGCTCTTCTCGGCCGCCTCGACGATCACAACTCCCAGCGCGAGACCCGAGAGGATGCGGTTGCGGGTCGGGAAGTTCTCCGCAATCGGCGGCGTGCCGCACGGCAGCTCGCTCAGGAGCGCCCCGTGATTGGCGATCATCGCATCGGCGAGTTTGCGATGCTCGGGGGGATAGATAACGTCGATTCCGCATCCCATGACCGCGACCGTGCGTCCGCCGGCGTCGAGCGCTCCCTGATGGGCGGCGCCGTCCACGCCGCGCGCAAGGCCGCTCACGACCGTCAGTTGGCGCGCCGCCAGCTCAAAGCCGAGCCGATTCGCCATCCGAAGGCCGGCGTCACTGGCCGCGCGCGCGCCAACGACCGCCACGAAGCGTACGTCGTCAGGATGCATCTCGCCTCGAGCGTATAGCAGCGGCGGCGGATCGGCGATATGGCGCAGGTTGACCGGATAGTCCGGGTCGGTCCATCGAATCAGCCGGGCCCCCACCCGCGTGATTTCGCACAGCTCTTTTTCGACTTCGGCGAAGTCGTCGAAGTCCGAGAGACTCTTGACCACGTTGCGCGGCACGCCGGCCTGGGCAACCTCTGCTTCCGAGGCCTTGAAAATTCGCTCGGCGTCGCCGAAATGCTCGAGCAGGAGATGGGCGGTGCGCGGTCCGATTCCACGGACCCGCCTCAGAGCCAGCCAGTAAGTGTCTGCCGATCGGTCCATCGGGATTTTACAGAACGCCGCGACATCCCCCTTTACTAATGGTATAATCTTCCCCAGTGCTTGGGAAATCCTTGTACAACAAGACGCGGCGGCGTCCAATCGATAGCAGGCTGGAAAAGCATCATCTTGACCAGCCGGAGCCGTTCTAATAGTTAAGCTTATGTTGCATTAGGTTCGATCCAGCGCGCGCAAGCCCAAGCGTGGAGAGTAAATTTGCAGGAACAACAATCGGTTGACGGGACGCCGGAGAAGGGTGGCGAGCCGGCGCGCTCGCCCTCTTTCGAGAAACAGATTCTGATCTTCAGCGTTTATCGCGACGCCGAGTTGCGTGGCGCGCGCCTGCTTTTCAATCTGCTAGGCCATCTCAAGGACGCCGATTCACAGCTCAAGATGGCGAAGCATCTGGCCGATGAGACCCGCCATGCGTGGCTCTGGACACGGCGGATAGCCGACCTGGGCGGTGCGCCGGTGATTATCGCGGACGGGTATCAGCGGCGGCTCGGACTCCGAACCGGCGTGCCGAAGAGCGTGGTTGAACTGCTGGCCCTGACGGTCGTCGTCGAAGAGCGGGCGCAGAGCCGCTACGAGGCGCATGCCGCGTTGCCGGGCGTCGACGAGGAGACTCTGGAAGTCCTGAAGGCTGCGACCGAGGACGAGTCATGGCATCTTTCGTGGATCGAAAAGAAACTCCGCGAGGTCGCGCGCGAAGATGGTTGCGAGGAGAAGGCCGACGAAGCACTCAACCGTTATCGCACGATCGAGCGCGAGGTCTACGCGACGCTGGCGGCTGACGAAGCGCATCTGATGCGCGGTTGATCGGAACTCGCGCGGAAGGATGCGGCCGGTCGAGCCGCAGTCCGAAATCACATCGCACAGTCGCAGCTTAAATACCGAAATTAATCAGGTAATCTGCTTAGCGATCCCGCTATTTCGAGGACGCCCTGACGAACGAGGCGAGGGCGGCGTTGAGGTCGAGGCGCATCGCCTCGGCCGCCTCGGCGGCCGCTTCAGCGGGCGCGATGCCTTCGCGCTTGAGCCACGCGTACATCAGGCTTCGGCTGGCGTTGACCGCGATTCCGGTGCCGTCGGCACGGGCCGCGCGAACCGCGTCGGCCGCGCCCGCGCCCTGTGTGCCATAGCCGGGGACGAGGACGATCGCGTTGGGCATCAGTTGGCGGGCGCGCGCCGCATGGGCGGGATAGGTCGCGCCGACGACCGCGCCGACCGTGCCGAGTCCGCTCGGGCCGACGAGATCGGCGCCCCATTCGTGGACCCGGCGCGCGACAATCTCCCAAAGCGGCGCGCCCTCGCACTCACGATCCTGAAATTCAGCCGACGATGGATTCGAGGTTTTGACCAGTACGAAGATGCCGCGGCCGTTGCGCGCGCGGGCGATAAACGGGGCGAGCGCGTCGGTGCCGAGGTATGGATTGACGGTGACCGCGTCGCATCCGAAGTCGCCGTCGCCCAGAAACGCCTCGGCGTAGGCGGCGGAGGTCGAGCCGATATCGCCGCGTTTCGCGTCGGCGATAGTCAGAAGTCCGAGGCGGCGTGCGGTCCGGATTACTTCGACGAATGCTTTGAGTCCGTCGAGTCCGCGCGCCTCGAAGAAGGCGAGTTGCGGCTTGATTGCGATAATCGAGGGGGCCGCAGCCTCGACGATCTCGCAGCAGAAGCGCGCGAGCGAGTAGCCATGGGGGACGCCGGGAGTATCGTGCGAATCGAGTTGCGGATCGACGCCGAGGACCGCGACGCTGCGTTTTCTTTTCTGCGCTTCGAGCAGCCGTTCAGCGAAGTGGCCGGGTTCCATCGGCGGTTATCATTACATAGGCGCGGGGCGGCGGCACGTGGAGCGGGTGGATTGGAAGAGGTGGATCAGATGCGCGAGCGATGGAGTTTGCCAAGTTTCGGAAGCTTCTGTTAGGAAGAGCATCAAGGAATTCGGATGGATGGACGAAAGTTGCCAAGTGTCGCGATTCTTTCTTTAGCTGCGATTGGACTCCTGAGTTGGCCAGGCTTGGCTCGATCGCAGAGCCCCGCCCTTCGGCTGGACGCGCATTTTCAAGCCACGACCATGAACAGTGGACCGATTGTCGGAACTGCGCCGGAGACAACTATTACGAACCCTCAGCCACAGTCCCCGGCCGTGCTGGCGCAGAACGACCACCCGACGGTTGCAAATCCGGCCGTGCAGCCGACCTCCGCGAACGATACGCCGCCTGATTTCGGCTATGGGCCTGATGGCCCGACAGACCCCAGTCAAGACCCCAAGCGAGTCCAGAAATGGTGCAAGTACCATGACCGCGCCTGCTTCCCCGATGACCATCCTCCCGAATTCAAGGAGGACCACCACCTTAAGTTGCAGCCAGCGGATCCGAGCCACGTCCTGATCCTCCCTTCCCCCCCCCCAGGCGTCTCCGCAAAGCAACTCCAATCCCTACTATCCGCAGCCCTATAAGGGGGCGTTCTGGGCGTCGGGGATTCCGGGGCCGATGGACCTCGCCGCCGCCGTTTCCGACAGTGATCCCAACATTCCCGGCAGCGGCGACTGGCTGGTCCAATTCACCAATAACGGCCTGTACACCAACAGCAACAAGTATTCGGCCTCGGGACTAACCCAGATCGAGGATCAGTGGCAATTCTGGTGCAACGGCTCAGGGCTCGCTGATTGCACCAAAACCGATGTATTCCCCAGGCCATATGACACACAGGTTTCGTATAACTGGCACGTCGGACGCTGGATCTACGCCGCTCTATCCGCTGCGAGTAAAAACAGTGCAGGGGGCCATCTCTACCTCGCGGCCACCTCCAGCCCCGATCCGACCGCGACGCCCTATCGAACTTCGCTGACAGCATGCAGCGACATCTTCACTGGCACCTATGGCGATAATCCGATAATGGGGATCAGCCACGGCGGCAATGGCGCCAGCGGCCGGGTGGTTGTCGATCTGCAGTGTTTGGACTCCTCGTCGGGCGGTTATGTCGGCGAAGAAATCTTCGATGTGGACATAAGCGCCCTGCAACAGGGAACTCTGGGGTCCACCTGCGCCGCTCCCAACTGTCAGATATTCTGTAGTAACTCAAGCAACAAGTTGTGCGTGAACAGCCCAAATCCTTACCTGTATGAAAAGACTCGCCCAGTCAATAACCTGGGCTCGTCCCGAGAGATATGGCTGAGCTCCGCCTACATTTTGAACGGCCAGCCCGCCCTCTTTGTCTACAAGCTCAAACCTGGCGCCACCGCGAGCGTTGACACGCTCTCCGTCCATAGCCCTCCCGGGCAGGCGAATACGCCGTTCCCAGGGCCCGCCGTTTCAATAAGCAACAACGGAAATCCTAAGGCGCCTCAGCCAAATTGCGGCCCCGGATCGAACTGCGAGGTTCTGACGGACGCGCTTGACCCGGATAATGGCGGAGTCCAGACCAATAGCGCGGGAAGTGATATCTTCGCCACGTCATTTTCCGCCCAGAACTCCGTCAACGGCAACAACTCCCACTACTTCGCCTTCGTCCTTAATACCGTCAACGGAAACTACAACTGGATAGAGCAGACTCAAAAAGGCGGAATGATCAGCTACTCAAACGCCGCCATCGATCCTGATAACGAGCTTCTCGTCAATTACACCACCTTCACCAGTTCGGGATCGAACACCAGCGTCGATATCATCGACTACAGCCCGATTTCCTCGGCTTCCTACGTCAACAGCTATCCGGCTATTTTCGGAAGCACAGCGGAACTGACCTCAGCCTGTAGCACAACGAGTAACGTTTGCCGCTGGGGCGACTATACTACCGAAATTTACGATCCCGCCTGCAACGCAGCAAACGCAGGCTATACCTCCGAATGCGGACTCTTCTGGACCACGGCCGAAAATACTCCTGATGGTACTACGCAACAGTCAAACGTATTTGCCCTATACGATACGGTGACTCAAAACGACGTTGGCAAGATCACCTTCATCAACAGCAGCAACACCGAGTCGGAATGCACATCGGAACCGTGCGCGATTACGTTCAATGCGCCATCCAACGTGCAGAACGGGGACGTTCTCCTTGCAGTAATCAGCGCGGACTTCGCCCTCGATTATCTGCCGGCGCTTCCAACAGGTTGGACCGCCTTGGGTTTCGTCAATCAGTCCGGATCCCAGAACTTCACCTCCTTCGACCCTTCGGGCAACCGCGAGACTGGCTGGGCACTGGTCCATACATACGGAAGCACGAGTCCTGAGACAGGGCAGTACACATTCACCGAGAACGTATCGCCAGGTGCGGGCGAATTCGGAGGCCTGCTGCTGGATTACCGCGGCGTGAATACCAGCCAGCTCAATTACCCAGCTTACGGCTTCAACAGCGGCGGTGACGCCGGCTATGTTCAAGTGGGGCCGATCCCAGTGGGCGCGAGCCAACAACTGGTTGCCGTGTTCAAGGACGGAGCGGATGACGATATGAGCGGCGAGAACACTTCTGGCATCACGTATTCCTCTCCCGTCGGCTATCCGCCCGGCCTGACAGCCGAGACTCCTCTGACCATCACCGGCGACGCCTGGACCGGCATGGCGGGGGACATCTGGACTGGTATTGGCAGCGGCGTTAACGGCAACGACTTCTGGTACTCCAGCGACGTGAGCGCTCAGGGGCAGACGGTCATCGGACTGCCGCTGGGCTGGGAGGTTCTTCTGCCTACTGGCCTTCAGTGAGCGGGCCGAGCACGGTTACGTAACATTGACCTGAGGGCGCGCCGCTGCCGTCACGCGTGATGCGTGACGGCTTCTTCAGTTGGTAAGGAAACTGGTCACCCCGGAAGATTCGTTACTCCTTCGTTCAGTTGGCGAAGGCTCCGAGTATAAGGAAATTTCAACCTTTAGCAAAACAGCCGCGGGTGTCCCTCAGGCTCGCAATATGCGGCTTCGCCGCACCCCATTAGCGCTTGCTATTACAGCTAATGATGAAGGCATAAGTTCATTCTAATAAGAGTGCAACTTGACAGAATCAGCGAACATAGCGCGGGGTGCACTCGTACATTTAGTCCAGCTCGCTTTGACGCGGTTCACGGCGGCAGAACGAGTAATCCAAAATTGCGGGTAGCGGCCGCCGGCAACGCTTGGGATATTGCCAGCCTGGCGGTTCGACCCATCTGCCGTGCAAGAATCGAAAACGTGATCGCCTCGGGCGCATCGCGCCGTCTATTCCCGGATAGGGCGCCGTGAGAATCTCGACGCCTGGAAGTGGTGGCGAGCGTTGCGAGCAGACGTCGGAGTTTGGGCCGCTCGCCCCGGTAGAGTCAGAATCATGAGGAGCGAAACCGATGGAACCAGGGCGGCTCGGAGTTTTTTCGTATCTCGATACGCTTTCGAGCGGGGAAGTCGCGGCCTTCGCACGCAAGGTCGAGAGTCTCGGCTACAGCACGCTCTGGTTTCCGGAGACCTTCGGACGCGATCCGTTCGTGACGGCGACCTATATCCTGAGCGGCACGACGCGGCTCGCGGCCGCCACCGGGATAGCGGTGGTATGGAAGCGCGATCCGAGCGCGATGGTCGGTGCGGCCAGGACGCTCGCGGAGTTGTATCCGGGCCGGTTCATCCTGGGGATGGGCGTGAGCGGCGGACCGTTCATGAAGCGCCACGGGATCGATTACGGCAAGCCGCTAAGCTTCATGCGCGAGTACGTGGCGCGGATGAAATCAGCGCCGTATTACGGGCCGCGTCCGGATGAGGATCCGCCGATTGTGCTGGCGGCGCTCAGGCCCAAGATGCTCGCGCTGGCGGCGGCGGAAAGCGCGGGTACGGTAACGGCGCTGACGCCGCCCGAGGGAATCGCGCGGATGCGCGAAGTGATGGGACCGAAAAAATTGGTGCTGGCGCAGCAGGTCCTGATGCACGAGACCGACGGCGCGGTGGCGCGTGCGGCGGCGCGCAAGTTCATGCACTTTTATCTTGGGTCGCCGACGTATGTTGAGCATCTGCGCGCGGCTGGCTTCAGTGACGGCGATCTGTCCGGAGGCGGCAGCGATCGCCTGATCGACGCGATGGTGGCGTGGGGCGACGAGACGAAATTGCGCGCGGCGATCGAGCGCCACTTGAAGGCGGGTGCCGACCAGGTGATAGTCGGCGCGCTCAGTTCGGCGGGAGGTCATCGCCCGGACGTACGCGCGCTCGAATTGCTTGCGCCGCACTGAGCGGGCGGGGTTGCGGCGCAGTGCCCGCGTCGATTGATTTATGGTCGCCTGGCTAGCCGCAGCCGTCCGGGTTCGATGACCGTGAAGCTCTCCGGCAGTCGCTCACCCATCTTGGCGACCGCCTCGACCACCGCGCCGGGTTTGGCGCGGCGCGCGCGCTCGGGAACTTCACGAAGATGACGCCCGCCGACGGCCGCCCGCGGGCAGACACCAGCTCGCCGAAGTCGCGATCCTCGGTGATCAGCACGCGCCCGTCGCTGAACGCGCGCTCGACGACCGCTTCGTCGGCTGCGCCCTTTGCGGTTTCCGCGGTCGCGATCACGTCGTGGCCGGCCTGGCGCGGCGCGCGGATCACCGGCCCCGCGCAACTCTCGTCCGCCATGAACTCCACGCGATAGCGCGTCGCTCATCTTTAGCGTCAATCGGCCGCGAGGCTATCGTGCGGTATCGGATGAGACGCAGGAGCCTAGTGTGGGCGGAGGTGGGGGGCTATCGAGACGCGGTCGAGGCGCGCCGGGCGCATCGGATTGAGTATGTAGCCGCGCACCCACGGTTGGCGAATCACATAGCTAGCGGGATGATAGAGGAATACCCAGGGCGCATCGGCGACGATGATTCGCTGGGCCTGATCGTAAAGTGAGTAGCGCAGTTTCGGATCGGCGATGGGCGCGGCCTCGGCGAGTAGTGTTTCGACTTCGGAGTTGTAGTAGAAGCTGTCGTTGTTAGCGCCCCATTGTTTGCGAGTGAGCAATACGTCGAGATAATTCTGCGGATCGGGAAAATCGGCTTCCCATCCGAACATGAAGAGCTCAGCCGTATCAGGCTGGCGAACCGCTTCGAGCAGCGGACCCCATGCGACCGGCTTCAGGACCGCGTTGACGCCGACCAAAGCGAGGTCCTGCTGAATCGATTCGCCAAGCGTCATTTCGGTGCGATCGGCGCGCATCCAGATTTCCGGCGCGAAGGCGCTGCCGACATGGGCTTGCTCGAGCAGCTTGCGCGCGCGGACCGGATCGTAGGGATAGCCTTCGAGCGTGGGATCGTAGCCGGGAAGGCCCGGCGGCAGGACGCCGCGCGCGACCACGCCGCGGCCGTTTAGAATCGCGACGAGCTTGTGCTTATCGATCGCGTAGTTGAAGGCGCGGCGCACGCGGACGTCGTCGAACGGGCGCATCCGGCAGTTCATCCCGAGGTAGTCAGTCGTAAGGGTGGTGATGTGCTCGGTCAGAGCGCGCAGGCGCGGCGTCTTCATCACGTAGGGAAATTCGGCGGACGGGATCGAGGCGACGTCGATGTCGCCGGCCTCGAAGCGCATCCATTGGAGTTCGTCGTCGACGCCGATCTGATCGACGATCGCGTCGAGGCGCGGCACGCCCTTGACGAAGTAGAGCGGATTTTTCACCAGCACGAGGCGTTGGCCGCCGATCCATTCGCGGAGCATGAAAGGGCCGCTGCCGACCACGTGGCGCGAGAAATCGTCGCCCCATCGCTCGGCCACTTCGCGCGGGACGGCGGCCGCGAACGGCATCGCGAGCTTATCAACGAAGGTCGGATCGGGCGCGTCGAGGCGGAAGATGATGGTCCACGGGTCGGGCGTTTCGATTCCGCTGACGGCGGGCGCGTGGCTATCGGCAAAGGCGGGGGCGCCGGTGATTTCACGATAGTACTCCATCCCTTTCGAGCGTGTGCGCGGATCGAGTACGCGCTCGATTGCGTAGCGGAAGTCGGCGGAGGTAACGGCGCGGCCGTTGGAGAAGCGGGCGTCGCGCCGGAGATGGAAGGTGAAGGTGCGCGCGTCGGGCGAGACGGTCCACGTGGTTGCGATATCGGGGATGAGGTCGACGCCGGCGTCGCTGTAGCGGACGAGGGTGTCGAAGATCATCTGCTCGAAGGTCCACGAGGCGGTGTCGTAGCCGGCCGCGGGATCGAGGGTGGGAATATCGTCGGCGTCGGCGATATGGAGGACGGCGGCGTTGGGGGGAAAGGCGTCGCGCGGGCGGATGCCGCCCGCAAGGCGGCATCCGCCGGCCATGCAGGC
>Ga0307372_10003146_pt1 | contig 26713 bp, 21 predicted proteins | sample OX1MG_FD_202533 | JGI IMG/M metagenome (GOLD analysis project Ga0307372, IMG submission 202533) | Soil microbial communities from Risofladan, Vaasa, Finland - OX-1 | ecosystem: Environmental > Terrestrial > Soil > Coastal area > Acid sulfate soil | place: Finland: Risofladan, Vaasa | collected... | reverse complement strand
GATTCGCAAAATACAGATTGTAGTCGTCAATGTATCGAGTTCCTTTCATCCGGCGAGCGAAATGCTTTTGAAGAGCTTTGTCCAACCGAGACGCAATTAACTCAGCTACTAAGAGCGAGGTGTCGGGGCCGATCGGTATTCCACCTGTTTGCTTATCCTGGGTTTCGCGCAGCCAAAGGTCAATGCGATTGCCGTACAAGTTGTAGCTCTTGTCCGCTCGGGCATCGGCTTTCCCATGGATGGCCCAGCCGATGCTGTGTGTATAGATTGAGGGATAGAATCGCGCGATGTCAGTCTTGAGTACGTATCGGGCGCCTACCGACCTCTTCGCTCGTTCCATCGCTTCTTTTTGTCGGTCATGTACAGATTCTATCGCTCGCCTAACCGACTGTTGAGGTGTAGTCAGTGAAATCTCCGATTCACTGCACAATGCCAAGAGCTCTTTCCAGTGGTCCACTATTTCGCAGCACAGTATCGATTGATGAAGAGGATTCGGAATAGAAAGTACTCTACGCAGATGCTTCCGTTTCGGAACTGAATGCTGGACACACCGGCTGCGAACTGGAAGACAGGAGTGGTAACCCTTGTCGGCGGCTGTCGACATGATGGCTCTAGCGTGTCTGACGAGCTCGGTCCCTGGAGGACCGGATAGGCTTAACGTGCTCAATGGAGGAATCATTCGGTCATGGAAGAATCCCCGCGATAGCAGGTCTGACTCACTAACGGGAGATAAGACTGGCAAAGTAGTCATCACGGTTTCATAATAAGACAGCATACTCCAGCCGTAAAGTCCGCCAGCCCAGACGCCCTATCCTTCTAGAATTGTCCTAGTCTACTGCGGCCGCAGGAGGTCGGATCTTCAAACTCAAAAATAACTAACGGTTCCAAGCATTTCTCTTATCGCGCGCTTCACCCGCGCGAAGTCTTCCCGATTTTCGAGTTTCGTCTTTCGTCTTTTCGATCACCTTGACACCACGCGCCCGTTCCCGCATTTTGAATCTGTGAGCCGCTCCGCCGAAGAACTCCTCGAGTTTGGCCGCCTGCGCGAAATCGTCGCGCGTTACTCGACCTGCGCGCCCGGCCATCGCGCCATCGATCAACTCGCTCCCAGCACGGACGCGGATGCATTGCGCTCGGCCTTCGATCTCGTCCGCGAAGCGATTGCCTATCTCCGCTCCGGCGCGGAACTCGGCTTCGGCTCGCTCGCCGATCCTGCCGGCTGGCTTGCGCGTCTCGCCATGCCCGCATCGTCTCTTTCCGCCGCGGAAATTCTCGACGCCGCATCCCTCATGGATACGTCCACCAGCCTCCAGCAAACGCTTCGCGGCGACGCCCCCAAATATCCGCGCCTCGCCGAACGCGCCGCATCGCTCGCCGATTTTCGCTCCTTCTCCACCGAGATTCGCCGCGCGATTTTGCCCAATGGCGAAATCAGTGACGCTGCTTCGCCCGCGCTCAAGCGCATTCGCGCCTCGATCGCGCAGTCCCGCGATAAAATTCAGCAGTCGCTCGAAAAAATCCTCCGCGCGCGCGAAAACGATTCCCACGAGGACTACGTCACGCTGCGCAACGATCGCTTCGTCATTCCCGTGCGTTCCGCCGATCGCCGCGCGATTCCCGGAGTCGTCCACGGAGCCAGCGCCACGGGGCAAACGCTTTTCGTCGAGCCGCTCGAAACCATCGAGCTGAATAACCGCCTCGTCCAGCTCGCCGAAGAGGAAGCCGCCGAAATCGCGCGCATTCTTTTCGCATTCGCCGAGCGCCTGCGCTCCCATCGCGGCCCGCTCGAATTCGCCGCCGTAACCATCGCCGATTTCGATTCCGTTTTCGCCCGCGCCCGTTACGCCCGCGCGTTCGACGCCACCATTCCCGAATTTTCCGCGAGCAATCATTTCCGTCTCGACGCCGTCCGCAATCCCGTGCTGGAAGACAATCTTCGCCGCAAAGACCGCGCCGTCGTGCCCATGTCGCTCGAACTTGGCGGCAGCGAAACCATCATGGTCATCAGCGGCCCAAACACCGGCGGCAAAACCGTCGCGCTCAAAAACGCCGGCCTCGCCGCTCTCGCCGGCCAATCCGGGATTCCCGTTCCCGCGCAGCGCGCCGAGTTGCCTCTCTTCGATTGCGTCCTCGCGGATATCGGCGACGAGCAGTCCATCAGCGCCGATCTCTCCACGTTTTCCGCGCACATGCTGAACCTGAAATCCATGCTCGAACGCGCCACCGATCGCACCCTCGTGCTTCTCGACGAAATGGGCACCGGCACGGCGCCCGAGGAAGGCGCGGCGCTCGCCGTCGCGCTCCTCGAGGAATTTCGCGCGCGCCGCTCCTTGACCCTCGCCACCACGCATCACGACCGCCTGAAATCCTACGCTTCCACCACTCCCGGCATCGTCAACGCCGCGGTCGAATTCGACGAGGAAAATCTCCGCCCCACCTTTCGCCTGCTCACCGGCGTGCCCGGCGTTTCCAGCGGCATTCAAATTGCGCGCCGCCTCGGCCTGCCCGCGCGCATTATTGAACACGCCCGCGCCGGACTTTCGCCCGAGACGCGCGAAGCTCGTGAGCTGATCGCCTATCTTCATCGCAGCCGCGGCGAAATGGAGCAACTGCAGCGCCAGGCGAAAGACGAATTGCGCCAGCTCGAAGCCGAGCGCCGCGCGTTGCAAACCGACTGGGTCGAGCGCCAGCGCAAGCGCATCCTCGAACTCGAAAAGCAATTCGCCGCCACAACCAAAAAACTCGAAACCGAAGTCGCGCGCCTCACCGGCGAAATCACGGATCGCAAATTCCGCGCGCAAGCGGAAAAGTTTGGCGCGCGCCGCATGTCGAAAATCGAATCCGGCGCGCGCGGTGACGCTGACGCCGCCGTGCTCGAGACTTTATCCGCGTCGCAAACCGATCTCGGCGCGATGCCAGAAGTCCCCAAGCCCGTCGCGCCCGAGCGTCTCGCCGACGGCATGCGCCTCCGCGTCCGCGGCATGAAAGAGCCTGTGATTTTGCGCCGCCACGATCCGAGCTTCGCCGAAATTCAGGCTGGCCCCATGCGCATGAAAATTCCCCTCGCCGATATCCTCGGCATCGAGGCCGAAGGCGCTGAATCAGCAGGCGCGGCGTCCGCTCGCACCATCACCGTGCACTCGACTCGCGCCGATGAGCCTTCCGTGCTCGAAATCAACGTCATCGGCAGCACCGTCGAGGAAGCCTCGCGCCGCGTCGACAAATTCCTCGATGCCGCCGCGCTCGAAAATCTTCCCAGCGTCCGCATCATTCACGGACACGGCACCGGCGCGCTTCGCCGCGGCCTCGCCGAATTTCTCTCCGCGCATCCCCTCGTCGGCAAATTTTACGCCGAAGCCGAGGATCGCGGCGGCGCGGCCATCACCGTCGTCGACTTGAAAGAATAGCGAGCAAATTCCGCATCGGAGGCAATCTCTATGAAACGAATTTGGCAGGCTCTCTTGTTGGCGGCGGTCGCAATAATTGCGGTCCTGCTGATTGGGCACTGCGTGGAAAATCGTCTTGGAGAAGCGCGTTTTGCAAACTGGGGCTCCTGGTTGACCGGAATTGGATCGGTTCTCTTTGCCCTCACAGCTCTTATCACGGGATTACTGGCTGTGAAAGAATATGGAAACCGGGTTTCCACAGCAAAAGCCCGGTGGCTTTTCGAGTTGTTCGAAAAGTTTTACGAGAAGCCTTCCTACAAGGAAATTCGCGGAATGATCGACTACGACAACATGGAAGCAATCGTTGGCGCAATCCGAAAAGATGAAGCGAAAGATGGGGTATTTTCAGCAGAACAGAAAAATCTTTTTGATAAGTTCACGGATTACCTTAATTTCTTCGAGATGGTCGCTTATTGGAAATCCCGGCGACAGCTAGATCAAGGGGACATCGACGCCATGTTTGAATACTATCTGAAGCGACTGATCGAAGTTGATAAGGGCAAGGAGATTCGTAACTACCTGGAGAAGGAAGGATTCGAGAATCTGAGCAGACTGCTGTTAGAATATGAAGAGAGATAACCATGGGCAACCCTCGAAAAAAGGCTAAGAGCCGTGCCAGAACAAGCAGCCTAAGAGCGAACGAACGCGATGCTTATCTCTTTGTTTACGGCACGCTCAAGCGAGGAGAAACATCCCATCGCCAGTTGGTTCAGAATCAGAATGCGCATTTCGTCGGACCTGCCAAAATCCGCGGCGAGTTATATGTACTTCGAGACCACGACTTTCCGGGCGCGGTTCCCAGCAGCCGCCCTGACAGATTTGTCTTTGGGCAACTTTTCCGTCTGCGCACACCGGCCCGAACTCTGCGAGCTCTTGATAGGTTCGAGGAGTCCGACGATGGCCTGTTTTGCAGGCGCCTTGTAGATGTGTGGGCCGAAGGACGAAAGATGAAGGCATGGACCTACTTCTACGCTCGCCACCTGAAACAGGCGGACTTAGTGCCAACGGGCGTCTATCAGTCAGCATAAGCGCCTCCTCCCTGTAAAATTACATGGCAGAGATAGGATCATTCGCGGATCGCGTCAAGCAGCAGGCGGACATCGTCCGCGTCATCGGCGAATACGTCCGCCTGAAGAAAGCCGGCCAGAATTTCAGTGGCCTTTGCCCATTCCATCAGGAAAAAACTCCCTCGTTCTCCGTCCACGCCACCAAGCAGTTCTACCATTGCTTCGGCTGCGGCAAGAGCGGCGACGTTTTCCAATTCGTGATGGAGATGGACAAGTCCACATTCCCCGAAGCCGTGCGCACCGTCGCCGAAAAGTGCGGCATCGCCTTGCCGAAGCCCCGCGAGCGCTCGCCTGAGGAACGCCGCGAAAATCAGCAGCGCTCCGCGCTCGTCGAAATGCACCGCGAAGCGGCGAACTTCTTCACGCGCACGCTGAATTCAACCGCCGAAGGCAAAGTCGCGCGCGCCTATCTCGAGGATCGCGGCCTCGACGATGAAACCATCGCGCGTTTCGGCTTGGGCTACGCCTCTTCCTCCGGCGACGCGCTTTTGCGCCATCTCAAGCCGAAATACGCCGAAAAGCTTCTCGAATCTTCCGGCCTTTTCTCGCGCGATCAGAGCGGCCCGCCTGCGCAGGCAGGCCGCCTCTTCGACCGTTTTCGCCGCCGGATTATTTTCCCCATCGCCAACGAATCCGGCAAAATCATCGCCTTCGGCGGACGCGCGCTCGGCGACGACATTCCAAAATATCTAAACTCGCCCGAGACGCCTATCTACACGAAAGGCAACGTCCTCTATCATCTCGATCGCGCGAAAGAATCCATTCGCAAAAGTGATTTTGCCGTGCTCGTCGAAGGCTACATGGACACCATCGCCGTCGCGCGCGCCGGAATCGCAAACGTCGTCGCGAGTTGCGGCACCAGCCTCGCCGAGGGCCAGATGAAACTTCTCGCCCGCTTCTCGCGCCGCGTCGTCGTCAATTATGATCCAGACACCGCCGGTCAGGCCGCCACCGAGCGTTCGCTCACGCTCCTGCTTGAACGCGAATTCGACGCGCGCGTTCTCACGCTTCCCGCTGGCGCCGATCCTGACAAATATATTAAAGAGCAGGGAGCGGAGAGCTACGCGAAACGTCTTCGCGAAGCGCCTGCGTATCTCGATTATTTAATCGGCCGTGCGCGCGCGATGGATCGTTCCACCGCCGAAGGCAAACTCGCCGCCGTGAATTTCCTGATGCCTTACGCGCAGCGCGTTCCGAATCCGCTCCTGCGTTCGGAGCTGGCCTCGAAAATCGCTTCCGAACTGCGCGTCGAGGAGCCGGTTCTGCGCGAAGCCCTCCGCCGCGCCATCGCCGAGCGCCGCAACGAAGTGAAACAGAATCCCGAGCTGATGGCGCCGTCCGTGCGTCCCGCCGAGCGCCGCTTGATGCAGATGCTCGTTGAAGCCGATGGCTTTCGCGAAAATCTCGCGCTGCGCATCGCCGAAGGCGCGCATCACAAAGGCCTCGAAACCGAGAAAATTTTCGTCGCGCTCATCGCCGTCGCTCGTTCCGGCGCGCGTCCTGACCCCGCCGCGTTGGCCGAATCGCTATCCGAACGCGACCGCCGCATTCTCTTCGAAATTTTGTTTGAGTCCGTCCCCGAAGGTGATTGGGACGAGGCGGAAAGATGCTTGAGCGCGCTCAAAAAGCGCCAGCTCGAGCAGGAAATCTCCCAACTCCAAATCCGCCTGGCCGCGCAACCCAGCCCCGTCGAGCGCCGCGAACTTTTCACCCGCGAGCAGCAGCTCCGCAAGCTTTTGTCCGAGTTGCCGTAAACGTATAGAGGATGCCCACCAGGTTTCCTGAATTCAAAATTCGCGCGCGTTCTCGATCGGCAATCGCCGCAAGCGCAACGCGGTTTCCGAATTCACTTTTTGCCGAACGTGACGCGAATGCCCGTGGTCAAAACGAAATCGTTGTCCTTGATTCCGGGAATCGGATTGCTTACGTATCGATCGCCGGCCGCAACCTGCCACGCCAGCCATTTTGCAATTGTCGTCGCCGCCGAGGCGCTCAGCGTCATCCGAAATTGCCCCAGATCGCTCACGTTGGGAAACAGATCCAATCGCTCCGCCAGCAACGTCCGGCTCGAGGCCTTGTACGCCACGCTTTCGCCCGCGTTGATTTCCGCGCTCTTCTGCGCCACGCCCGTCGAATAATACGCCTGGTCGTAATCTCCTCCGCCGTAGACGTCGAATATCGTGCGTTCCGTCTTCCGCACGTGAATTCCCATTCCGCCGCCCAGCGTGTTCCGCAAATCCAGCTTCTCCAACTCGTCGTATTGAAAATCCGTGAATCCAAACGCGAAATAGCGCGGCGTGACATTGAAATCGCCGCGCAGCCCGCCGGTGATCGAATTCGCCGTCGTCAGCGTTGGGCCGGTCACGCTGCTTTTGGTCAGTAGCGAGTTGAAAGTAACCGTGAACTTGTCCGCTTCCGTCGTGCGGACCGCCGTGCCGTCGACGTTGAAGCTCAGCGTATTGGAATTTCCCCGCGTGGTGCTCAATCCCGCATCCAAAAATCCACCCCACAAATCGCCCAGCCGCGGATGTTCCCGGCGGTAAATTCGCGCCGTATGGGCCGCCTGTTCCGCGTCCGTACGGATGAATTGCACCGCGTCTTTCGTCGACGTCACCGTTCCTTCATTCTTCGTTTGTATCTCGATTTTCCCGTCGCTCATCGAAGCCGGCCCCACCACAACCTGTCCCCCGCTCAGGCCCACATACAGCTCCTCGTCGGATTGCAGGCTGGCAACCGCCGTCCACTTCACCGTGACTTCGCCCGCATACTTCGTCTGGATCACCAGAGTTTTCGCATCCGATTTCACAATCGCGCCCGTCACGTGATCGCCGTTGCTCAGCGTAATCTGATCCGCAAGCGCGGGAATCGCCAGGAGCCCCACAAACAATAGCAGACACATTTTCCGCATCATTGTTTAGTCCTCGTTTTGGTTCTCGCCGCCCGCGCGGTGCTCTTCCGCATGTTCCATCGGGGAAATGGGCGCGATTCCTGCGCTGCCGCCTCGTGCGGATTGAAATATGGGCGCCGAAACGTTGCGCCCGCTTGCCTCGCGTCTCCGCTTTGCCGGGATTCGCGGAGCCACGATACTACTGTTAGGATGACGCGGAACGAAACTGGTGACGGAAGAACCTTGGCAGTTGCCGCAAATGTTTTGTAGATCGCGGCTTTAGCGGCTTGTCGAAGAACTCCATCGCATTGTGGGTTGGGGCCAGCCTGCGCAGGCAGGCTTTCGCGCTTTGTGCCTCAGCCGTAGGCCGGATATGCTTTTGTAGGGGCGACCCTTGGGTCGCCCGCTTACCCTGAGCCAGTGCGAAGGGCGCCGCGCGAATGCGCGACGATTCCTCGAAATCAGGTTCCTCTAAATCAGTGCGGCTTCAGTCTGTCCTGCCAGCCCCGATGAAGGAAGGGAGGCGCGAAGGTTTTTCGCGTTGGGTTTTGGCAGGGCGGGGATTCATCCCCGCCGTACGTGCTTTCCTTCCCTCGGGGGTTTCAACCCCTGAGGCCATAAAACTCAGTTCTTCAGCAACCTGTTAAAATCGCAGCACGATTCCTGTCGAGATGCGTACGTCGCTCGACGTCTGCTTCGTCGCTCCGGTCAGCTCATCTGCCTGGATCAGCCGGATGGAAATAAAATGCGTCGCGCGATAATCCACGCCGCCGCCAATCGCCATGCTGAACGTATGGCTGACGTTCCCGAAAACGCTCGACCTCGATATTCCGGCCAGCACGTGTACAAAAGGAGTAAAGCGCCGCGGCAGAGACGCCTGCACGCCGGCGAGGTAGCTATGGAAATTGATGCTCGAGTTCGTCAGCGTCCCGTAGTTCGCGGTCGTGTCGCCCGTGATGCCCAGAAACGGCGTGAGCTTGTACGTCAGCGAACCCTCCCAGCCGTTCAGATTCGCGTTCGACGGCATGCCTTCCACGTGCTGGAGCGAATAGCCCAGAAATGCTTCGAATTTCCGTCTCTGCGCCTGTGCCGCCAGCGGCACGCATAGAATCAATACAAGTAGGAATGCGATTTTCTTCATAGCGTTTTCCTCCCAAGGCTCGAGAGTAATGATGGCCGTGATGTGCGGCGCCCCTTGTGACGCTCCGCCGGGATAACCCCACTGCAGAGTATCGCAGAAATCGGCACTGGCGAACAGTTTCCGCTCGATGTGCGCAGACACGCACCGTCCGGCGCATCCGGACGCATTCCGCTTCGTCTCGCGTTGCCCGCCCTCCGCGAGAAAGTTGAAGAGCATCTAACAGCGTGGTAGCGTCGGGCCAGCTTCGGGCTCCGCTGCGCGGCTCTTCCGCCGAGCAGCAAGAAATCTTATTGTGGGAACCTCCGCCGCTTTTTCCGCGCTTTACATATAATCAGACCGGGCATTACCCTTTGGTTGTCTACATCAGAGCCGCGAAGTGCCTACTCTTACAAGACTCTTCATCTGGTTGGCTGCAGCAGTAATTGTTGCTCTCTCGCTTGCGGCCGCCGATTCAGCAGTTGCTGGCCCTGCACCGCCCCAGCGGCAGTTGAAGACCTATGCCTTACATAACAGCCCAAACTCTGCTGACATCTCGCCGGATGAGCAATTAGTCGTAACGGAAAGCACAGTCAAGAGCGACGGCGCAGATTCTGGAACGAAAACGTTCTTCGAGACCGTACAGGTTTGGAATTTCAAAGAAGACAAACTGATAGCCGAGTTTCGCACGCAGGGAGGGGATGCGAGTGCGTACACGAACGCGCATCCAAAGACCGCCTTCCTGGACCTGAACCCCGCCCGGGGCGCACGATTCGTCAGATTCTCGCCAGACGGCAGCAAAGTGGTGGCTTTGATAGGACACACGATTTACGTTCTACGTGCCAGCGATCTGACAGAGCTTCGCACGATTCCACTTGTTGCTCCGCCTAGCACCACGCAAACATTTCGTGAAGGAACAGCAGTAGGCAAGCCCGAGGTACGCGGGATGGAGATATCCCCGCGTGGAAGTATTGTGGCGCTTCTCTGGGTTAGAGGGCTGCTGTACGGCAGAGTTCAGATATACGATCTCTCGTCGGGCAGGATTCTTCAGAGCTGGAATACTCCGCAAGGATGGATCAGTTTCACAAGGGGGATAGCGTGGGATCCAAGTGGGAAACTGCTTCTTATAGCAATCCCAAATGTGTTTCCCTGCGCGTCGCCAGACAATGAGCCTGACATCTTTGCATTTGACGTGCGGACAGGAGCCATCAAAAAAAAGTTCACCACGGGGTTGGTGACAGGCAGCATCGGCATCAGCTCCGATAATCGTGTGCTGGCCGTCGACCTCAACTGCCCCGGTGTCTTCAAGAATCATCACCCGAAGCTCAGAGTCTTTGACCTCGCTACAGGTAAGCGTCTCCGAGCGGTTTCTGGAAGAGGGACGGATGTGCGCTACCTCGTCTCCGTTTCTGCGGATGGAAATCGTTTCCTGGCATTTACAGGAAAGGTGAAAGCGAAATTCGGCTGGGGAGATTTTGCTCCCCACCGTGTAGTGGTCGATGAGACATTTTCAGTCTGGAACCTCAAGAACTACCAAGGAATCGTCACCTCCCAGAACATACCCGGGTTGCTTGCCTCTGGGCTTCGGCTGAGCCCGAACGGTGGATATGCGGTCTCTTACGGCAAAGCATCTTTTGTGTATGAGCTGCCCTAGCGTGATTGCCCCACCGCTGAAAGTTGAAGAGCATCTAACAGCGTGGTAGCCTCGGGCCAGCTTCGGGCTCCGCTGCGCGGCTCTTCCGCCGAGCAGCAAGAAATTTTATTGTGGGAACCTCCGCCGCCAAACTCGAACGCTCCAATCTCGAACAAGCCATCCGCGACATCGTAACGCAGGTTCTGGGCGAACTCGGAAATCCGCGCGCGCTCGACGAATTTGCGCGCAAGGGCGCGACCGCGCATCTCGAACGCGATCTCGGCCTCGGCAGCCTCGAGCGCGTCGAGCTGATGCTACGCCTTGACCATGCCTTCTCCATCCATTTGCCGGAGAAAGTGGTCGCCGAAGCGGATACATCCGCCGATTTGCTCGACGCCGTGTCGCATCAGCTCGCCATTGGGCCGGATGAGCTTCGCGAATCCGCCGCCGCTTCCGCGTCTCGCGGGACGATCCGTCCCGCGGTTTCCGGTGAAACGCGCCACGCTCTGCGCGACGAACTCGCGCGCGCCGAAACGCTCACGGAAATTCTTCGCATTCGCGCGCGGCTGGACGCCGAGGCCGCGCATATCCAGTTGTACGAAGAAGACGGGACGCTGCGCACCATCACCTGCGGTGAACTCTTCACGCGCGCATCCGCTGTGGCGGCCGGGCTGGCGCGCCGCGGAATTTCTCCCGGCGATACGGTTGCGATCATGCTTCCGACCAGCGCCGAATTTTTCTGGACGTTTGCCGGTGCGCTCCTCGCCGGCGCGATTCCCGTTCCCATTTATCCTCCGTTTCGCGCCGACCGTATCGAGGAATACGCCACGCGCCAGGCAGCCATCCTGCGCAACGCCGAAGCGCGATTGCTCGTCACGTTCCGCCGCGCTGAAAGCGTCGCCAAGCTGCTCGGACCGCATGTGAAATCGCTTCGCGGCGTGGTCACGGCCGAGCGTCTCGCCGCGTCAGACGGCGCGCCCCTGCCGCCCGCGACCGAAATTCGCCCCGTGGAAACTACTTCGCATCGCGCGCGCCCGGAAGACATCGCGCTTTTGCAATACACCTCCGGCTCCACGGGAAATCCCAAAGGTGTGGTGCTGACGCACGCGAATCTGCTCGCGAATCTCCGCTCCATCACCGAATACATCGGCATTCGTGACGACGACGTGGTCGTGAGCTGGCTGCCGCTCTATCACGACATGGGATTGATCGGCGCGTGGTTCGTTCCGCTCACGACCGGCATCCCGCTCGTCCTGCTTTCCCCGCTTGCCTTCCTCAGCCGGCCAGAGCGCTGGCTGCGCGCGATTCACGATCATCGCGGCACGCTGAGCCCCGCGCCGAATTTCGCGTACGAACTTTGCGTGCGCAAAATTTCGGATCATGTCGTCGACGGCCTCGATTTGAGTTCGTGGCGCGCGGCGCTGAATGGCGCCGAGCCGGTTCACCCCGAAACGCTCCGTCGCTTTATCGATAAATTCTCGCGCTGCGGTTTTCGCCGCGAGGCTTTGCTGTCCGTGTACGGTCTTGCGGAAGCCTCGCTCGGCGTCGCCGCGCCCGCCATCGGCAGCGGAGCGCGCGTGGATCGCATCCAGCGCGCGCCATTTGAAAATGAAGGCCGTGCAATCGTCGCGCCGCCGAATGAAGATGGCGCGCTCGAATTTGTTTCCGCCGGCCGGCCATTGCCGCGCATGGAAATTCGCGTCATCCGCGCGGACGGAGAGGACGCGCCGGAACGCGTCGCGGGCCAGCTTCTGTTTCGTGGGCCATCCGCTACTTCCGGCTACTATCGCAATCCCGAAGCGACGCGCGCGTTGATCCGCGAGGACGGCTGGCTCGATTCGGGCGATCTTGCCTACATCGCCGAAGGCGAGCTTTACATCACCGGCCGCGCGAAAGACGTCATCATCAAGGGCGGCCGCAATCTCTATCCGCATGAGATCGAGGAAATCGCCGGCCGCGTCGAAGGCGTTCGCACCGGCTGCGTGGTCGCCTTCGGCGTGCCGGATGCGGCGAGTGGCACCGAGCGCCTGGTCGTGGCGGCGGAAGCGCGCGATTTGGCCGCGCGTGATCGCATCGCGCAAGAAATCACGCGCCGCGTCAGCGAGTCTCTTGGCCTGCCGCCGGATGTGGTCGAGATTCTTCCCGCGCAGTCCATTCCCAAAACGTCCAGCGGAAAACTTCGCCGCGCGGAGACGCGCCGCCTGTATCTCGAAAATAAATTGAGCCGCCGCCAGCCGCCCGCATGGATGCAAATTGGAAAACTCGCCGCGCGCGGAATCGCGCCGCGCTCTGTTTCCGCCGCAAGAAAAACTCTGCGCCGTTTCGCGGAAATTATTTACGGCGTGTACGCGCTCTCGCTTTTCGGCGTGGCGGCCCTGCTTGTATGGCTGGCGCTTTTGCCGGTGCGCAGCCGGAACTTTTCCGCGGCGCTCGTGCATCGCTCGGCGCGTGTTGTGCTTTTTCTCGCCGCGATTCGCGTGCGCACGGAAGGCGCGGATCTCTTCGCGCAATGGCAACGCGCGGCGCCGTGGATTTTCGCCCCGAACCATTCGAGCTATCTCGACGTCCTGATTTTGCTCGCCTGTTTGCCCAAGGAAGCGCGCTTCGTCGCCAAGGGAGAAATTCGTTCGACGCCGCTGATCGGCACGTTGGCGAAACGCTGCGGGCACTTCGCATTCGACCGCGCGGACCCGGAAGCGCGCCTCGCGCAGTCGGAGGAAATCGCGCGCGCTTTGCGCCAGGGCGATTCCGTTGTGATTTTTCCGGAGGGAACGTTCACGGCCGCGCCGGGTGTGCGGCCATTTCAATTGGGCGCATTCAAGGCGGCACTGGAAACGGGCTGCCCGGTTTGCCCCGTGGCCATTCGCGGGGCGCGCGAATTGCTGCGCGACAAAACTTTTCTGCCGAAGGCGGGACGCGTCACGCTGACGTTTGGCCCGCTGGTCGCGCCGGAACGCGGTTCGGCGGCGGAAGCGCGCGCGGGCGAAGCGGACTGGCGCGAAATCGTGCGGCTGCGCGACGCGGCGCGGGAAATCATTGCGCGCGGCGCGAACGAGCCGCTGCTATAGAAAAATATTGCGGGCTAGCGGCGCGAACATTTTTTCGCTCTCGCGTTGCGTTTCCGAAATTGGCTTCGTCACCACAACTCCACCTCAGGGGCTGAAGCCCTTTTCCCCTTTCGAGATTTGAGCGGCACGGTTAAAACCGTGCCCTGACGCAACCACGGACCGCCCTTTTTTCGGCAGCACGACATTAGTAGAGAACGCGGAATTTAATGGTGTGCGGAATCGCTTTCAGGTCCTCGAGGATTTTCGGTTTGTAGGCCGTGCTGATGTCCGTGATGGAATAGCCGATGGCCTCCGCGGTTTTCAGATATTGCCCGAGGATATTGGCTTTGTGGCGGGCGAACACTTCGTTGATTTGCGCGAGCATTCCGGGAATATTTTCGTGAATGTGAATCAAGCGGTGGCCGCCGGAGATTTCCGGCAACTGGACGTTGGGGAAATTCACGCTGTAGAGCGTGCTGCCCGCGCGGAGGTAGTCGATAATTCTTTCGGAGACGAACGCGCCGATATCTTTTTGCGCTTCCTCGGTGCTGCCGGCGACGTGCGGCGTGAGGATCACCTGTTCGAGGCCCTGGAGCGGCGAGGTGAACGGCTCGGAATTGCCGCGCGGCTCGCGCGGGAAGACGTCGATCGCCGCCGCGCGCAGCTTCCCGCTTTTCAACGCATCCGCCAGCGCCTCGTCGTCCACCACGAATCCGCGGCTGGCGTTCAGGAAAATCGCGCCGCGTTTCATCTGCGCGAATTCTTTTTTGCCGATTAAATTGCGGTTGTGCGCGCGCCCGTCGACGTGCAAGGAGACAATGTCCGCGGTTTTCAACAACTGCTCGAGCGAGCGCGCTTTTTTCGCGTTGCCCAGTACGAGTTTTTCCTCGACGTCGCAAAAATAGACTTCCATGCCGAGCGTTTCGGCGAGCACGGAAAGCTGCGAGCCGATTTTTCCGTAGCCGACGATGCCGAGCTTTTTGCCGCGAATCTCGTTGCTTCCGGCGGCGGACTTGTCCCAGACGCCGCGATGCAGCTTCTGGCTTTTTCCGAAGACGCCGCGCGCGAGCAAAATAATTTCGCCGAGAATCAACTCGACGACGCTGCGCGTGCTGCTGTAGGGCGCGTTGAAGACGGCGATGCCGCGTTTCGTGCAGGCGTCCAAATCGATTTGGTCCGTTCCGATGCAGAACGCGCCAATCGCGTCGAGGCTGCTGGAGCGTTCCACCACGCGCCGCGTGATTTTTGTCTTGGAGCGAATTCCGACGATGGATACGCCCGCGAGCCTGGCACACAGGGCGTCTTCTTCCACGCCCTGCGCCAGTTCCGTGACGCCGCAGCCCGCTTCGCGGAATTTCGCTGCTGCGCCAGGGTGCACGTTTTCCAGCAGCAAAACTTTCCGCGCCAGTTTTTTCGCCTCTTTCATGCGTTTCATATTATCTCATTCCATTTTCCGCCGCGCACCCTCATTGGGCGTCCTGCTCCCGCCGCGCCGAACCTGCGCTAGAAAAGGCGCTGAAAAAGACATGTCATTTGTACCGATTAGAATCGGGGCCGGTTCTTTGTTTTGTGTGAGTTGCGCCGGTTTCTAATAATTTGTTGTACCAATTAGAAAGCGGTGGCGCGCCAGTTGCGGTGGTGTGCGAAGCGGAAGGCCGAGGCGTGCTGTACACCTGGGCCTGCGTTCGGGACACGCCGGGCCCGGCAGAGTCAGAAGCAGGGTAAACGGGCGGGGGTGTAGGGCCCATGGGAGCGGAAGTGGCGGTTGCGTGCGACGAAGACGGAACCGTGCTGCGCACGTCTCCGGTGCGGCAATTCCAGCCATCCACTGTCGTGCCCGGCACCGTCGCGTGCGCCGGCGCTCGGGACGAGTCTGGCCCTGCAGAGTCAGAAGTGGAAATGTAGACGACGCGAGAGGCGGGTTCGATCCATTCGCCCGCGTCGGTGAGAGAGCAGTAGGCCTTGATGGCGCGGACGATGCCGTTGGAGGAGATGGGGCATTCGTCGGAGCGCTCGATGATGTTTTCGAGGGCGCAGCGCATGTTTTTGCGGCGGCGGGCGTAGAGGCCGGTGGCGTGGGCATGGTCGTAGATGGAGGAGCGATCCTTGAGAAGGAAGCGGCGGTAGATGGAGGAGGCGCTGAACCAGTGGAGGAACATCTGTTCGATCTCTTCGCGGTCGGCGTGGTGGCAGATGGTGCATTTGCGCTGGTGGCGGGAGAGATGGGAAGAGTGCGTTTCGTGTTTTGATGCAGCAGCGTGTTCGCTGCGCTGAGGGTAAGCGCGCGTTTTGCGGGTGGCGGTGGTTGCCATCGTAAGGTATGCTTTTGCGGCGATGAAAAAACGATGATTGACTTGAATTATTTTCGCGAGCATGTGGACGAGATCGAGCGGATGTTGCGGAACCGCAACGCGAAGCTGGACTTGGAGGCGTTTCGCAAAATCGACGGCGAGCGGCGGCAGCGGATTACGTCGGTGGAGCGGCTGAAGGCCGAGCGCAACAAGGGCAGCGAGGAAGTGGGGAAACTGAAGAAGTTGGGCCAGGACGCGAGCGCGCTGATGGCGCGCATGAAGCAGATTGGCGAGGAAATAAAAAAAGAAGACGAGTCGATTGCGCGGCTCGATGAAACGCTGCGCGACTTCATGCTGGCGGTGCCGAATATCCCGCACAGCTCGGTGCCCGTGGGCAGCGGCGGGGAGGGCAACGTGGAAGTGCGGCGCTGGGGCGCGCCGCCGAAATTCGATTTCGCGCCGAAGCCACACTGGGAATTGGGCGAGGCGGCGGGAATTCTGGATTTGGAGCGCGCGGTGAAAATCGCCGGGACGCGTTTCGCGTTGTATCGCGGAGCGGGGGCGAGGCTGGAACGCGCGCTGGCGAATTTTTTTCTCGACGTGCACACGCGCGAGCAGGGTTACACGGAAGTGCTGCCGCCGTTCATTGTGAACACCGCGTCGCTGGTGGCGGATGGCAAGCTGCCGAAATTCGCGGACGATATGTTTCATCTGGAAAATACCGACCTGTGGCTGACGACCACGGCGGAAACGGAATTGACGAATCTTTACCGCGACGAAACGCTTGCCGAGGATTTGCTGCCGATCAAAGTGTGCGCGTGGACGGCGTGTTTCCGTTCGGAGGCGGGTGCGGCGGGAAAAGACACGCGGGGAATCAAGCGGCAGCACCAATTTCAGAAAGTGGAGATGTTCAAATTCACGCGGCCGGAGGAAAGCTACGGCGAGCTGGAAAACATGGTGCGCGACGCGGAGGAATTGCTGCAACAGCTCGGATTGCACTACCGCGTGATGCAGCTTTGCACCGGCGACATGGGATTCGCGTCGGCGAAGACGTACGACATTGAAGTGTGGGTGCCGTCATCGCAGGAGTTCATGGAAATTTCGAGCTGCTCGAATTGCGAAGCGTTTCAGGCGCGGCGCGCGGGGATTCGGTACAAGCAGAAGACCGCAAAAAGCGAATTCGTGCATACGCTGAATGGTTCAGGCTTGCCGACGGGGCGCACGTGGATTGCCATCGTCGAAAATTTCCAGCAGGCGGATGGCTCGATCGAAATTCCTGGGCCGCTGCGGCGGTACATGGGCGAGGATCGCATTCCGGCGCGCGGCTGAGCGGCAAGAATACGGCGCGGAAAATGGAAAAGGCGCGGCGTCCGCGTGCGAATTGCCGGGGCGAGCCGCGCCTTTAGGAAAACAGCGAAACGGCAATTACATCTTCAGGTGCATTTTTTTGTGCATGGGATGGATGGAAGCGACCTGGATCGAGCCATCTGTGTTTATGTCGCCCGACAGTTTCACTTCGTGGCCCAAAGAGGCGTCGGTGACAGCATCCTGATTCTGAATCGCGTAGACTTTTTTCGTCTTGGCGTTCACGAACACGTAGGGACTGCCCTTCTTGGCGCAGGATTTGATGCAGCTGACTTTGGCGGTGCTTGCGTCCTTGGTTCCGCACATTTTGTCGCTGATCCATCCCTTCCAAGTGTGATCCTTGGCGCTGGCCGTGGTCGCCAGCCCCGCGGTGAACAGCAATACGATCGCAAGGCCGAGAACGTTCGAAAGCTTCTTCATGTGTTTCCTCCGTATCAATTATGGATATAGGGTTGTCGCTGGGCTTCCGCCGGCTGGCACTCCAGGCCAACGGTGGTTCCCGTGTCGCGAGGAGTACGCCGGGGTGCAGAAGATTGGATGCCGCGGAGGGACGATAGGTACACAAGCAACGGAAAGTTTACAGGGCGCCGGCGAGGACTTTCGCGCCCGTCGGCTGCGGCATGCCGCCCGCGGGTTCGAGGGTCACGGCAAAGGCCTTGCAACTGATATTCCGGGGGACCTTGGCGACGCACACGCGTCCTTGATTGAACGCGGCGGGCATGAAAACGCCGGCACTGACGGCAGCGCCGGACGCGGGAACGATCCACATCTGATAGACCTTGTTCGGAGGCGGCGCGGGAAGATCTCCGGTGTAACAGACCAAGCCCATGCGGGGATTGTATTTTAGCGAGGCCCAGGCTTTGGGCACCTGCGGCATGGGAGAAAGAGAGACGGTCATGGTGTCGCGCGCGGTGAGGATTTGGACGAGTTCGCGGTCGCGCTGGGTTTGCGCCTGGTAAGTTTGCGTGGCCTGGCGCATTTGGTGCAACTGACGGTCCAGACGGCGGTCGCTGATCCAGAGAAATACGGTTGCGATGGCGAGCGCGAGAGCGGCCGGCGCCCAGATGGTGTTCCACCAGCGAGGCGCGGGGCGAGTTCCGCGAACGGGCACGGCGCGGAGGGATTTTTCCGCGCGAATTGTTTCGAGCAGGCGCTGCTTCAAGGCTGCCGGAGGATTTTGCTGCGGCGCGGCGAGCGAGAGAAGCGCGACGCGGCCGCGGGCTTCGGCGAGTTTCCGCGCGCATTCGGGACACGCATCGATGTGCGCCTGAATGGACGCGCACTCCTCCCCGGCGATAACGCCGAGGGCGAAAAGCTCGAACTCGTCTTCGCGAATGGGATGGCCGTTGGTCATGCGAGCGCCTGTTTCAAGGTTTCCAGTGCCGAGCGAATGCGCGTTTTGATTGTGCCGAGGGGCGCGCCCAGATGCTCGGCGATTTCGCTGTGCGTCATGCCCTCAAAATAAGCGAGCTCGATGGCTTCGCGCTGGCCATCGGCCAAGCCGGAGAGCACCGCTTTCACGCGACCGAGCAATTGATTCCTTGCCACGGTTGTTTCCAAACCGCACGGAAGCACGACGCTGTTCTCATTTAATTCCTCGGAATCGCGATAGCCGCGGCGGCGCAAACGGGAAATCGAGCGGTTGCGCGCGGCGACAAGAAGCCATCCCGGCAAAGAACCGCGCGCGGGATCGAATTTTTCCGCCGTGCGCCACACCTGATGGAACAGATCCTGCAAGATTTCCTCGGCCGCGCCCGAATCGCGAAGAATGCGCAAGGACTCGGCATACACCAATCCACTGTATCGGTCGTAGAGGGCCGCGAGAGCGGATTCGTCCCGTTCGACGACCCGCGCGAGCAGCGACCAATCCGAATCGTTTTGTTCAGCGCCGTGCGCTCGATTCACAATGCCTCAACCGCTCTTAGAAGAAATACGCTTCCGGCGGGGCAAACGGATGCCGGCCAGCGAAGCGCGGGTCCACAGCTTAGCCCGCGGGCGAGGCGGGGGCAAATCGTGATTTGAGCGGGGAGGGGCGGCACAAGAAAGGTGGCACGACCGCGGGAGAGTGTAGCTGTAAGTGTATTGTTTACAGTGTATTGCGCAGGCATTGACGGTAAAGTCTTTGGATTCCGCGGATTTAGTAGCTGCGCACAATGGAACGATTTCGCCCGCTTTCAATTGACTGGCCACGGCGGGTTGAATAAACTTCGAGCCGGAAGCAACTTACAGCACCAAAGAAAGCATGGTTGCGAGAGAAATGGTGAGCAGGGGACAAAATACGGCGGGAGGTCCGCTGGAATTTCTGGGGCGAATTTTCCGCTACGTGATTTGGGCCATCGTCGCGGCGGGAATCGCATGGGTGGTGAAAAAAGCGTTCCAGAACGCGGCGGCGCACGAACAGGCGGAGGGCGCGCGCGAACGAGCGCGCGTGGATGCACAACCGATAGCCAAAGCGCTGTTCCGCGATCCGGTGTGCGGAACATACGTGGCGGAGGACATTTCTTATTTTTGGCAGCAAGGCACAGAGACGCTGCACTTCTGTTCGCGCGATTGCATGGAGCATTATCGCCGGGATCATCATCTGGACGATCGCGGCGGCAACCGGCTGGCAGCGGGAGCGTAAGCGAGGAGGAACGACGGAATGGCCATAAGCGCCAAAGCGGTTCCCCAGGCGATTCAGAGGATTGCGCCGCGCGAGGATTTGAATATTTTCCGCATCTCGCAGATCCAGTTCGATATTGCGGCGGAGCATTTGAAGCTCGAGGCTGGATTGCGGCAAGTGCTGCGCACGCCGAAGCGGGTGCTGGAAGTCTCGGTGCCGACGAAGATGGACAACGGGCAGGTGAAAGTGTTCACCGGCTTCCGGATCCAGCACAACATCGCGCGCGGGCCGGCGAAGGGCGGGCTGCGGTACCACCCGGGCGTGACGCTGGATGAAGTGAAGGCGCTGGCGATGTGGATGACGTGGAAAAGCGCGGCGGTGAATATTCCCTTCGGCGGAGCGAAGGGCGGAATCATTTGCGATCCGAAGAGGATGAGCAAATCGGAGCTGGAGCGCATGACGCGGCGGTACTGCGCGGAAATTCTGCCGATCATCGGGCCGGAACGCGACATACCCGCGCCGGACGTCTACACGGATTCGCAGACGATGGCGTGGATGATGGATACGTATTCGATGATGATGGGATATTCGGTGCTGGGTTCGGTGACGGGCAAGCCAGTGTCGCTGGGCGGCTCCGAAGGACGAAGTGAAGCGACGGCGCGCGGATGTTTGTTCGTGGTGGAAGAAGCGTGCAAAACCAAGAAAATGAATCTGCGCGGCGCGACGGTGGCGGTTCAGGGATTCGGGAACGCGGGCGCGACGGCGGCGCGGCTGTTCAGCGAGAAAAAAGCGAAAGTGATCGCGATCAGCGATTCGCGCGGCGGAGTTTTTAATTCGCGGGGAATCGATCCGTACAAGGCGGCGAGATACAAGGAGCGTTCCGGGACGGTGGTGGGAATGCCGGGAACGTCGCGCATCTCGAACGACGATTTGCTGACGATGAAGTGCGACATCCTGATTCCGGCGGCGCTGGAAAACGTGATCACACTGAGCAATGCGGAACAGATCAAGGCGAAAATCGTGGCGGAAGCGGCGAATGGGCCGACGACGCCGCACGCGGATGAAGTGCTGGCAAAGCGCGGGATCATGGTGCTGCCGGATATTCTGGCGAATTCGGGCGGCGTGACGACGAGCTACTTCGAATGGGTGCAGGACCTGCAGGGGTTTTACTGGAGCGAAGCGGAAGTGAATGGGAAGCTCGAGACGATTATGAAGCGCGCGTTCCATGAAGTGCATGATACGGCGCGCAAAAATCACGTCCACATGCGCACGGGCGCGTATATTTTGGCGGTGGGGCGCGTCGCGGATGCGACCGTGGTGCGCGGGCTGTTTCCGTAGGTTTTTGCATGCCGCGATTGCGGCGCGAGTTTTTTCTCCCGAAGTCCACTCATCACCGCTTTTTCGCTGCGAGAAACTTCAAGTCAGTCGGCGCGGAGCGCGCGCGAATCCTTGGAATGCTATTGCCGCGACGTTTTTCCAACCTATAAGGCCGGCCATCCACACGAAGCCGTATAAGAAGCCGATCGAAGACCTGCGGTGAAGAAATTCCTTGAAGCTGGAAATATTTTCGCGCGCGAGAATAGGCTTGCGCTGCGGTGAGCAAGGCGCGTACATTTTGAAGAAGCCGGCGCGCGCGACGAGCGACGCCGGCGATTGTGCCTGGCGCGGAGGGCACGGCGAATTGACGAACAACAATCACACGCACGACCATCCACCGATACTGCTGACGATTGCGGGCTTCGATCCCTCCTGTGGGGCGGGCGTGGCCGCGGATTTGAAAACATTCGCGGCGCACAATTGCTACGGCATTGCCGCGGTGACGGCGCTGACGGTGCAATCGACGCAAGGCGTGACGTCGGTGCACGTGACTCCGGCGGCGACGCTGCGGGCGCAACTCGACATTCTGGCGAGCGACATGACGATCGCCGCGGTGAAAATCGGAATGCTGGGCAACAAGGCGAATGCCGTGGCCGTGGCGGAATTTCTCGACAAGCATTCGTTCGCGCACGTGGCGCTCGATCCGGTGGTGAAATCGTCGGCGGGAGACGCGGAATTGCTGGACGCGAGCGGCGTGAAATTCCTGCGCGACGAGCTGATGAAGCGCGCGAGCGTGATCACGCCGAACATGGATGAAGCGGCGCTGCTTGCGGGCGTGGAAGTAAAGGATCTGGCGGGAATGAAGGCCGCGGCGCAGAAATTAGGCGAGATGGGCGCAAAAGCGGTGATCGTTACGGGCGGACATCTGGAGAAGCCGACGGACGTGCTGTGGGAGGCCGGAGAAGTGAACGCGTTCGGCGGCGATCACGTGAAGAGCGAGAACACGCACGGATCAGGATGCACGCTGTCTTCGGCGGTGGCGGCGCAACTGGCGTGCGGGCAGCAGCTTCGCGAGGCGCTGATTCTGGCGAAGGCGTACGTGTTCAAAGCCATCGAGAAAAGTTACGCGATCGGCAAGGGCCCGGGGCCGCTCAATCAACTGTACCGCTTCCACCAAGAGGCGCCGGCGCGCGGCGTCCACGAAGTTCCGCAACACGGGATGCATCCGGCGGCCGAGCCGGCAGCGCATTAGATTTTCTTCGTTTGGTTCCGCGTTGGTTGCACCGCGAGGAGCACACCATGACCGAAATAAAGACAGAATTCATTACACTGAACGTTGCGGACGGCACGAGCATGCGCGCGTTCGTGGCCGCGCCGGAAGGCGGCGGCGCGAAATTGCCGGGGATGCTGGTGTTTCAAGAAGCGTTTGGCGTGAATGGGCACATCCGCGACGTGACGCAGCGAATTGGGCGGCTGGGTTACGTGGCGATTGCGCCGGAATTGTTTCATCGCACGGCGCCGCCGGGATTTGAAGGAAGTTACGATAATTTTCCGGCGGTGATGCCGCACGTGGCGGCGCTGAAGGATGAAGGACTGGAAGCGGACATTCGAGCGGCGCATGAAGCGCTGCAAAGCCGGCGAGGAATTGATCGCGAGCGGATCGCGTGCATTGGATTTTGCATGGGCGGGCGCGTGTCGTTTCTGGCGGATTTGATTTTGCCGCTGCGCGCGGCGATTTCGTTTTACGGCGGTGGAATCGCGCCAGGGCCGCGCGGGGCGGGATTGCTCGGACGCGCGAAGGAATTGCACGCGCCGATTTTGATGTTTTGGGGCGGGCTGGATAAGCATATCGGCCCCGAGCAACATCGGACGGTTGCGGATGCACTGCGCGCGGCGGGGAAGAAATACGCGAATGTGGAATTTTCCGACGCGGATCACGCATTTTTTTGCGACGCGCGGGCGAGTTACAACGCGGCGGCGGCGGAGCAGGCGTGGGCGCTGTCGCAGGCGTTTTTGAAAAGCGAACTGGAGTGAGGTTCGCGCGCGCGAAATACATCAGTGGCGAGACACGGGGCAGTTCCCAAACTATTAAGGCTCGCAGAATATAGAGTTCGGGTCACGTTAACGAAAGCGGCGTCGAGACGCCGCACTCCATAACGGAAGAAACCGCAGATCCCTCGCGTTGCCCGGGATGACAAAAATGCGTTAGGGAGCCGCTTTGTGAAATACCTTGCGGCGAATGTCCGGCTAGAATTCCTTCGTCTCATTGGGCACTCCGTCCCACATGATCAGCATTGCCCAGGTGGTGAGGTTGCGCGAGAGAGTGCGGTCTTCCGGCGCATGGTAGATATTGGAGATTCCCGCCGCCACTGCATTGCCGATGATTTCCGAATCGTTGAATCGAGAGTGTCCCGAATCCGTGCGCGCGACGAACAGGCGATTCACCGCATAGAACGCGCGAGGGGTAAAGCCCCCCGTCTTTAACTGGTAGTAGCGCGGATCTTCATGCAGCATGCTGGGGAAAATGGCTGTGGTCATGTAGGTGCCTATTCCGTTGTCGGCGAAGGAAGCGCCGTAGCGTTTCCCGTAAGCGCCCCGTCCTTGTCCCCAGGACGCCGGGGAATCATTTGCCTGGTCCAGCGCGGCGAGGAAAGCGATGAACGGGTAGGTGAAATAGTCGGTCACCGAAGCGGTGGCGAGCCTGAATTTCTGGCCGCTGGAGATGGGCGGAAGCGCGGTGGCTCCTTCGACCGTTCCGTAATTGGGCATTACCTCGAATATGCGATCGTTGACCGTTCCGGTTTGCTTCTCCAGATTGCCTTCCTTCTTTTTCTCTTTCTGATCAGCCGTGGCAGCTTGTGTTTTGGAAGGTTGTTGAGCGGGCGGAGAAGAGGCAGCCGGTTGTTGCTGCGCCATCGCTGGAGCAGCGAAGGCCAGCGACGGAAGCAGAATCAGCAAGGGCACATAGGGAGGACGGCGATGTTGATTGCTCATGAGTGAGTTCAAGTCAACGATTGTCGCAGGCCCCCATCGAAAATCCAGAAATTATCGAGGCGCAGTTTCCATTCGAGGTGATTAGAGGAGGAAATGCTATGTGCGCCAGGCGATTTTGCCGGCCACGATGGTGGCCACGGGGCCGCCGCGAAAGTTGCGGCCATCGAAGGGCGTGTTGCGCGAACGGCTGGGAGAATCGGCGGCGCGGTACGTCCAAGCGCGGTCAGTGGAGAAAATCGTGACGTCAGCGGCGCTGCCTTCGGCGAGATTGCGGCCGTTTTTTTCGTCGAGGCCGAGGACGCGCGCGGGACCCGCGGTGAATAATTCGACCATGCGCATGAGCGAGATGCGATTGGTGTGAACGAGTTCGCCGAGGGCGAGAGCGATGGCGGTTTCGAAGCCGGTGATGCCGAAAGGCGCGCGATCGAATTCGACGTCTTTGCTCGCAGGATGATGCGGAGCGTGATCGGTGGCGACGGCGTCAACGGTGCCGTCGGCGAGGCCTTCGAGGAGGGCGTCGCGATCGTCGCGCGAAGCGAGCGGCGGATTCATTTTGAAGCGCGAGTCGTACTGAACGTCCTCGTCGATCAAAGTGAAGTGATGCGGCGTGACTTCGCATGTGACGGCGAGGCCGCGGCGCTTGGCTTCGCGTACGTGTTCGAGCGAGCCGCGCGTGGAGAGATGCGCGATGTGCAGGCGCGAACGCGTGAGTGCGGCGATTTCGATGTCGCGTCCCGCGCAAATGGATTCGGCGGCGGCGGGCATGCCTTTCAAGCCGAGGCGAATCGAGCGCGGGCCCTCGCGCATCACGCCTCCGGTGGCGAGAGAAGAATCCTCGCAGTGATCGATCACCGGCAAGCCGAGCGGGCCGCAATAATCCATCACCTGGCGAAGAAGACGCGCGGTGGCGACGGGGCGGCCGTCGTCGCTGACGGCGACGATGCCGGCCTGCTGCATGGCGGCGATGTCGGCAAGCTGCTCGCCTTTGCTTTCTTTCGACGCCGCGCCGATGGGCCAGACGCGCACGGACGATACGGCGGCAGCACGTTCCATGATGGAGCGCGTGACGGAAGCGTTGTCGTTGACGGGCTGCGTGTTGGGCATGGGGCAAATCGCGGTGAAGCCACCGCGCGCGGCGGATTGCGCGCCGGATTCGATGGTTTCGGAAATTTCGCCGCCAGGCTCGCGGAGATGGCAGTGGAGATCAATGAAGCCGGGAGCGACGATGCAGTTGGCGGCGTCGAGAACGATGGCATCGGCGGCGGAAATTCCGGCGGCGAGTTTGGCGATGCGGCCTTTGTCGATGAGAACGTCGAGGCGCGCGTCGGTTTTCGAGGCCGGATCGAGAACGCGGCCGTTTTTAATGAGCAGCATGCGGAGATTCCTTTGCTTGTTCTTGCGGCTCGGCGGAGCCAGAGATGAGTTCGAACAGAATGGCCATGCGCACGGCGAGTCCATTGGTGACCTGCTCGAGAATGCAAGACTGCAAGCTGTCGGCGACGGCCGGGTCGATTTCGAGGCCGCGAATCATTGGGCCGGGATGCAAGACGATGGCGTTGGGGCGCGCGAGACGAAGGCGCGCGGGCGTGAGCTGGTAACGGAGAATATATTCGTCGGAGGAAAGCGACGGCTCGTGGAGGCGCTCCTGCTGAATGCGGAGGGCCATGATGACATCGGCGCCTTCGAGAGCTTCTTCGAGACGCGAGACGCGGCGAATGCCGGGGGCGAGGGATTCGAGTTCGGGCGGAAGCCACATGGCGGGGCCGCAGAGCGTGATATGCGCGCCGAATTTCGAGAGCAGATGAATGTTGGAGCGGGCGACGCGGCTGTGCAGAATGTCGCCGATGATGGTGATGCGGCAATTGTCGAGAGCGCCGGCGCGTTCGCGGATAGTAAGCGCGTCGAGAAGCGCCTGCGTGGGATGCTCATGCGTGCCGTCGCCGGCGTTGATTACGGGCACATCGACGCGAGTGGAGATGAATTCGGCGGCGCCGGAAGCGCTGTGGCGAATGACGATGGCGTCGGGCTTCATGGCTTCGAGCGTGCGGACCGTGTCGCTGAGCGATTCGCCTTTTTTCAGACTGGAAGATTCGGCCTGCAAATTCATCTGGTCGGCGCCGAGGCGCGATGCGGCGGTCGAAAAGCTGATGCGCGTGCGCGTGGAGTTCTCGAAGAAAGTGAGCGCCACGGTCTTGCCGCGCAGAGTCGCGAGCTTTTTCAAGGGATAGCGCTGGAATTCCTGGAAAGGCTTCGCCTGATCGAGAAGGAAAGTGATCTGCTCGCGAGTTAGCGGCTCAATGCCCAGCAGATGGCGGAAGCGATGCGGCACAATCTCCCTCGGATGCGAATGGAATGCATTCTATTCAACACGATCCATAACCATGACGCGCTCTTCGTGGTCGATTTCGTCGAGGCGGACTTCGATAATTTCGGCGTCGGTGGTTTCGACGGCGCGGCCGATGAAGCTGGCCTCGACGGGCAATTCGCGATGGCCGCGGTCGATGAGCACGCAGAGGCGGATGCGGCGCGGACGGCCCAGATCGAAGAGGCCGTTCATTGCGGCGCGCACGGTGCGGCCGGTATAGAGAACGTCGTCGACAAGCAAGAGATCTCGATCATCGACGGGAAACGGAATTTCGCTCGACTGGACGACAGGCTGCGGGGCGACGGTGGAAAGATCGTCGCGATACAGAGTGATGTCGAGCGTGCCGACCGGGATTTCCGCTTTGGAGGAAGCGCGAATGGATTTCGCAAGGCGCTCGGCGAGCGGAATGCCGCGGCGGCGAACGCCGATGAGCGCGAGATCCTTTGCGCCTCCGGATTTTTCGACGATTTCATGCGCCAAACGTTCGAGGGTGCGGCGAATTTCGTCCGCGGACATGAGCTGGCGCTTCTCGATGATGCGCATAGGACGTCCTATCGTAACACAGGGAGGAAAAAGCGCGAG
>Ga0307372_10003145_pt1 | contig 26717 bp, 20 predicted proteins | sample OX1MG_FD_202533 | JGI IMG/M metagenome (GOLD analysis project Ga0307372, IMG submission 202533) | Soil microbial communities from Risofladan, Vaasa, Finland - OX-1 | ecosystem: Environmental > Terrestrial > Soil > Coastal area > Acid sulfate soil | place: Finland: Risofladan, Vaasa | collected... | reverse complement strand
TCGCCCTCGTCCCAGGCCGTAGTTGACGCAGCGAGGGCGTCGTAGTATGTCTCCTTCGTCGTAGCGATGAATTTCTCCAGGCTGACGAAGCGGCCGACTTCGTAGTTGTTCCGGTAGAGCAGAAGGAGCGTCAACAGCCGAGACATCCGGCCGTTCCCGTCACTGAAGGGATGGATGACGAGAAAGTCGAGAACGTAAGCGCCGGTCAGGAGGAGTGGGTGGTACGAGCTCGAGTTGGTAGCAGCCGTGTAGTTCTCGTGGAGCTGACGCATCGCCTCCTCCGTCCGCCACGCCGGGACCGGCGTGAAGCGCACTCGCTTGCTCCCATCGGGAAGTTCTTCCTCGACGAGGTTGTCCGTCGTCTTGAACTGGCCGTAGCCCCTGTCGGGCGCGAACGAGTAGAGCTGGGAGTGCAGCTGCTTGACGACATTCGGGGTGAAGGGAATTGCGTCTGGCCGCGTCGAGTGGATGAGGTCGAGCACGGTGCGGTAGCCGGCAATCTCCTCCTCCGAGCGATTCCGAGGCGTCGTCCTCTCCTCGACGAGAGCCTTGATTCGGGCCGAGGGAGCGGTAATCCCCTCAATGGCGTTAGAGGCCTCGGTGCTCTGTACACGTGCGATCTGCGTGAGGGCGTCAAGCTGCGCGGGATGCTGACGGCGGAAGGCCTCTTCGCGACCCTGGGCTTGATCCACCTCACGCAACAACATGAGCACGTCGGCCGGGACCCGTCCGAGGTGCTTCTGTAGGTCATCGAATGTGGGCACGACAAGGACTATATGGGTCATAACGGCGGTTATGACCTACTTGCGGGTCGGCGCCTTAAATAGGTCATATGCCGAGGTATGACCCATATCGTCCGGGAAGTGACCCATTACCGACGGACTCCGCCTGTCAGCTGTTTCGGAAGGATCACACCGCGATCCCGCATCCGGGGAGCACTAGACTGGCCGAATGTCGGAGCTGATCGTCTCCTCGCGCCCGAGCCTGCGCCGCCCCGTACTCCTCGCCGGCTTCCGCGGCTGGAACGACGGCGGTCAGGGCGCGTCGCTCGCTGCGGGCTTTCTCGCGCGCGAGTGGGGCGCCGAGGAGTTCGCGACGATCGACCCGGAGAACTTCTACGACTTCCAGCAGGTCCGCCCGCAGGTGTTGCTCGAGGAGGGGCTGACGCGGAAGCTCGAATGGCCGTCGAACACGTTCCTCCACGCGCCCATCCCCGGCCTCGACCGCGACGTCGTGATCCTGCTCGGCGTCGAGCCGAACCTCCGCTGGAAGACGTACTCGCGCCTCATCGTCGGGCTCGCGCAGGAGCTCGGAGTCGAGCTCGTCGCGACGTTCGGCTCCCTTCTCGCGGACGTCCCGCACACGCGCCCCGCGCCGGTGAGCGCGGCCGCGAGCGACGCGTCGCTCGTCGAGGAGATGGGCGTCGAGCCGTCCCGCTACGAGGGGCCGACCGGCATCGTCGGCGTCCTGCTCGACGACTTCAGGCGCGAAGGAATCCCGGCCGTGAGTCTCTGGGCCGCGGTGCCCCACTACGTCTCGCTCGCGCCGAGCCCGCGCGCGGCGCTCGCGCTCTGCCGCCGCTTCGGCGAGATTCTCGGCGCCGACATCGATCTCGAGGAGCTCGAGGAAGCCGCCGACGAGTACAGCCAGCAGGTGACGGAGGCAGTCTCGTCGGACGCAGAAACCACGGCATACGTTGAGGAGCTCGAGCGGCGCGTCGATCTGATGGAGGACGAGGAAGACCTGCCGTCGGGCGATTCGCTTGCGGCCGAGCTCACGCGCTTCCTCCGCGAGCGTGAGGAGAACGGCGACGACGGCGGCGATAGCGCCGACGGGCCGGCCTCCTAGCGGCTCGGTTCCGCCTCGGCGAGTGGCCGTTCGCCGCCTCTTGCTCTAGATTTCAACAATTAGCGGCGCCACGAGGCTAGGAATACGTGCACAAAGCTGAAATCCCAGCGGGGACGGCCGTGATCGAGTTCGCGCTCATCCTTCCGAATCCATGTTGACCGTGCGTCACCTGCTCAGGCTGACCCGGCTCGACCGTGAGGAGGGCCAGGTCCTCCCGATGTTCGCTGCCGGGGTACTTGCCATGCTGCTCATGACCGGGATCGTCGTCGACGGCGGGAACCTGTTTCAGAACAGGCAGTCGCTCCAAAACGCCGCGGACGCTGCCGCGATTGCGGCGGCACTGGAAGTCGCTAATGGCAACTGCACCACGGGCACGACCGGTCCGTGCGCCATGTATGCCGGGAAGTACGCCAATCTGAACAACGCAAACGACAGCGGGAACGCCCTGCCCACGTGCGCCTCGCTCAATCAAGGAGTCTCCAACACGAAGCCGCCGAGCACCTCGCCGGGCTGCTACGTCTATCCGTACACCCCGCCCGGGGCTTCCAGCGACGACTACGTGGAGGTCTGGCTTACCCGGAAGACGTCGAACTTCTTCGGCGGCCTGCTAGGCCTCTTCCAATCCACCGAGTCGGCGAGGGCAGTTGGCTCGCTCACGTCTGGTAACCCACCCCCGATCGCGTTCGCCGCGCTCAACAGCTCCTGCGATAGCCACACGCTGCTGATCGAGTCGAGCGGAAACCTCACGGTGCACAGCGGGATCTACGTCAACTCGTGCAGCGGGCACGACGGGTTCGACGTCTTCTCGGCGAACACGGGGAGCCCGGGCAGCATCAAAGCCACGGGGATCTACACCACAGGCGGCTGGGAGGTAGACAAGGGGACGGGCGTCTACGTCGGGCCGTTTCCGAATCCTCCCCTTTGCCCGAAGACCCCGTTGACGCCTGTTGGCGGCGGCAAGTGGTCGTACAACCCGTACAGCCCCACGCCGAACGGCTGCCCGGCCACAGGACAAACACAGAGCCAATGCTCGGGCGTTGGCGTAGCTGTCTGCGATCCCTTTGCGTCGTTCCCGCCCGCACCGGCCCTCGGGACGAGGAACGTCATGAACATCACCGGGATCAAGCGGGTCGGGGCAGTGGCTACCGTCTTTGTCGCAGGCCCGATCGGCCACGGCCTACGGGTCGGCTCCTCGGGCGAGTCGGTCACGATTAGTGGAGTTGGCGCTCCCTTTGATGGTGCCCACACGGTTTCGAGCGTTCCCGACGCAACGACCTTCACCTACGCCGTCGCCAACGGACCGACCATCCCGCTCATCACCGGGAAGCAAATGGCCGGTGGTCTTGCCACGCTGACGACGAGCGTTCCGGTGACGTTCTTCCCCGGTAACGCCGTGACCGTGTCGGGTATCGACAACATCTTCGACGCCTCGAACGCGGCCGTGACGACGAACTCGAGCACCTTCTCGTACCAACCGCCGCCGTTCCAGATGACCGTCAGCAACCAGCAGCTTCAGGCCGGTACCGCGATGCTCAACGTGAATTCCACGACCGGCGTGGCCGTCGGGGACACCGTGAACGTGACTGCGAGTGGCGCGAACCCCTTGAACGCGCTCCTCCGGGGCAGCCATGTGCTGTCAGGAGTCGCAGCCGGAACGATCAGCTACGCGGTGCCCGGCATCAGCGTGTCGAGCAAAGCGATCGCGAACAGCACGACCGCCACACTCACCACGGCGGCGAATAGCTTCGCCGTCGGCGATCAGATCGCCGTCGCGGGCGTCGATGCGAGGTTCAACGGAACCTTCACCACGACTGCGGTCTCGCCCACGAGCGTCACGTACACCATTCCGTCCGTCAAGGCGACCATCTCCAAAACCGGAGCCGCGGGTGGGCTCGTGACGTTGACGACCTCGACGGACCCGACGGCGGTGTTCGAGAACGGAGATACCGTCATGGTCGCCACCGGCCAGCTTGCGTACGACGGCTCCTTCGCGATTGGCAACGTCACTTCTGCGACGAAGACTTTCACCTATTCGCCAGGCACCTTCGCGGGCACCTACACGGCGAGGGTGGGCACGACAGTGACGATCACCACGGCTTCGGCACACGGCCTCCACGTCAACAACAAGGTCAATGTCACCGGGTTCACGGGCGCGCAGTCGTGTCTCAACCTGAACAACGCGACGGTGACGGCTCAGACCGCGACCACGTTCAAGTACACCGTCGCGGCGACCTGTACGCCGGCCACCGGCCCCAGCGGCACGGTCCTCCTCGTGACTGCGGCCACCGCCAATGCCCCGGCGGGCAAGCTTGCCACGCTCAAGACCATGCCGACGATCAGTTCAGGCGGCACCGTGTGGAAGAACATCGCCTGGGGTGCTGCGACGGGCACGGCGACGGTGACGGATGTGCCTCAGACGGCAGCCACCGGAACTTTTGATCCGTTCTGGATGCAGACACTCGGGTTCGTGAACCTCCCGGGATCAGCTTTGAGCCCCTCCCCGTACGAGATCTCCAGCGGGAGCCCGATCCTCCAGCCAGGCACGTATTACGGGGGCATCTGTCTTGGCGCAGCCTCCGGCTCGAACTGCACCGGCACGAACTGCAAGGCTGCGGGCGGGACGACCTCGACCATCCAGCCGTATTCGCCAGTGGTGAAGCTCGCAGCCGATGTTCCCGACAACTTTGATGCCACCGGCGGGACTGGGACTATTCAGGTCACACAGGCGGGGATATCTAACGGGGACGTGATTGCGATCGACGACGAGGAAATGACCGTTACCGGTCCCCCTGTCGACAATGGCGATGGCACGTTCACGATCCCCGTTAGCCGGGAGGCGAACGGGACCGTGGACGGCCCGCATACCTCGGGTACCGAGATCTTCGACGTCGTCACGACGACGAACGCCGTTGCTTACAACCCGGCGGTAAAGCTCAATGGGAACCTCGACGCGAAGACGACGAGCGTGAGCGTGCCTATCCAGTGGGGTGGCCAGCCGACCACGGACCCGATCCAAGTGAACGACGTGATCCAAATCGGCAGCGAGGACATGCTCGTCACCGCCGAAACGGGGGCGGCTAACAGCAAGGCGACGCTCACGGTCACGCGTGGCTACTACAGCACGACCCCGGCGACGCACAACAACGGCGCGGCGGTACTGCAGGCAAGCTCCGGCTCCGCCCCCGACGTGACGCTGTCGCAGGGCGTCTACATCATGGCCGGCGGTGGATTCAGCGTTTGCGGATCGGCGTCGGTTAGTGCACCCGACGGCGTGATGATCTACAACACAAACGATCCGACGGTGCCAACGGGAAACGGTGCGCTTGGTCAGGTTGACATCAACACGACCGGCAATGTTCATCTCGGGCCGATGGCCAGCGGCATTTACGCCGGCATGACCATCTTCGAGGATCGCCAGAAGGCTTTCAGTACAGCCTGCCCGCAAGCAGATCCGACTAAGTGGGACATCGCGCTCCAGAGCGCGGCCCCGCTGCCGTCATCCGGGGAGCTCGGTTCGATCTCCGGCACGATCTACGCCCCTTCCATGCATGCCACCGTCGGCGACACGATGTCCGGTACCGCCAACCTCGCGGTCATCTCGAGCTGCATCTTCATCAACGGCGCCGACAGCACCTTCAACCACGACACGAACATCAGCCCGCTGGCCGGCGTCTCTGCGACGCTGGACGGGTAGAGCTAGCTGTAGCTCGCTGACGCGGCGGCTTGGTCGGCCGGCGGCGCCGGCTCCGGCGATCCTGAGGGCGTTTCCGCCGCCTGCGCCTCCGGCGTCGTTGCGCCGGGCCTCCGCCTCCGGCGTCTGCGGCGGCGGTTTCGGTTCGAGCTCTGCTTCGGTGCGGGGAGGTTCTCGGACAGCGCGAGCGCGACTTCCTGGATCGTGCCGAGGTTCTCGCGCGCCTCGTCGATGAGCTTCGTCGCGCGCGGCGTGTAGCCCTCGGCGGAGGCGAGGAGCGCCGCGCCGACCGGCAGCGGCAGCTCGAGCGCGGCCTTGACGAGTCTCGCGGCGTTCTCCTCGTGGCCATGCCGCGCGAGTGCGCGAGCGCTCCGAGCAGCTGCTTCGCCTGCGGGTACTCCGACGACGCGCGGCGATCCTGCGTCCTGCGTCGCGGACGGCAGCGGGAATCCCGACCCGCGGGATCAGCGTTTTCCCGGCTGCGGCCGTGGTTGCCTGGAGCGGAGACTAGGTGGCTACCCGGTGCCCGGGTGGGTCGGGTTTCGCTCACGCAGGTGACCACCTCATGTTGACCTTGCCTCGCCTACTCGCGTCGCTGCGCCTCGACCGTGAGGAGGGCCAGGTCCTCCCTCTGTTCGCAGCCGCGATAGCTGCGCTCCTGTTCATGACCGCAGTCGTCGTCGATGGCGGGAACCTGTTTCAGAACAGGCAGTCGCTCCAGAACGCCGCCGATGCCGCGGCGCTCGCCGCCGCCGTCGAGGTTGGGCTGGGCCACTGCGCGCTGAGCAACTCGAGTGCCTGCGGCGAGTTCGCGGGGAAATACGCGGGCCTCAACGCTGCGAACGGCACGGACGGGAACTCGAGCGAGTCGACCGGGCTCCGCCCCTGCCCCGACACCGTCACGGCCACGCAGCCCCCGCTTGATCCTCCGGGCTGTTACGTCTATCCGTACAACGGCGACAGCAACAAGGTCGAGGTGTGGCTACGGCGAAACACCTCGAACTTCTTCGGGACGCTGCTCGGCATCGAGAAATCGAGCCTATCGGCACGCGCCGTCGCCGCTCCGTTCTACAAGAGCAATCCCCAAACGTTCGCCTACTGGAACAGGATCTACGCCGACTCGACGGCGCTGTCGTCGAATGACCCGAACAGGTGCGACTGGTGGATCCGGGCGACGATGAACAACCCTGTTGCAGCCGCCGGCAGCGTCTGTCTCGGCGACGCGGACAACCCGGGGATCCTCGCTACCTGGCCGATCGAGCTTGGTGGCAACGTCTGCGTCGACACGGACAGCAAGGGGCAGAAATGCAGCGGAGGGACCTTGCCGACCGGCCGGCCCGACTCCGGCGTCGGCGCAGCCGACGCCCCGCTCGACTCGTTGCAGGTCTCGATCGGCGGCGGGATCGTCGTCGGGACAGGCAAGTGCGCGTTCCGCAACCTCCGCACGCTCCACGTCCGGCCCTGCACCCTGCTCGACCACATCTTCACCACCGACAACCACACGCTCGAGCCGCCTCAGAACACGGAACTTCATCTACCTCGGATTCAGTGTCCCGACGACGGGTGCCCGACCGACGACGCGTACTCGACGCTCCCGTGGACGTACTGGCGTGCCCACGCCGCCCCCGGACCGACCCACCCGTGCACGGTGTCGAGCGGCACGGTGCCGAGCTTCACCTCGACCGGGAACGTGAACCTGACGCCCACCACCGGCAGCTACACGTGCATCTCGAAGGACGCCGGCGGTGAAGTGATCGGCGAGTTGTCGTGGTTGAGGAACCAGGACGCCCATCCCAACCCCTGCTCGACCGCCGTCCCGCAGATCCCCAACTGCGCGGTCAGCGGCGTCCTCACGATCAAGGGTCAGATCTTCTTCATGGGATCGTGGGTCACTCCCAATGCGAACGAGAACCAGAGTGTCGACTACCACGGCCTCGGCTCGATCTTCCTCTACAGCAACGGCAATGCGGGGGCCAAGTCGCTCAACTGGGCGCACACGCAGAGCCCGAACACGTGCGCCGGAGGCGACGGGACCTACGACTGCCAGTACAGCGCCGACGCCTTCGCCTACGGCCCGCCGACGGTGCCGACCTCACTCGAGAACCACTGGGACCCAAACGTGAACATGATGACGATCTACACGTACGGGAACCTCGACCTGCGCGGCAACGACAGCGGCATCTTCGGCACCGGCGGAGCCTTCATGGGCCAGATCTGGTCGCGGGGCAACTGCCGGCAGGAAGGAGCGCCCTGGATGCGGGCCTCGATGAACTGCAACACCATCACGATGGTCACGGCGCAAACGACGGGCAACGTGCCACCGCAGTACTACTTCCAGTTCCCGTCGACGAGCACGCTCCAGCCCCCGCAGGAGGGCGACATCCTGGCCAGCGTGTCGCTCGGCGAGTGAAGCCGGCACTCGAGCTCGACGCGGTGCCCGGGTGGAGGCGCACTCATCCGGCCAGGGTGATGTTCAGGCGGATGCTGTCATCGGCCATGACCAAGACCGTGGCGCGCTACCTGCCAGAACGTGCTACTGCACCTCTTCGGCTGCTGGTGCGGCCTCGGCGGGCGTCTCCTGCTTCTCCTGCTGCTGCGCTTCGGGCTTCGCTGCCTCCGGCTTCTTGCGTTTCCGGCGTCGACGGCGGTTCCGGTTCGAGCTCTGTTTCGGCGCGGGGAGGTTCTCGGACAGCGCGAGCGCGACTTCCTGGATCGTGCCGAGGTTCTCGCGCGCCTCGTCGAGGAGCTTCGTCGCGCGCGGCGTGTAGCCCTCCGCCGAAGCGAGGAGCGCCGCGCCGACCGGCAGCGGCAGCTCGAGCGCGGCCTTGACGAGCCTCGCGGCGTTCTCCTCGTGGCGGTGGCCGCGTGAGTTCGCGAGCGCGCCGAGCAGCCGCTTGGCTTCCGGGTACTCCGACGACGCGCGGCGGTCCTGCGTCTTGCGCGTCGTGCGGGCGAGCTTCCACGTCCAGCGCTCGAGGATCTGCTCCGGCGCGTCGGGCTTCTCCTCGGCGATCGCGCGGAGGAGGATGCGGATCCCGGCGAGGCGCTCCTTCTCCCACGTCGGCGCCTGCGTCACGAGCGTGACGAGGTCGTCGAACTCGGCGCGCTCGACGCGCATCGAGACGCGGTCCTGCAACGCCATCATCCGCAGCCGCCGGTTCGGGTTCTCGGCCGCCGCCGTCGCGAGGAACTGCTCGAGCGCCGCCTTGCTCGCGCTGCGGTCGGTGAGCTTCTGGACGAAGTTCGCGCGCTCGTCGAAGCGGATCTGGCGGCCGGCGATCGTCGCCCAGTAGCGCTGCTCGTCCTCGTCGAGGTACTTCGGGTCGATCCGCTGCCACTCCCGCTGGATGACGCCGACGCGCCGGCGGACGTCGGGCGTGACCGGCACGAGCCACGGCGCCGGCGTCAGGCGGCGGCGGGCGCGTCGCTGTGAACGGCGGCGCGGCGCGGGCGTGACGCGCGCTCCCTCGCGGTAGAAGTCCGCGTCGAGGAGCGAGTGGAGCGAGACGGCGCGCTCGTTGTGCGTCGCACCCTTCGGGACGAAGTCGACGACGATGCCGGCCTCCTTGCGCGGATGCATGCGCATGATCCGCCCGATCCGCTGCTGGTAGACGCGCTTCGACGCAGTCGGCGCGAGGTGCATGCAGACCGTCGCGCGCGGCGAGTTCCAGCCCTCGGCGAGGAGCTGCGCGTTGATGAGGACGTTGATCTCGCCGCGCTCGTACGCGGCGAGCGTCTCGGCGAGGCGCACCGGCGGCGTCTTGCCGGAGACCGCCTCCGCCTTCAGCCCCGCGGCGCGGAACTCCGTCGCGAGGTTGTACGCGTGCTCGACGCCGGCCGCGTAGACGATGCCCGGCGTGTTGTCGAAGCGGTCGCGGTAGAGGCTTGCGGCAGCCATGTTCAGCGCCTGGTGGTCGAGCGTCTTCGCAAGGATCTCCTGGTCGAAGTCGCCGCCGACGATCGGCACCGAGTTGACCGCCGCGACGGGCGGCACGCGGAGGTCGCGCAGCGGCGCGATGAGCCCGCGGCGCGCGGCGTCCTGCAGCGGCAGGTCGTCGACCGAGGCGGGGAAGACGTCGGAGACCTGCTTCGCGATCAGCTGCTCGGTCGCCGTCATGCCGATGTAGATGGGCTCGGGGAAGGAGCGGATCGCGGCCGAGGTCTTCTCCCCGAGCGCCGTGTGCGCCTCGTCGCAGATGATGAGCTGGTACGCGTCGCGGTCGATCGAGTCGACATGGCGCGCGAACCACGCGTATGTCTGGATCGTGAGCGGCGCCTTCTTCGGGAGCTTTCCGCCGGTCTCGATCACGTCGCAGAAGCGGTCGCCGTAGCCCTCGGTCGTGAGGTCGCGCGTGAACTGGGAGACGAGCAGGCGGCGGTGGGTGAGGATCAGGACGCCGAGCGTGCGGGCCGCCTCGACGAAGCCGGCGGCGGCGATCGTCTTGCCCGACGCGGTCGGGTGGCGGAACCGGTAGCGCCGGATCGCGCCGGGATCGTTCTGCGGCTGCGGCTCCTCCGGGAGCTCCGCGTCCTCGATGTCGACGACGAGGGTCGAGTCCTCGTCCTCGTCCTCGACTTCCAGCTCGGCGAGCTCCTCGGCAGTCGGCGCGTGGCCGTTGCCGTTCGTGGCCTCGTCGTGGCGCTGGCTCGCGGCGATGAGCTCGGTGAGCATCCCGGCGAGCGCGTCGATCTGGTGGCGGCGGAGCGCCGTGCCCCCCGCGGTGCGCGGCTCGGGCTCGGCGAGGATCCGCTCGAGGCCGAGCAACAGCCCGTAGCGCACCTTCCACTTCGACGACGGAGTCTTCGCGCCGCCGTCCATCTCCGCGACCGCGTCGTCGAGCGCGCGCCGGCGCGCGGTGCCCTCCGCGAGCGCCTGCGCGGGATCCTCGCCGCTCCGGAGGAACGGCTCGTCCGCCCACGCTTCAGCGCGGGCAGCGGCGGCGACTAGCGGGTCGGCCGCCGACTGAGAATGGGTCGGCTCCTGAATCGCTTCTTGCATATGCGCAGCACACTCGGTGCTGCAGGTCTTTCAAGAGGTACGCGCTCGGTTCATCCCCACGAGCGACGCAGATACAAGGATACCCCGCAATGCGGGGGCGTCAACCGTCGCTATGCGCCGAGGCCGCCGAATACGGCAAACGGCGTGGAGGACTCGGACATCGCCTCGAGCACGACGTCGCCGCCGACCTCCACTTCCCCATGGAGGTGCTTCGCCAGTACCTCCGCATCGTCGTGGCTCGCCGTGCCGACGATGAGGTAGTTGGAGTGACGGAGCGGCTTGTATCCCTCCGCTTCGAGGCGGGCTGCGAGGTCGCCGGCTTCCTGCCGAGAGTTGCACTCGACACGCACCTCCCACGGCGCGTAGCCGCGATCGAGCTCCTGCTGCTCCCAGGTCTCGCCGGGCGGATCGTCGTCCCAGCGCTCCTCGGCGTCGAGCCAGTGCTCGACCGTGGTCGTCTTCGCCTCGATGCCGTTCGCGCGAAGCTCCGCCTTGACGACGCTGTGCGCCTTCTCGGCCGCGTCGCGCGAGTCGGCGTAGATGAAGATCGTCTCGCCGTCGCGGGAGATGGCAAGCCGGTGCTGCTTCAAGTCGGCGGCGAGCTCGCGTGCCTCGGCCCCAAGTTCACCGGCGAGCCGGTCGACGATGCCACCGGCCTCCGATTCATCCACTTCGATCGTGATCCGCCAGTCGTCGTTCGCCATGTCGAATCGAGCCTAATCTCCAGGGATGGACTGGCGCGAGAAGTACAGGCAGGCGGCTGCGCGGTACGAGGCGGGAGAGGGCCGTGACCACGACGAGCGCCAGCTCGTGCAGCTGGCGAACGCGGCGTGGGCGGCGGGGCTGTGCCTGCTCATGGACGGCGACCGTGCCGGAGCGTCGGACTGGCTCGTGCGTTCTGCGGCGCGCTATCGCGAGAGCTGGGACGCGGGAGCTCCGCGCGATGCGTGGGGCCGGCCAATCGCGGCGATGAAGGCGCTCCTCATCGCTGACAACGCTTGTGACAAGTTGTCACTTGCTGCTTCGTGGGCGCTCGAGGCGGGCGCGGCGGAGGCCGAGTCGCCGATCGGACGCTATGCCGCGACGCTCGCGCTGCTCGTCCTCGGCCGGAACGACGAGGCGGCGGCGGTTGCGGCGACGCTCGACGCTCCGTTCCCGGCGGACGTCGCCGCGGCGCTGCGGGCGCTCGCGGCCGGTGACGTCGACGCGTTCTCGGTCGCCGTCGCCGACGTCCGTCGGTCTTACGAGGGGCGGGACGGCTACCTCGAGGACTTGCCGGTTCCCGACACGGCCCTGGCGCTCGAAGCGCTTGCGGCAACTCCGGCTACACGCGCGCAGTGACGCGGGGGCTCGCCGGCGAGGTCGCCGTCCCGCTGCCTGCGGAGCCGGTGGCCGTGACGCGCACGCGCAGCCGGTGCCTGGCGTCCCGGCCCCGCAGCCGGTAGGTCGAGCGCGTCGCCCCGGCGATCTCCACGCAGCCGACGCCCCGGCCGTCGCAGCGGAGCCACTGGTACGCGAAGGACACCGGTACGTCCGTCCACATGCCGCGGCGCGCCGACAGCCGGCTGCCGACTCGGGCGCGCCCTTCGACGCGCGGGCCGCTCGTCGCGAGAGGCACGGCCTCGACGACGCCTGTCCGGTTCGCGACCGACGTCGCCGTGCCGGCCGCGCTCGTTCCGGAGACGCGCGCCTCGATCGTGTGACCGGCGTCGGCGGGTGCGAGGCGGTAGAGGGCTATGGTCGCGCCCGGGATCGAGCTGCACGCGCTGCCGTCCGTGTCGCAGCGGAGCCACTCGTATGCGACGGTGACCGTCGAGTTCCAGAACCCGGTCGTCGTGTGGAGCTCCTTGCCGACGACTGCCGGTCCGGAGAGAACCGGCTGCGCCGTGAGCGACGGGACGGGGACGACGGGAAGCGTCGGCGCAGACGCGGCGAAGGGCGAGCTTCCCGCCGCGTTCTGCGCCTTCACCTCGGCGCGGATCGTGTGCCCGACGTCGGTGGCCGCGACGCGGTAGGTCGCTCCCTCGGCGCCGGCGATGTCCACGCACCCGGTGTGGCCGGCAGCGCAGCGCTGCCACTGATAGGCGTAGCCGCTCGGAGCGTGCTTCCAGGCTCCGTCGGTGGTGGAGAGGAGCTCGCCCTCTGCGGCGGCTCCGGTCAGTGCCGGGGCCGCGAACCTGCTCGGCGCGACCGCCGGCGTGTAGCGCTGGAGGCAGGCGCCGCCCTCGTTGCTGTACTCCTCCTGGAGCCAGTAGCGGTGGCCGTTGATCACCTGGTTATAGGCGTCGGTGCCCACCGTTCCACCGAGCGGCGTCCCGAACTGCCAGGCGCACAGGTCGCCGATCTCCTGACCGGAGCCGCTTAGCCAGGCGTCTCCCGCGGGGTCCGTGATCGCCTCGTTCTGCTCGTGGCTGATCGTGCTGATCGTCGCGTCCGCGTCGTCCGCGTTCGGGGATGTCCCGTCCGTGCAGACCTTGCGGCCGTTCGCATCGACCATCGTCGCGGCGTACGGCTCGTTCGCGTAGACGACCGGCTCGTGGTTCGCGTCGTAGAAGCCGCCGTGGTACGCGCAGTACGTGGTCGTCGTGCACTGGCCGGTGACGTTGTCGTAGCAGGATCCGACTCCCTCGGGCGTCATGACGAAGAACGTCGTCGTCGTGCTGCCGTGCCAGCCCGTCGCCGTGAGCACCTTCTGGATCTCGGTCTGGATCTGGGCGTCGGTGAGACAGACGCTGTCGACTCCGTCGCTGCACCCACTGGCCGGGAAGGGAGTCGTGTCGACGTACAAGCCGCCGAACGTCGACTCGTACGCCACGGACGACGTGCTGTCGTAGTACTGCGTGGCGACGGAGTTGACGTTCGTCGCGCTGCCGCTCGCTGCGGCGACGTCGCGGAAGTACCGGTCGATCAGCGTCTCGTAGTTCGCGTCGACCGTGAAGCCGCTCGGGACCCAGTAGATCGCGTACGCCGTGTTGGTCGGCATCGTCCAGCACGCGTACGGCGAGCTGCTCAGCGTGCACGGCGACTCCTGCAGGACGAGGTCCTGCGGGCTTGAAGCGGCGGCGCGCGTTCGGTGGGCGCCGACGTGCGGCACGACCCCGAGGATCGGGATGTGCGCGGGGCCTGAGGAGCGCGCAACCGCCGCAGCGGGCACGAGCAGCCCAAGGGCCGCGAGCAGCGCCGCTGCCGCCGTCCGTCTCCTCGTCACACAACCCCTCGGCGCAGGGGCGCGACGATAGCAGCGGCCCGAGACGGTGGAAAGTCCTCGTGGAAACCCGCGAGCTGGAACAGCGCAGTTGCGGATGACGTGCCGGAGCTTCCTCGCAATGCTCAGAGCCAATGAGGAACCACCAGACCCCTGCAGCCTTAGCGGTCAGGGAGGGAGGCTTCAAGATGAAACGCATCTGGACGAGAACGGCCGCCGGCCTAGCGCTGGCAGCACTGGCCATGATCGTCTTCAGCTCAGCGGCGTCCGGCAGTGGCCGTGCGCCCGCGGCGGGTTATCCGCGTGACGCGACGTTGATCACGAGCGGAACCCAGTGGGGCAACATCGCGGGCACGAACCCTTACGTCGGGAACTACGCGGCCGGAATGGTCGGTCTCGTGAACGAGACGCTGCTGCGCTACGACCCGATCAAGGACGTGTACATCAACTGGCTCGCGAAGTCGGCGAAGTGGACAGGACCGAAGCAGTACACGCTCGTCGTCCGCTCCGGCATCAAGTGGGCCGACGGGAAGGCGTTCACGGGCAACGACGTGAAATACAACGTCGGGCTCGGGCACTTCAACACCGCCTTCTGGAACAACCTCTGGCAGAACGTGAGGACGATCCCGGTCAAGGGCAACACGGTCGTCTTCAACTTCAAGGGGACGCCGAACTACGTCCAGTGGCAGAACCTGATGTGGAACCTGCCGATGATCAGCCCGACCCAGGCGAGGCCGTTGATCACGTCCTCGGCGAAGCTGACGACCTACAGCCCGGCTAATCCGGTCGGCACCGGTCCGTACAAGATCGACACGACCGGCTGGGATCCGACGACGCGTGTCGTCTTCGTCAGGAAGTCGACGTGGTGGGCGGCTGCTCAGCACCTCTCGCCGTCGCCGAAGCCGAAGTACATCATCGACCTCGTCAACACGAGCAACACGAACAGCCTCAACGCGGTTCTCGCGGGTGTGGAGGATCTGAACAACAACTTCCTCCCGGGTGTCAACACGCTCGTGAAGCAGGGGAAGGTGCAGACGTACTACAAGTCCTCGCCGTACATGCTCTCGGCGAACACGGCATGGCTCGAGCCGAACACGAGGGTCAAGCCGCTCAACGATCTGTACTTCCGGAAGGCGCTCGCCGAGGCGCTCAACCCGAAGCAGTATGCGTCGGTCGCCGAGTCCGGTCTCGTCCGGACGGCGAACTCGACCGGCCTGCTTCCGACCTGGAACAAGTACGTGAACAGGACCGCCGTCACGAAGTACGGCTTCAAGTACAGCACCTCGGCAGCCAAGGCGCTGCTGAAGGCTCACGGCTACAAGCTGGTCGGCGGCTACTTCACGAACAAGGACGGGTCGGCCATCAACCTCGACATCTCGGTGCCGCAGGGTTGGTCCGACTGGGAGGCCGCCCGCGACATGATCATCGCCAACGCGAAGGCGGCCGGGATCCGGATCACTGCCAAGGTGAAGGACTACAACACCTGGCAGTCGGATCGCAACACCGGCAAGTTCGATCTCGTGATCGACAACGCCTACCAGATCAGCGACAACCCGTGGACGTACTGGAACGGCATCTTCCACATGCCCGTCATCACCAAGGGCACGGGCCAGACGTTCGCGAACTTCGAGCGGTACAACAACACCACCGCCTGGAAGCTCGTGCAACGGCTGGACAAGACGCCGCCGTCTCAGAAGACGACGATCATGAGCATCAACAAGCAGCTGCAGACGATCCTGATGCAGAGGCTGCCCATGATTCCGCTCTGGTACAACGGCGTGTGGGCGCAGTTCACGTCCCAGCACTGGAAGAACTGGCCATCCTCGACGACTAGCCGCAAGTACATGCCTGCCATGTGGCGCGGCTATCTCCAGATGACCGGCATCGACATGATCACGCACCTCGCGCCGAGGTGAGCGGCGACTAAAGCCGCGATCAGACGTCGTAGCGTCCCTCCCGGTCTCGCCGGGAGGGACGCCCACCTCGACGCTTGGAGACGCTCATGCTGCGCTACTTCCTGAGAAAGCTCTTCGTCTACGGCCTGACCTTCGTGCTCGCCGTGACGATCGACTGGTCGATTCCTCATCTCATGCCCGGCAATCCGGTGCTGACGCTGATGGGGCGGATCCAGATCCAGGATCCGAAGGTCGCGCAGCAGCTGTACGCGCACTACATGCGGGCGTTCAACCTCGACCTGCCGCTATGGAAGCAGTACTGGTACTTCTGGGTCTCGCTCTTCCACGGCGACCTCGGGACGAGCATCCTCCAGTTCCCGTCGTCGGTGACGTCGATCATCGTCCACGCGGCGCCGTACACGCTCGGGCTCCTGATTCCGGCGATCCTGCTCAGCTGGTACGCCGGCAACAAGGTCGGCGCTCTCGCCGCCCGCCGCAAGGTGCTCGACAACACGGTGCTGCCGCTCGGCTACGCGCTGACGGCGACGCCGTACATGTGGCTCGCGATCATCCTCTCCTGGACGCTCGCCGTGATCTGGCACGTCTTCCCGGTCGGCTACGGATACGACCCGACCGCCACGCGCGGGTTCACCTGGGCGTTCATCGGGAGCCTGGCGTACCACTGGTTCCTGCCGTTCATGTCGCTCTTCCTCGTCTCGTTCGGCGGCTGGGCGATCGGGATGCGGAACATGATCATCTACGAGCTCGAGTCGGACTACGCGCACTACCTCGGCGCGCTCGGGGCACCGCAGCGGCTGATCCGCAAGTACGCCTTCCGCAACGCGATGCTGCCGCAGATCACCGGGCTCGCGCTCTCGCTCGGCACGATCCTCGGCGGGGCGCTCGTGACCGAGATCGTCTTCTCGTATCCGGGCCTCGGCTACCAGATCTACCGCGCGATCACGAACGAGGACTACTTCGTGATCCAGGGGATCTTCCTCTTCATCATCATCGGGGTCCTCGTCGCCAACTTCCTGATCGACATCGCCTATCTGATCGTCGACCCGCGCACGCGGACCGGCATGATGGCGGGAGGAGGGTCGTGAGCTCGGCTCCGCCCACCGCGCTCGCCGCTCCGGCGGACACCCCGCAGCTCAAGGCGCTTGGCGGCCCGAAGCCGATGTCCAGCCTCCGGGAGGCTGTGCACTTCGCGCTCGGCAACCGGAAGCTCGTCTTCGGCATCTCGGTGACGGTGGCGATGCTGCTGTTCGCGATCGTCGGGCCGCTGCTGGCGAGCCACGCTCCGCTCGCGTACGGCGGCGACCTCGCGGCCGCGCCGACGACGCACGACGGCTACTGGTTCGGGACGACGCTGCAGGGTCAGGACGTCTTCTCGCAGTTCGTCAACGGGCTCCGGCTCGCGTTCATCGTCGGCGCTCTCGGCGGCGGCATCGCGGCCGGGATCGGGATGCTCGTCGGCTTCACCGCCGGCTATCGCGGCGGCGTCGTCGACGAGGTGCTGAACATGCTCACGAACGTCGTGCTCGTGATCCCGACGTTCGCGCTCCTTCTCGTGATCGCGTCCTACCTACGGGTGCGCGGGATCATGACCGAGTCGGTCTTCATCGGCTTCACCTCGTGGCCGTGGGCCGCTCGCGCGCTGCGCGCCCAGACGTTCTCGCTCGTCTCGCGCGACTTCGTCGACCTTGCGCGCCTGTCCGGCCGCTCGAGCTGGAAGATCATCTTCCGGGAGATCGCGCCGAACATGTCGAGCTACCTGTTCATGATGTTCATCCTCCTGTTCGGAGGCGCGATCCTGATCGCGGCGACGCTGGACTTCATCGGCCTCGGGCCGTCGAACACGATCTCGCTCGGGATGATGATGCAGCTGTCGGTGCAGAACGCCGCGCTGCAGTTGCACCTCTGGTGGTGGTTCCTGCCGCCGGGCCTCGCGATCATGGCGATCGTCGGGTCCCTCTACGTGATGAACGTCGGCCTCGACGAGGTCTTCAACCCGAAGCTGCGGGAGATGTGACGTGAGCCTCCACGTCGAAGACCTCCGCGTCTACTACCGCACCCTCGCCGGCGACGTGAAGGCGCTCGACGGCGTCTCGTTCGACGTCGCCGACGGCGAGATCATGGGGTTGGCCGGGGAGTCCGGCTGCGGCAAGTCGACGCTCGGCAAGGGGCTGATCCGGCTCGACGGCCGCATGCGCTACGTCGGCGGGCACGTCGTGCTCGACGGCGAGGAGCTGCCGATCTGGGACGACGCGGCGATGAACGACTTCCGGTTCCGCCACGTCTCGATCGTCCCGCAATACGCGATGAGCGCGCTCAACCCGACCCGGAAGATCGGCCGCATGATCCACGAGCTGCTGCGCACGCGCGGCGCGAGCGGGAACGGCGTCCAGCAGGAGCTCGAGCGCCGGCTCGAGCTCGTCGGCCTCGGCCCGGACGTGCTCGGCCTCTATCCGATCGAGCTGTCGGGCGGGATGAAGCAGCGCGTCGTGATGGTGATCTCGACGCTGCTCGACCCGTCGCTCCTGATCGCTGACGAGATCACGTCCGCGCTCGACGTCTCGACGCAGAAGGCCGTCGCGCAGACGCTCGTCGAGTTCCGCGATCGCGGTTTCGTGAAGAGCACGATCGTCATCACGCACGACATCGCCGTGCTCTTCCAGGTCGCCGACACGATCCTCGTCATGTATGCCGGCAAGCTCGCGGAGAAGGCGCCGGCGGAGGAGATCGTCTCGAGCCCGCGGCACCCGTACACGCGGCTGCTCATCTCGTCGCTCCCCGAGGTCGGCGTGCGCCACGCGGAGCAGGAGCTCCACGGCATCCCGGGCCGGCCGCCGTCGCTGCTCGACCCCCCGACCGGCTGCCGCTTCCGCGACCGCTGCCCGCTCGCGACCGACCGCTGCCTGCAGGAGCCGCCGTGGGTCGAGGAGGACGGCCGCGGCATCGCCTGCTGGGAGGCCGCACCCGTGGCGCCCGCGGCACCGTCCGTCCTGGTGGAGGCTCGCTGATGCTCCGGCTCGAGCACGTCTCGAAGACCTACCGCGTCGGCGCGTTCGGGCGCAGCAAGCTCGCCGCGGTTCGCGACATCAGCTTCGACGTGCAGCCCGGAGAGGTCGTGTCGCTGATCGGGGAGAGCGGGAGCGGCAAGTCGACGATCGGGCGCATGGTGCTCCGCCTCCTCAAACCGACGAGCGGCTCGATCGTCTGTGACGACGCCGAGATCAGCCGGCTGCGCCGGGACGCGCTCAAGGAGTACTACCGCCACGTGCAGGGCGTCTTCCAGGATCCGTTCAGCTCCTACAACCCGATCTTCAAGGCCGACCGGATCTTCGGGATGATCCATGCGGAGTTCTTCCCGCGCGTCGGCGCCGACGAGTGGAACCAGCGGGTCCGCGACGCGCTCGAGTCGGTCGCGCTCAACCCCGGGGACGTCCTCCGCAAGTATCCGCACCAGCTGAGCGGCGGCCAGCTACAGCGGCTGCTCGTCGCGCGGGCGCTGCTGCTCGAGATCCGCTATTTCGTCGCCGACGAGATCATCAGCATGCTCGACGCCTCGACCCGGATCGACGTGCTCAACCTGCTCGCCGACCTCAAGAGCCGTGGGCTCGGGATCCTCTTCATCACCCACGACCTGTCGCTCGGCAACTACATCAGCGATACGACGATCATCCTCCGCCACGGCTCCATCGTCGAGATGGGGGAGACGGAGAAGGTGTTCGGCGACGCGCGCCATCCGTACACGAAGGACCTGCTTGCGTCGGTGCCGCTCGTGCACAAGAAGTGGCGGACCAACGGCACGGGCGGCGCGGATGCGGTCGCGGCTGCGGCGAACGGCGCCGCGCCCGGGACCGCGGCGCCGGAGCTATTCCTCGTCGAGGAGGGGCATCTTGTTGCAGCGAGCTGACTATCCGAGCTTCCCGCCCGGCTTCCTCTGGGGAGCGGCGACCTCGGCGTACCAGATCGAGGGCGCGACGCGCGAGGACGGGCGGGCGGCAGGGATCTGGGACACGTTCGCGACCGTTCCCGGCGCAGTCCGCAACGGCGAGTCGGGCGACGTGGCGTGCGATTTCTTCCACCGCTATCCCGAGGACGTCGCGCTGATGCGCGAGCTCGGCCTCGACGCCTTCCGTTTCTCGGTCTCGTGGCCCCGCATCCTTCCCGACGGCCGCGGCCGGGTCGAGCCGCGCGGCCTCGACTTCTACGACCGGCTCGTCGACGAGCTGCTCGCGGCGGGGATCCGGCCGTTCCTCAACCTCTACCACTGGGATCTTCCGCAGCGGCTCGAGGACGAGGGAGGCTGGCCCTCGCGCTCCACCGCAGAGGCCTTCGTCGAGCTGGCGGAGGCCGTCGCGGGACGCCTCGGCGACCGCGTCCACGACTGGTCGACGCACAACGAGCCGTTCTGCACGGCATGGCTCGGGTACGCGCTCGGCGTCCATGCGCCGGGCCGCCGCGACGACGCGGCCGCGATTGCCGCGGCGCATCACGTCCTCCTCTCGCACGGCTGGGCGGTGGACGCGATCCGGCGCGAAGCTCCCGGCGCTCAGGTCGGGATCATCATCGACTCGTGGCCGTGCCATCCGGCGAGCGACGACCCGGCGGACGTCGAGGCCGCGGCGGTGGGGGACGCGATCCGGAACCGCCTCTGGTTCGAGCCGGTCATGCTCGGGCGCTATCCCGATCTCGCCCTCGAGGTGCTCGCGCCGCTCGAGCCGCCGGTCCGGGACGGCGACATGGCCGCGATCGCGGCGCCGCTCGACTGGCTCGGCGTCAACAACTACTCCCGCTCGATCCTCCGCGCGGATCCGGGCGGCGGGCCGCCGCTCGAGGTGCGCGCACCGGACGGTCCTCTCACCGAGATGGGCTGGGAGGTCTACCCGGACGGCCTGTACGAGCTGCTCGTGCGCGCGCATCGCGAGTGGGGGGCGACGTCCATCTACGTGACCGAGAACGGCGCCGCGTTCGGCGACATCCGCGGGCACGACGGTCGCGTCCACGATCCCGAGCGCATCGCCTATCTCGACGGCTATCTCCGGGCCGTCGCGCGCGCGATGGACGACGGCGTGCCCGTGCAGGGCTACTTCGTCTGGTCGCTGCTCGACAACTACGAGTGGAGCCTCGGCTACGGCCGCCGCTTCGGCCTCGTCTACGTCGACTACCCGACACTCGAGCGCGTCCCGAAGGACAGCTTCGAGTGGTACCGCGGCCTCGTCGCCGCCGGGCGTTAGAGCTTCGCGGCTGCGGCGCGGTCGAGGATCGCGTGGGTCGTCGCGCCTCGGACGAGGCTGCCGGGCGTCGCTCGCGAGGGCTCGCCGGCGAGCGCGCGCGCGACTGCGTCTGCCTTGTCCGCGCCGGTGACGAGGAAGAGCACCGCGCGCGCGTTGCGGAGCCGCGGCAGCGTCAGCGTGATCCGGTCGACGAACGGCTCGTGGCCGGCGGGCGTGCCGACGACGTCGCGGTCGGTGACGTCGAGCGTGGGGAAGTTCGGGAAGAGCGACGCGACGTGCCCGTCGGGGCCGAGGCCGAGAAGGACAAGATCGAACGTCCCCGCGCCGGCAAGCTCGCGGGAGTACTGCTCGACGCTCTCCATCCGGTGGACGGAGCGCGGCGCGACGGCGAGCCGGTCGAGAAGCGCCTCCTTCGCCATCCCGAAGTTCGACCGCGCGTCGTCGGGCGGCACGCACCGCTCGTCTCCCCACCAGACGTCGACGCGGCTCCAGTCGGGCTCGAGTTCCGCCGCGATCTCGTACGCGCGCTGCGGAGTCGAGCCGCCGGTGAGGACGATCGAGCCGCCGGCGCGCGCCTGTGCCGCGAGCCGCTCCGCGCAGACACGCGCGGGATCGTCGACGACCTCGATCACGACGTCGCTCATACGGATCAGGCCGCGTTCGCCGCGGGCCGCGGGACGAGGCCGCGGGCGAGGCCGAGGAGGAGATAGACGCTCGCGAGGCCGGCCCACTCGCCGTAGGGCTCGAGCAGTTCCGCCGTCTCCCGCGTCTCGACTTCGCGGCCGCGGACCGCCCGGAGGTACTTGACGAGGCCGAGGTCGCCGACGAGGCCGTGCTCGTACCGGCCGAGCCCCTCGAGGCAGACGACGCCGGCCGACCACGGCCCGAGCCCGCGCTCGCGCTCGATCCGGGAGACGACGGTTTCGGTCGGAACGTCGTGGAGGCGTTCGAGTTCGAGGCTGCGGCACAGCCGGACGAGCGACGCGCCGCGCCGCTCGCCGAGGCCGAGCCGCCGCAACTCGAACGGCGCAAGCCCCGCCAACGAGGAGGTTTGCGGAGGTTCGAGTAGATCGGTACCAGGTACCGGTCCACAGTTCTGTGACGCTCTGATGATCGTTCGTTCACGGGCGCGTGCCGTTTTGGCGTCGATGAGCTGACCGCAGACGGCGCGGAGCAGTGCCTGCGCGACGGTCGCCGTCCGCACCGGGCGGAGGCCGCGCAGGTGGACGGTCGCCCGGCCGATGAGCGGGTCGTTGCGGAACCGGCGCAGGAACTCGGAGTGGTCGTCGTCGAGGGCGAGTACCCAGCGGAGCTTCTCCGCGGCCGCGGCAGAGTCGGAACGGACCGTCACCGTGCCGTCGGGCGACTGCCAAGCGTGGGCGAGGGCGCCGGTATACCGAGCTGTGAAAACTCCGTCGCGAAAGCGTCTCGTCGCGTCGCTCGCGAGCCGCGCCGAGAGCGCGAGAGAGTACGGCCCACGCGGCTTTACGGCGATCTCGACCATGTGTCCGAGCCTACTCGCCTTCGAGGACACGGCCGGAAGAGTGAATTGCGGCGACGTGCCGTCCGGCCTATGTTCGGCACGGTGGAGAAGGTATCGCGCGGAGATCTGGTACTGGCGGCGGTCGCGATTGCGATCGTCGTCGTCGCGCTCGCGCCCCGAGGTGGCGCCACGCACGGGATCGTTGCCGACCCGCGGCACACGCCGGGTGTCCTCAACCCGGACGTGACGCAGGCGAACATCCGCTCGACGATCTGCAGGCGCGGCTGGACGTCGACGATCCGCCCGCCGGAGTCGTACACCGAGGCGCTGAAGCGGAGGCAGATGCGGGCGTACGGCGAGAGCGGCCCGCTGTCCGGCTACCAGGAGGATCACCTGATCAGCCTCGAGCTCGGCGGCAGCCCGACCGACCCGCGCAACCTCTGGCCCGAGCCGTATCCGCGCGCGTCGCAGATGGACCAGCAGGAGAACGAGCTCAACGCCGAGGTCTGCAGCGGGCAGCTGACGCTCGCCCAGGCGCAGCAGAAGGAGTCGGAGATCAAGCACACCCAGGGGTAAGGTCCAGGGAATGGCAACGCTCGATCCCCGCGTGGACATCGGCCACGTCCATCTCAAGGTGTCGGACATCGACCGCGCGCTCGCGTTCTACGAAGGCGTGCTCGGCTTCGATGTCATGGTGCGCATCGGCGACCAGGCCGCGTTCATCTCCGCGGGCGGCTATCACCACCACATCGGCCTCAACACATGGGAGTCGCAGGGAGCCGGCCCGCCGCCGCCGCACTCGACCGGTCTTTACCACTCGGCGATCCGCTTCCCCGACCGCCGCACGCTCGCGCAGGCGGTGAAGCGCGTCCTCGACGCCGGCATCCCGCTGACGGGCGCGAGCGACCACGGCGTGTCGGAGGCGATCTACCTCGACGATCCCGACGGCAACGGCGTCGAGCTCTACCGCGACCGCCTGCAGGAGGAGTGGCCGAAGACGGCGGACGGCGAGTTCACGATGTTCACGCGCCCGCTCGACGTCGCCGCGCTGCTCGCAGAAGCGGACTGACCGACTCTTTCTCACGGATTACTGCGTAGTCAGCGTACGTCCCGTGCGCTATACCTCCTGAGGTGAGCAGCAAGCCCGTCGAGCAGCTCTCGGAGGTCATCGTCCGCTTCTGCGGCGACTCCGGCGACGGCATGCAGCTGACCGGCTCGCAGTTCACGTCGGAGGCGGCGATCCTCGGCAACGACATCTCCACGCTGCCCGACTTCCCCGCAGAGATTCGCGCGCCCGCCGGCTCGCTGCCGGGCGTCTCGGGCTTCCAGCTCCACTTCGCCGATCACGACATCCTCACGCCGGGAGACGCGCCGAACGTCCTCGTCGCGATGAACCCCGCCGCGTTGAAGACGAACATCGCCGACCTGCCGAAGGGCGGGACGCTCATCGTCGACGCCGACGCGTTCACCGACCGCAACCTCCAGAAGGCCGGCTACGCGCAGAGCCCGCTCGAGGACGGCTCGCTCGACGAGTACCAGCTCCATGCCATCCCGTTGACGACGCTCACGGTCGGCGCGCTGAAGGACGTCGCGGGAGTGACGCCGCGCGAGGCCGAGCGCTCGAAGAACATGTTCTCGCTCGGCCTGATGTCGTGGCTCTACGGGCGCTCGATCGAGCCGACCGTGCAGTTCCTCGAGGAGAAGTTCGCGGCGAAGCGCCCGGAGATCTACGAGGCGAACCTCAAGGCGTTGCAGTCCGGCTACGCCTTCGGGGAGACGACCGAGACGTTCGCGGTGACGTACGAGGTGAAGCCCGCGAAGCTCACGCCGGGGACGTACCGCAACATCACCGGCAACCAGGCGCTGTCGCTCGGCCTCGTCGCCGCGTCGCGCCTCTCTGGGCTGCCGCTCTTCCTCGGCGCGTATCCGATCACGCCGGCGAGCTCGATCCTCGAGGAGCTCGCGGGCTACAAGGAGTTCGGCGTCCGGACGTTCCAGGCGGAGGACGAGATCGCGGCCGCAGGCGCTGCGGTCGGCGCGAGCTTCGGCGGCGCGCTCGGCATCACGACGTCCGCCGGCCCCGGCGTGGTGCTGAAAGCGGAGACGGTCGGCCTCGCGATCATGCTCGAGCTGCCGCTCGTCATCTGCGACATCCAGCGCGCCGGACCGTCGACGGGGATGCCGACGAAGCCGGAGCAGGGCGACCTGCTGATGGTGATGTACGGCCGGAACGGCGAGTCGCCGGTCCCGGTCGTCGCGGCGAGCTCGCCGTCGGACTGCTTCGAAGCCGCGATCGAGGCGTGCCGGATCGCGCTCAAGTTCCGCACGCCGGTCTATCTCCTCTCCGACGCGTACCTCGCGAACGGCTCCGAGCCGTGGCTCCTGCCCGAGCTAGACACGCTGCCCGACCTCACGCCGACGTTCGCGACCGAGCCGAATGCGGGCGACGAGTTCCTCCCGTACCTCCGCGACCCCGAGACGCTCGCGCGGCCGTGGGCCGTGCCGGGCACGCCGGGTCTCGAGCACCGGATCGGCGGGATCGAGAAGGCCGACCGCACGGGGAACATCTCGTACGACCCCGACAACCACGACCACATGACGCGCATGCGCGCGCAGAAGGTCGCGGGAATCGCGGGCGACATCCCCGAGCTCGCGGTCGACGACCCGGACGGCGACGCGACCGTGCTCGTGCTCGGCTGGGGCGGGACGTACGGGCCGATCGCAGCCGGCGTCCGCCGCGCGCGCGCCGCGGGGCACAAGGTTGCGCACGCGCACCTGCGCTACCTCAACCCGTTCCCGCGCAACACCGGCGAGGTCGTGCGCCGCTACGAGAAGGTGCTGATCCCGGAGATGAACATGGGCCAGCTGCTGCAGCTCGTCCGCTCGCAGTTCCTCGTCGACGCGCACGGCTACAACCGCATCCGCGGCGTGCCGCTGCGCGCGGCCGAGATCAAGGACGCGATCGAGGCACTGGTGGAGTCGTAGTGAAAGGGGAGTCGCTATGAAGGTTCGTGGACTGCTGACCAAGATCAACAACGCAATCCGGCCGGCGCACGTTGGCAAGCTCGAGCCGACCGATATGGCGACGCGCGGCGGGACTGCTGACTCGGCGCCATGGAACTCGTACGCCGACACCAAGCGCGACTACGAGAGGCCGCATTGAGCCACGGCAACGGCCACACGCAGCTGACCGCGAAGGACTTCCGCACCGACCAGGAGGTGCGCTGGTGCCCGGGCTGCGGCGACTACGCGATCCTCGCGGCGATGCAGTCGTTCATGCCGGAGCTCGGGATCGAGCGCGAGAACACCGTCTTCGTGAGCGGGATCGGCTGCGCGGCGCGGTTCCCGTACTACATGAACACGTACGGCCTCCACTCGATCCACGGCCGCGCGCCTGCGATTGCGACCGGGCTCGCGACGAGCCGCCCCGACCTCTCCGTCTGGGTCGTGACCGGCGACGGCGACGCGCTCTCGATCGGCGGCAACCACCTGATCCACACGCTGCGCCGCAACGTCAACCTCAAGATCCTCCTCTTCAACAACAAGATCTACGGGCTGACGAAGGGGCAGTACTCGCCGACGTCCGAGCTGGGGAAGGTGACGAAGTCGACGCCGATGGGCTCGCTCGACTGGCCCTTCAATCCCGTCTCGCTCGCGATCGGCGCCGAGGCGACGTTCGTCGGCCGCGCGATCGACACGGACAAGAAGGGCATGACCGACGTGCTGCGCGCGGCGGCCGAGCATCGCGGCAGCGCGTTCGTCGAGATCCTCCAGAACTGCCCGATCTTCAACGACGACGCGTGGGAGTTCGTGCGCGACGACAAGGAGGGCGTGAACCGGATCGCGCTACGCCAGGGCGAGCCGATCACGTGGGGCAAGGACGGGGAGAAGGCCCTGCGCCAGCTGCCGGACGGGACGATCGAAGAGTGCGCGGCGAGCGACGACGGCGTCCTCGTCCACGACGCGACGCACACCGAGCCGTCTTTGGCGTTCGCGCTATCGCGCGTAACGCAAGGCACGCACGGCGGCACGCCGGTCGGCGTCTTCCGCAACGTGTCACGTCCGGTCTACGACGACCTGATGGCAGAACAGCTGGAGACCGCGGTAGCAAAGCGCGGCGCCGGCGATCTCGCGGAGCTACTGCACTCCGGCGAGACTTGGGTTGTCAGCTAGAGCGCTCACGGCGTGAGCCGGCTCCGGTCGCGCGGAAAGAGCGCCGTCTCGCGGATGTTCGCCACCCCGAGTAGCCGCGCGAGCCAGCGCTCGAGCCCGATTGCAAAACCGCCGTGCGGCGGCATCCCGTGGCGGAACGCCTCGAGGTAGCCGGCGTACGCGTTGGGATCCTCGCCG